>Ga0310810_10005702_pt1 | contig 13963 bp, 12 predicted proteins | sample NCmetagenome_FD_207641 | JGI IMG/M metagenome (GOLD analysis project Ga0310810, IMG submission 207641) | Soil microbial communities from experimental microcosm in Duke University, North Carolina, United States - NC | ecosystem: Engineered > Artificial ecosystem > Soil microcosm > Unclassified ... | reverse complement strand
CATGTCGATTGATGCTGAAATGTTAGTGATGTTCAAATCCTGGCGTCAGATGACACAATTCTCAGCCGAAAAGGACTGGGTGTTCGCAAGCCCAATAAAGCTGGGGCGGTTGCCGGTGTCCTACCCTTGGGTATGGAAAGCTTTTCAACAGGCCGCATCCAAGGCCCTCATTGGGAAACTAGGAACCCACTCGCTTCGGCACAGCTATCGTTCATGGCTAGACGCCGTGGGAACCCCGATTGCCGTTCAACAAAAGCTGATGCGGCATTCGGACATTCGTACAACCCTCAACATCTATGGCGATGTTGTTACGGACGAGATGGCGCAAGCTCACGCGAAGGTGGTACGTTTGGCTATTGCCAAGACGTCCTGATTTGTAGTGATTTGTTGGCTTGCAAGTTGTTGAAAAACTGGCGGAGAGAGTGGGATTCGAACCCACGTTACCCTTTCGAGTAAACACGCTTTCCAAGCGTGCGCCTTCAGCCACTCGGCCATCTCTCCGGCGCTTTGTGCAGGGAAGCTGCGGAAATCCTGGCGTTCCAGGCGGCAAGAAGGCCGCCTGTCAGTTCCCTAGTGATTTTATGGGTCTTAGCTGAGAACCGCAAGACGAGCAATCAATGCTTGAGCAAGCGGCGATTAGCGCGAGATTATTCCTTCTTAGCAGCTGCCTGCAGCAGGGGCTGCAAAGATTGCACACCAACGCCCAGCGTTCCGCCCGAAAAACCGTCTATGTACGCAGCATTGATACCAATCACTTCGCCGCGCGAATTGAATACCGGTCCGCCGCTGCCGCCATGAGCGGTAGGAGCGTCGTAGACGAGCTTGTCGCCGACTACGTCCCCAAGGTGACCGACCGTTGCGGAGGGCCGGATCAAAGCCAATGCTGCCAGCTCCCTGGCGGCTCCGATATCGTCGTGGCGGTAGGCTAGTCGTGTGTAGATCGCGGTGGGTGATTTAGCCACCATTCCGGCAATACCCATGGGATAGCCCACGACGATTACCATCTCTCCTGGCGGTGGCAAGCTACTCGCCAGGGGAAGCGGCTCTAGATCCCTCGTCAGTGGGACAGAGGAAACTCGTAGCAGTGCCAGATCTGTATTTCCTGAAAGAACTATGGGAGTAACCGTGGCCGCTGTCGGCGAGCCGGGAAAGAAAGCAATTAGCTTTTCCAGGACCGGAGTTGATCCCAGACGCATCAAGGCTTCCGATTCGGGATCCTCAAACCAAGGCTCTGCAACGTGGCGGTTGGTGGCTAAAAGATGATCGGCTACCACGAAGCCGGTCCCAGATAAGCGGGCACGCAGGCCGGGACGCTCATTGGGCATTCCCACATGGTAAACGCCATAAATGTAACAAATCGAATTACGGTATCGAGTCAGGACCATTGCGGGCATGGCCTGCTCTTGTCTCAACTCCCGTACTTGCGAGGAGAGTTGGAGAACCTCCTGCTTTAGCCTCGCATCCTCCGCCCGCACACCGGTGCGATTGCTAAAAAATAGGAGCGTACCTCCCAGCAGTAAGGCGGCACAGGATGCCGAGACGCCAACATTGATCCAGAATCGAGTCTTTACCTGCATCGTAGTGTGATGGAACAGCGGCGGCGCTTGGAGGAGGGGCGCAGCGTGTCTCACCCTATCTTCTCGCGAGCAGGGGACTTGCCCTAGGGTACGAAGGGATGGGTACTGAGGTGAGTCCGGGAGGGTAGAGTCACGAATGGGCGGACCCTACCGTATCCCTTAACTTTCTTCTTTTTCGTGCAGGTGCTGGGCGAGGTAGTTTTCGATCCCCATCTCGCTGATGGCGTGCAGTTGCGCCTCCAGCCAATCAATATGCTCTTCCTCGTCGGTGAGAATGCTCTCCAGAAGATCCCGCGAGCCGTTGTCGCCAACCTGGACACACAGGGCGACACCCCGGTTTAGCCGTTTGACAGCGTCGTACTCAACATTGAGGTCGTTCTGCAGCTGCGCCTTGACGTTCGGACCGATATTGATTTTGAAGTAGTCGCTCATGTTCGGCGTTCCGTCGAGGTAGAGTATGCGCTCCATCAATTTCTCGGCATGCTGCATCTCTTCGATGGATTCCTTGCGGGTGTGCTTGGCAAGCTTCTCGTATCCCCAGTTTTCACACATTTCTGCGTGAAGGAAATACTGATTAATTGCGGTTAATTCCGCCTTGAGAACTTCGTTTAAAACGCTGATGACTTTTGCGTCACCTTTCATGGGTAAATTCTCCAATGAGCAATCAGCAGCTAAACACGCGTTGACTGGAGCCCTCGCTAGTAGCTGATCGCTGGGCTTAATAGCTGCACAACTATAAACGTTCAGAGATTTCTACGGAAGAAGGGATTGACACTTAGGAAGCGTTTTCTGGGGTTGGCGGAACTGGAACCGGTTCAGAGGCAGGTGAGTGATTGGAATTGGTCGGCTGAGGCGGCGCGTTCGGAACCTTGGCTCCGCCATCGAGTACCCGATTATGCAAGCAGTAGAGCGCCAGTTCCAGGCGATCGGCAACTCCCAACTTGTCATAAACTTTGCGGAGATAGTTTTTAACCACCTGTTCCGTCGTGCCAACGCGCAGAGCAATCTCCTTGTTCTTCATGCCCTGTGTGACGCAAGAAACGATCAGGCTTTCTTTCGGCGTTAGTTGCACCTTGGGACGGGCACCGGTGGGGCGGCTGGCTTGTGTGCGATAGGCTTGCAAGACCCAGCCGACGGCCTTACTCTCAAGCCACGGTTCGCCATGAGCCACTTTGTGGAGACAATCCACTAGTAAATCCGGTTCAACCTCGCGGGAAACAATGGCATGAGCGCCGCGGCGGAACAGCTCGAGTGTAATCTCTTCATCCGGAGTTTCAGTTACCACTACAAGTCTGCACGAAGGTGCATGACGTAGCATCTCGCCAACAGCGTCGGATGGGTTCTCGGCCAGTGCCGCTTCGAAGATAACGATGTCGCAGGAAAACTTCTGAACTGCAGAAACAGACTGGGTATAAGTCTCGGCCTGCCCGACCACGCGGATGTCGTCTTCCAAGGCGAAAATCTTGCGGAGTCCGGCGCGAAAAATGGCTTGGCTGTCGGCGACGATCACCCGGATGGGCGTCGAGCCGTTTTCGCCATCGGTCGGCTTTTGCGTACCGTCTTCCACACGCACCGGAATGGTTGACATCGATCCTGTCGCCTCAGCGCTCGAAATGGTATTCGTCGATGACCACACCCACGCCACGGCGGCCATCTTCGGCGTAATTGCGCACCACGCGGCCACGACAATCCACGCGCACATCATTGTCGGAACCCACCACTTCTGCTGGGAAGGAAATGGTGAAATCTACCATCGAGCCTATGGGCATATCGCTGTCCACCTGGAACAAAACACCGTTTGCAGAAATGTTCTCGGTTTCGGCCGCCTGATCACCGGAGCCGGATTTGACAGCAATGGGCAGTTTGATTGGGAAACGTGCCGCACCCTGAACGTCGTGATAGCGGCCGCGTCGCTCTTTCTTGTCGGCGTTCTGTTCCTTGTCCTTATTTTCGCGTGACAAAGTTATGAGCCAACCTTTCATCCCGCCGCTGCGCACATGCAAAACGGCCAGTGATGGACATTTCGTTGGCAGCTTACACCGGCGTCAAATTGGTGGAAAGTTACCGAAGTCATGAAACTGACGGGGAGAAACGATTGGGAATCAGGAGTTTACGTCAGAGTCTGGCAGTGCCCAGTGCTGAATCAGAATTTAGTGACTTCGGTAAAGTTAAACTCCCGCACCTTCATGGCAGGGACCACCATGTCGAATGACTCTTCGCCGCTGGCGCGGACTGGTTTGCTCATTTGTTCGACATTCGACAGCATGTGCAGGAGACTCTCGTTGAAGCGGAAATTCAGGGTTCCATGGCTGAGCTTTCCGTCCTTAATGGCAAAGGTCCCATCGCGAGTCATGCCGGTGAGGATCTTCTCGTACGGATCCACCTCGCGGATATACCAGAGGCGCGTGACCAAAATTCCGCGTTCTGTGGAGGCTACCATTTCGTCCACCGTCTTCGGATTTTTCGGATCGGCGAAGACAATGTTCATCGGTGCTTCACCGATTTCGTTGGGCAGGGGGAAGCCATGGCCGGTGGGCTGTATTGGCCCTACGAAGTCTTTGGACTCAGAGCGCTTCATCTTCGCTGCACTGCCGCGGGAATATACCAGGCGTTTGACTACGCCATTTTCCACTAATGGAACACGCTGGCGGAGAACGCCTTCACCGTCGAACGGGCTGCCCGACTGAAGCGGATGCCTGACATCGTCCGCGATATTGATGCTCTCGCCAAAGATCCTCTTCCCAACCCGGTTGTTGAGAAACGATCTCTGGTCAAGAATTGCCAAGCCGCCGAAGTCGTAGAACATAAACCCGGTGATGTCGAGGACCGCGGCGGGTTCGAGAATCACGGTGTACTTCCCTGCCGGAATTTCCTTCGGATTGCTGGATCCAATCGCCTTCCGTGCCGCAATTTCTGCCAGGCTCACCGGGTCCAGCAAAGCTACGTCGGCAAAATTGGCTTTCTGCCAGCCGGAGGAATTGGTTCCCAACATTGTGATTGAAATATCGGACGACGTTTGAGTGTGCCAGTTGGAAACGCCTTTGGAGTTGAAAATTCCTTCCACTGAGGCTGATGTGGCAAAGATTCCTGCAGCGGTGAGTTTATGCTTGTGGGCAATCGCCACCATCTTCTCGACCGCTCGAGCTCGCTCGTCGGGAGTTGTTGTCGCAGTCTGCTCGAAGAAGCGATGGGAAAGCGGGGCGGATGACGAGGAGTCTGGGGATTGCGTCTCCCGGGTATCCGGCATGGGAAGCAAGTCGGGGTCTGGATGCTCTACCTTGGCCATTGCCTCTGATGCCTGAACCACACGCTTCAGACTCTCGTCATCCAATTTGTTGGTGCTGGCGCGAGCCGTGCGTCCCTCGAAGGCGGTTCGCACCGACACACCATAGTGCTCCTCCGACATGTTCTGATGAATGAAGTTATTGGCGAACCGCGTCAGGGCCGATTGTCCGCCATAGAATATAGCCTCTACTTCGTCTACCGTAGAGTACCTTCTTATTTTTGCGAAAATTTCAGCGGCCTGCTGTTTGGTTAACATTCAGCACTCATGCTTCAGGACTCAACATCCAGGATTTTCACTCGGCTCTGCAAACACTATTCATAGTCGTATCGCATCCAACGGCCGATTACAGCCCTGCCTGCTTCTTCACGAGCCTTTGTAGGCGCTGCCCACCTTTATGTTTCGAAATCTCGCGGGCGCGGCGCCGTGGCCAGTACCCATCACTTGCTGGGGTTGGCCCTTACCGCAGTTCGGAGTGCCCCACAATGTCCACTCGTCACCCGAGCAAATCGCTTCCATGGAATTCCAGAACTCGGTAGTAATACCCGAATAGGAAGGATTCTTCAGCATGCGTGTGCGCTTCCCATTCTTTATTTCCCATCCGAGTTCGCATCCGAATTGGAAGTTGTACCGCTTGTCATCTATGGACCAGGATTTGTTGGTTTGCAAAAGAATTGCGTAATCGGTAGATGCAATGAGCTGCTCGAAACTAAGCGGGTCCTTGCCTGGCAGTATGCTCACGTTGGTCATGCGAATAATCGGAAGCCGGTTCCAACTCTCGGCGCGTAGCGTTCCACCGGACCTTGCAGAGCCGATTGCTTCTGCTGTATCGCGCGAAGTCAGGTAGCCGGTGAACAAGCCATCGGTGATGATGGGGGTGCATTGGGCGGGAACTCCTTCATCGTCGAAGGCAAAGGTGCCTAAGCCGGGGCCATGCTCTTGGCGTGCGTCCGCAACCACGTTTACCAGATCGCTGCCGTAGCGCAGATTGCGCAACTTATCTAACGTCAGAAAAGAAGTTCCGGCAAAGTTGGCTTCCATGCCCAGGACGCGATCCAGTTCGATCGGATGTCCAATGGATTCGTGAATTTGCAATGCCAGCTGCGAACTCTCGAGAATGATGTCGAACACGCCTTCGGGGCATTGATCGGCTTTGTGCAGTGCAACACACTCTTCCGCGATCCTCCTCGCATTCTGCAGAAGAGCTAGTTCCTCGATAAGCTCGTAACCTTTGTTCTGCCATTGCCCGCCAAAGGAGCTGGGATAGGAGCGTTTCTGAATGTCGCTTCCCGCAAAGGAATAGGCGGCATAACCGGCGCCGGTGGAGTATTTCGTCTGATGGATCTTGCTGCCCTCTGAGGAGAGGAACCACTGCTCCTCCCGACGGAAGTTCATGTTCGTTTCAGCGAGCGTGATGCCCTTCACTGAGGTGAGCTCTTTATCAATGGCCAGAAGCAGATCAAGATTCTGCTCGATCGAAGTGGTGAAGGGATCGATCTTATGAGGAGTTGTCCACTGGGCAACGTAGGACTTCTCTGGCGCGAAACGTATGCCTCCCTGTTTCACCTTGGCGGAGGCTTTGGCGATGGCTACGGCCCGGGCGGCGGTTTGCTCGACGGCGGTGCGGCTGAGATCATCCGAGGCCGCAAAGCCGAATGCGCCGTCAGCAATTACACGGATTCCCAGTCCTAGGGATTCCGAGTCCGAAGCACTGGCGACCTTGCCATTTTTGGTCGCTAAGGACCGGCTGCGGTCATCTACTATGCGCACTCCCGCATAAGAGGCCCCCCTGAGATTTGCGAAGTCTAACGCCCACTCGGCGACCTGTTTCATATGCGTCCATCGAATCTAACACATACGCACGACGAATGCGGGAGGCCGGATGCGGATTGCTTGCTCACGCATGGCTGTGACTTTGGGCACTGACCACATTGCCGGATGGCCATTCAATAGAGCCAGACTAAATTGCACCTTGCGAAGGGAGCGCCAATGAGCACATTGGTATTAGACAAGAAAGCTGATCTCGCTGGTCCGGGTATTGGCGATTATGCTGAACTTGAGAAGGCTCTTCCCAAGGATTATCGCTCTCTGTTGACTCCGAAGGAGACCCAAAGAGCGATTTCCCTGGTCAAGCGCTACATCGAAGACCATTTATGCAAGGAACTGAACCTGTTTAAGGTGGAGGTGCCTCTCATCGTCGATTCAGAGAGCGGCGTGAACGATATGCTGGACCGCGACGGCTCGCGGACTCCCATCCAATTCCATATTTCGAATGATCACGATCAGCACCCCATAGATGGTCAGGTGGTGCAGGCAGCGACGAAATGGAAGCGAATGGCGCTCCGTCAATTCGATTGTAGGGTCGGAGAAGGCATTTGTACTGACATGCGCGCTGTTCGCAAGGATTACTTTCTCGACCATGACCACTCCGCATACGTGGATCAGTGGGACTGGGAGCGGGTAATCACTCCTGAGCAGCGGAATTTGGATTTTCTCAAGGCGATCGTGTGCAAGATATGGAAGGTTATTGTCGATGCGGAGAGATTCGCTCAGGAACTGTATCCCCAGTTGAAGGATTTCCGGTATCCAGACCTGCCGGCGAAATTGGAATTCTTCCACGCTGAAGAAATTCTCGACATGTATCCCGACTTGCCACGGAAGCAGCGGGAGACGATGATCCTGCAGAAACATCCTGCTATCTTCATCATTGGGATTGGCTGGCCATTAAAGGATGGCTATCCGCATGAAATGCGGGCCGCTGATTATGACGATTGGGTCACGGACACGCACAGTGAAACTAAGCAAGACACTCATGGTCTGAATGGAGACATCCTGGTCTGGAACAATGTCACCAAGCGGCGCCACGAACTGACGTCCATGGGCGTGCGGGTCACCAAAGATACCCTGAAGAAACAATTGGAACTCTCTCAACAACTTGCTTTGCTGAAACTGCCCTATCACCAGGCGATCTTGAATGATCAGATTCCGCTCTCGATCGGCGGCGGCATCGGACAGTCGCGAACACTAATGCTTTTGTTGCGGAAGGCCCACCTGGGAGAAGTTAGCGTCACGGTTTGGCCAAAGATCCTGAAGGAGATGTGCGCGAAAAAGCATATTCAGGTATTGGAATAAGACCATACCGGTTACGTCCGTCGAGGATCATGCTTTCGAAGGCGTGCGATCCATCCGGGCTCTAAAACGTGTTCTGCATCGAGGCGGCGGACGCGGGCGGCCATAATTTCGCGCCGGCCCAGGTAGCCGACTACTTGCTGGGGATTTTGCCGGTCTACAACGGGGAGACGGCCAATATTCTGGCGCAGCAATTTGGCTGCAGCTTCGTGGAGTGATTCGTCTGGAAAAGCCACGATAACGTCCGAATTCCCGGCTTGCAGCACTGTCATGTTTCCGGTTTTGTCTTTGTCAAGGGCCCGCAGCATATCTGCGCGCGTGATGATTCCCTTGAGCAGAGCATGCTCATCAACAATGAAGATGCCCTGATGCCGGCTGACTGCAGGATCGCCTGCGGTGATTCGATCGGCTAATTCACCCACCCGCATGATATCGGGGATGGCTTGTGCCTCGGCATCCATTACTTCAGCCACAGCAACTTCATTCAGCACATCGGTTTCATAGTCTTGATGAATGCGCAAGCCTCGGCGCGACAGCTTTTCCGTCATGATTGAGGTTTTCGGCATCAACAAGAGCACAACGCCTTCCGCGATCACAGTGACCAGCATCAACGGAAGCACCGAGTTGTAGTCGCGGGTAATTTCGAAAGCAAAAATGATGAAGGCGAAAGCCGCACGCGAGGCCGCGCCAAACACCGCTCCCATGGCCACCAGAGCAAATGCACCGGCAGCAAGTTGCGCCGATGGAAAGAGCGCGTTCATACCGAAGGCGAACAGGCCGCCAAGAGCTGCACCGGACATGAACATTGGCGCCAGCAGTCCTCCGGAAGTCCCGGAACCGAGGGAAACGATCAAGGCCGCAGCCTTGGCCAGCATGATGATGAGCAGCAGCTTCCAAGCAAGGTTCGCGTGCAGGATATCGCTAATTGTGTCGTAACCCACACCTAACACTCGCGGAACAAAATATCCGATGACGCCGAGCACAAGAGCCCCTGCAGCGGGCCACCACAAGGGATCGAAGGGAAGTTTCTCGAACTGATCCTCTACCCAATAGAGCGACTTGCTGAAGGCATACGCCGCCAGGCCACACAAAACACCTAGAACCAGGTAAAACGGCAGTGCTCGTGGTATGCCAAAGTCAACCGGTCCAACCACGAACATCGGACCTGCTCCCATCAGCCGCATGTGTACGGCGGCAGCAAGGGTACTGGCAATGACAAGCGGAATGAAGGAGCGCGATTTGAATTCGAACAGCAAGAGTTCGATCGCCAGGATCACGCCGGCAATCGGCGTATTGAAGGTGGCCGACATCCCGGCAGCAGCTCCACACCCGAGCAGGACTTTCCGTTCGGCAGCGGTCGTGTGCATGATTTGCCCAACCAGGGACCCGAGCGCGCCACCCGTCTGGATAATGGGCCCCTCAGCGCCAAACGGCCCTCCTGTACCGATCGCAATGGCGGCCGAAAGCGGTTTAAGAATCGCGACTCTTGGTTCAATCCGACTGCGGCCTACCAAGACCGCCTCCATGGCCTCAGGGATACCGTGCCCTTTGATTTTTGGGGTGCCATATTTAGCCATCACGCCCACGATGAGTCCACCGAAAACGGGAATCAGTATGACCAATAATCCGAGCTGGTGGTCGCGAACGCTATGGAATTGGCCGGAGATCTTATGGAAAAAAAAGAGATTAGTGAAGAAGCCGATCAGGTGATAAAGAACGAAGGCGACGAGGCCAGCGATCAGTCCGACTATCCCCGCCAGAAATGAAATTAAGAACATTCGGAAATTCGGCTCCCGCTGAGCGGTCACCGGAGCCAATAAGGGAGGTGAAACACGGTCAGGCCCGCGTTCACCAGGTACACCGGCGCCAACGACTGTTCCTACATTAGGCTGAGGCTCGATCGGCAAAAGTCTTCTCCTTCTAGCGACGGCAGAACCCGGCTTCGGCCAGCAAATTCGCGAGGGGATTATCCTAAATAGCTGTCTTGCGCTTTGGCCCGGCCCCCTGGACTGGATGAATCACCCGGCGAAGAGCTCTCACCAGAGCCGGACCGGCGGACAGAAGTTCGGCGCGGTGTTGCAAGGAAAGTTCGCGAAGCACTTTCTCGCCGCTGGAAGTTAGCGAGAGTAGAACCTCGCGACGATCTTTTGTTCCCCGGCGGCGGCGGACGTACCCCGCCGAAGATAAGCGGTTTACCAGTTCTACTGCACTATGGTGCTGAATCTGAAGCCGCTCGGCAATCTCCGCGACCCGAGGACGCCGTTGTGGCGGCATACCTTTCAAGGCGAGCAGGAGCTGATGTTGCCTGGGCTCCAATCCGGCTCGACGAGCGTTCTGCTCACTGAAATGCAGAAACCTGCGGATCTGGTGCCGCAATTCGGCCAAAGATTTGTACTCAGCTAAAGTTGGATTGCGATGCATGCTTCAACGTATATATTTGTTCCAAAACTGTTTCCATCAATATCGTAACACGACATTCTAGGGGCCGAAAGTTCTATTTCCCTAGTTGCTCCTGGACGGGACACAGAAGGGGACACTCAGGTCAGGCACCCCACCGATCAGGCGGACTGACCGAAGCGCTCCGGAAGCGAGGCGGTTACGGCGCGACTGGAGGCCCAGTGCCTAAGGGCTCCGATCTCTTCGGCCCGGCTGACAGAAAGTGGAACAGTTGCTTTCAAGGCTTTCAGAATCGTTTCGGTCGTCACATCAGTACTCTTTGAATAGGCGGCATACATGGCAGACTGAACGGCCGCATCAATTTCCGCGCCGGAATAGCCTGCTGCGGCCGTTGCTACGGAGTCCAGATCGACACTTGCCTGCCGTTTACGCTCGGTTAAGCGGATAGAGAATATCTGCTTGCGTTCCGCCTGGTTTGGGAGGTCAACGAAAAATAGCTCATCGAAGCGGCCCTTCCGAATGAGTTCCGGAGGCAGAACCGTCACATTGTTACAGGTGGCAGCAACGAACACCGGGGCTTTGCGGTCTTGCATCCAGGACAGAAACGCTGCGAGCAGCCGCGACGAGACACCGGCGTCGGCAGAGGCGGAATCGGGCCCACTTCCCGCAAAAACCTTCTCCAGTTCATCGATCCAGAGCACGCACGGCGCGAGGCTTTCGGCCACTCGAAATACCTTTCGAATTCGCTTCTCGGTTTCCCCGATGAATTTGTCGTATACCGCGGCGGTATCGAATTTGACGAGCGGAAGCCTCCATTCACCGGCAACCGCACGCGCGCAGAGACTCTTTCCACAACCTTGCACGCCTAATACGATCATGCCACGCGGGGGATCGAGGCCAAACTTTTGCGCTCGGTCTTCCCATGAGCCCTGGCGCTCCGCCAGCCAGTGTTTCAGGTTCTCCAAACCGCCGATGCTTGCCATGGTATCCGCATTTGCGATGAACTCGAGCATGCCGGAATGGCGCAGCAGTTCTTTTTTTGCTTCGAGCACATCGGTTACCGACTCCGGACAGAGTGTGTACCGTGTGACCAGAGCCTGGGAAACAGCGCGTTCGGCTTCTTCCTCGGTCAGCCCGCGCAGGTTCGCAGCCATAGCGTCTACGCCTGCAGCATCCAGTTTCAACGAGAGTGTGAAAGTGCGCGACAGGCGCTTAAAGGTCAGTTCGATAATCTCCCGCAAGCGATCTCGTTCCGGCAGAGGCAGATCCAGGTACTCCACCAGGCTCGTAAGTTCCGAAGGTATTTCGATTGAGGGCGCGGTAATGATTAAAGTATGGCGGTTGGTGGAGAATTTTTGTCCGACGTCACGGAGACGACGGACTACTACTGCATTGTCCATATGACGGTGAAAGTCTTTGAAAATGTAAACCCCGTCCACGGTCATGGCCTCGAGGTTAGCCAAGGCTTGCACCGGATCGGTTGTGTTGTAGATGGCGGTTTGGGCAGGGTCAGCAAATCCGGCATTCGGTCGACTCAGATACGGCTTAGGTTGAGGCAATCCCGCGGAAGTCCCGCTTCCTGAGCGAACCAGCCCGTCCGCGACCGTCCATTCGAACATTGCCAGGTTCAACTCCGAGCACGCCTGGCGAACCATGGTTACAGCGCGAACCTCTTCGACCGTCTCCATAACGACGATAGGAGTCGATGAATTGATCAGAATCTTGAGCCGTTCTAAAGGCATTAGGGTTTGACCTGCCACAACTTACTCTCGTAAAATAGCTTATTCGGAACATCCCGAACATCTCTCAAGAGAAACGAAGGTAATCAGCAAAGCATGGCTAATCATTTTTCGGCGCTTAAGCGCGCCCGTCAGACCGTAAGACGCACTGCAGCCAATCGAGCTAATCGTTCCCGCCTGCGTAGTTCATTACGCCAGATGCGTGAGAGCCTTGCCAAGGGCGACAAACAGACAGCCGAGCAGGCTTTCAGACAGACGGTCTCCGCTCTCGACAAAGCCATTCAAAAGGGTGTGATTCACGAAAACACGGCATCGCGTTACAAATCCCGTTTATCAGTGCGATTGAAGGCCTTGTCGAAGTAGCCTTCGAAATTTCCCAGTTTCTAAAATCATCCATTGCTTCAATCGCGATTCGGCGCCCAATTTCTCCGCTGTCTGGCTGCCATTGAGAAATCAAAACAACACCCCGAAGTCTTCCCTGAGGGTGGCCCACCAGTCATCGTCTGACTTGAGCACGCGCTCTTCTCGTATACCGTTACGAGTCTCGATCAGCTTCATTTCGGAAAGTGTGATCCTGCCCTCGGGAGTAGCGCGACTGCAGACTCGTTTCCGGGTAAACGGGGATTCGGGTGATGTCTGGTGAAAGTGGCACATACCGGCGAACTCTTCCAGGCGGCGTGGAGTTAGATTGAATAGGTACTCTGTTTTCCATGAGCCCTCTGGTTCAGTCCTCTCCAGCCGAAGATCGTCGCCAACTTCGATAATGCGAAAGCTGCCTGTATTCTGTTTTTGCTCGATTCCGTCCTTGAGTCGCAAGGGATCGACGAACGAGTTGCCAAAGCCTACGTCCGCCAGCCAGGGTTCGTCCAGATCGACGCGCAGCGCGAGGTGATCATATTCAGGCCCTGGTGTTCCCTGTGCCGTGGGAGCGCGCGCCGAAAGCAAGGTCACATCGAACCCGAGCGCTTCGAGCAACGCAGCGAAAGCGCCGTTCAGTTCGTAACAGAATCCCCCGCGACGGGCTTGGACTATCTTTCGGATAAAGGCTTGGCGGTCGATGACGATGCTTCGTTTCCAGCCAATATCCAGATTTTCGAAGGGAACTGTGAAAAGATGAGCGCGTTGCAGATTACGTAACGTCTGGGGAACGGGTGTGGTTGTCCCTGTGTAACCTATGCGTTCCAGGTAGGCATCTACGTCCATAGAACCCAACTCAGGAAAAGAGGGCAATTTGCGCTCACCGGTAATCTGGTATTTCAGACTGGCAGTTCTTCCTGTAGCCAGCTGGTGGTCTCCGGTTTAGGTTCGGAAGTCAATTCCAGAATCAACCTCTCCAGCAGCAGGCGCTTGCTAGGAGGATTGGAGCGGAGTGCCAGATCAGTCCTTGCGATTAGCCGAATCGCACGAGTCAATTCCCGCTTCGACTTGTAGCGCCGTGCCTGCTTGATAATATCCTCGGCCGCAAAAGGCGGGACTCGGAAACCTTGCCAGAGAGCCGCCCAAAGCATGCGGGTATCGCGAACGTTGCGCTCGCTGATGACGAGCATTTGACGAAACGTCTTCGCCAGCATATATAAATGGCCGATCGCGGCTTCTTCGCCTTCGCCAGTAGATAAAATTGCGTCCAATATCTCCAGTGCGCGGACTCGGTTCTTGGACGAAATAGCGTCGGTGAGTTCGTACAAGCTGCGCTGCTTGGCGGCAAGCACCATGGTTTCCACATCGCCGAGCGTGATGCGTTTCTTTTCGCCGACGTAAAGCATCAACTTCTCCAGTTCTCCAGAGACCATCATCATGTCGCCGCCCAGGGCGTCCACCATCTCGCGGGCGGCGTCGGC
>Ga0310810_10005701_pt1 | contig 13964 bp, 11 predicted proteins | sample NCmetagenome_FD_207641 | JGI IMG/M metagenome (GOLD analysis project Ga0310810, IMG submission 207641) | Soil microbial communities from experimental microcosm in Duke University, North Carolina, United States - NC | ecosystem: Engineered > Artificial ecosystem > Soil microcosm > Unclassified ... | reverse complement strand
GCCCTTCTGAGCGGGCGTCCATCACCCGGCGCCTCGGCGCCCCCACTCAGGAGGGTCCATGTCGGTCCATCGCACCAGCCCCACCGTCGCCACCCTGCTTCTCATCCCGCTTGCGCTGGCCTGCCGGGAAGGCGGTCGCACCACCAGTACCGAGGGGGCCTCCAGCCCCGTCGTCTCGGCCTCGGTGCCCGAGTCCCGGACGGATTCCGGGACGATCTCCACGACCGTCAACGAAGCGACGGTGTCCTATGCCGACGCCGAGCAGGCGTACCAGCGGCGCAGCTACGGCGAGGCGGCCCAGCTCTTCGACAGCTACCGCCGGCAGAATGCCGACAACGCCTGGGGGCACTACATGTACGGTCTGTCGGCCTGGAAGGCCGGTCGGCCGGGCGACGCCCTTACCGGCTTCGACGAGGCGCTTCGGCTGGACCCGGATCACCGCAAGAGCCTCTTCAATTCCGCCCGAGTGCTTCTGGAGACCGGACAGCCCGGCCAGGCGCTCGAGCGGATCGATCGGGCGCTGAGCCTCGAGCCACTTTCGGCCGAGGGGCATCGGCTGCTTGGCCGGGCCAGGGTTGAGCTGGGCCAGTTCGACGAAGCGATCGATGCGTACCAGCGCGCCATCGCCATTGACGACCGCGATGTCTGGTCGATGAACAACCTGGGATTGCTCTACATCCAGCGGGGCCAGAGCGACGAAGCGGTGCTCCCGCTTGCCCGCGCCGTCGAGCTTCGCGGCAACTCACCGGTGTTCCAGAACAATCTGGGAACCGCCCTGGAGCAGACGGGCCACGTCGCGGAGGCCAAGCAGGCGTACGAGGCGGCGGTGGCGGCGGACAGCGGGTATGCCAAGGCCGTGTCCAGCCTCGCCCGGATCACGCCGCTGGTGCAGCCGGGGGACACGAATACGATCGACCTGGTCGAGGCGTCGCGTGAGTTCCAGGCCGAAGTGAGCCGGCTTCAGGACACGACCACGGGGCCGGATTCGGTGAGCGCGCAGGCGAGTGTGGAGGAGATGCCGCGGGATTCCAGCCCGCAGTGACACAGGAGGACCCGCAGGTTCCGAGGCCCCGGTCTATGCCGGGGCCTCGGCGTGTCATCCGGCGATCCGCTCGGAAATGGGATGCATGGTGACCACCGCGCGCCAGACCTGTCCGATCCGGACATCGACCGTGCGCCGCACGGCCTGGTAGCCGAAGCAGCGCACGCCCAGCTCATAGCGGCCCGGCAGCAGTTGGGGGAAGCGAAACATGTTCTGCAGTCGTGCGGCGGCGATGGAGCGGACGTCTCGCACCGGCGCACCCGTGGGCTGGAGCCACACCTCGCCGTTGCACCCACGACTCCCGTCCTCGGTCAGCACCGAGCCGAGCACGACGCCGTAGCGATAGCGATCGGAGACCGGCAGGGCGACGGCGTCCGGCCCGTCGACCGCCAGAGGCCGCGGCCGGCGCTCCAGATTCATGGTCGATCGGGTGGACGGGCCGCAGCCGCCGAGAACGGCGAGCACGCCCAGGCCGGCGGTGAGTGAGCGGCGGGTCAGAGTACCCCCGAGGTCGCCAGGGCGGCCCCCTCGGCGAAGCGACCGTACCGGAGCGGCGTCGCATCCATGCTGCCCGCCTGGCCGTCGGAGATGATCTCGGCGAGCAGCTGGCCAAGGGCAGGCGCGTGCATCACGCCGTGCCCTGACGAGCCGTTGGCAAAGAAAAGGTTGGGGCACTCGGGCGCCGCGCCCAGGATGGCGTGCTTGTCGGGGGAGATCTCGTACAGACCGGCCCAGCATTCGGCCCGGTCGACCGTGGCTCGACGAAGCACGGGAACCCGGGCGTGGGCGGCGCGCTCGACCATATCGACCCACTCCGAGTCGACCCGGGTGTCGAAGGGGGCATCGGGGACGCCGGGCGTGGGCTGCAGCAGAAGCACCCGGCCGTCGCGGACCCGCACATGAAAGCCGTCGCCGGTCCAGATGGTCATCGGCATGGTGGCCGGGAGCAGGTCACAGGGGGTGGTGGTCGCCGCCTGGCGGCGGAGCGGCACGACCGGCAGCGAGATGCTCGCCCAGGCGGCCACCGCGGCCGCCCACGCGCCGGCCGCATCCACCACGGCGTCGACCTCGACCACGCCCTGGCTGGTCTCCAGCGCCGCGATCGACCCGTCGGGTCGCCGACGAAACCCGGTGGCCTCGACGCCCCACCGGTGCTCGACCCCGAGGCGGCTTCCGGCAAGCAGGTATCCCTCGAGGATTGCCAGCGGCCGGATGAAGCCGTCGGTGGGGCAGTACGCCGCGCCCACCAGACCGTCCGTCGCAACGGCGGGATTCACCGCGGCCACGTCGTCGGCAGGGAGCATCACTGCCTCGGTGAGCCCCTCCTCGTGCTGGATGCGCTGGCCCCGCTCGAGCTCGGCGAGCTCCTCGGCCGACCCGGCGAGCCAGAGATACCCACACGGGGCGTAACCCGGATCGACGCCGGTCTCGGCCTGGAAGCAGCGCAGCTTCTCCCGGGCCAGCAGCGAAAGGCGCACGTTGACGGCGGTGGCGTATTGGGCGCGGAAGCCCCCTGTGGCGCGCCCGGTGCTGCCTCCGCCGGGCGCCGGCGCGCGATCGAGCACCACCACGTTCCCCCAACCCCGGCGCGCCAGGTGGTACGCAACGCTCGCGCCGATCACCCCACCCCCGATGACCGCAACGGACGCGCCGCTCATGCGGTGAACAAGGCGAAATGACAGGCGGCCATGGCTCCTCGTGGCGGGCGCGGACCGTGATGAAGCGGTCGAAGCGGGTCGAGTGTAACTGTTATATTGTCCACCGTATGCCCCGCCAGTCCCCCCGCACGACTTCGCTGCGCCCGTGAGCCGAGAGACGGCCGGCGCCTCCGCCCCCCCGATGCTCAAGCACTGGCGGGACATGAAGGCGCAGCACCCCCACTCCATCCTGTTTTACCGCGTCGGCGATTTCTACGAGATGTTCCACGAGGACGCGACCCTCGCGGCGCGGATCCTCGACATCACCCTCACCTCCCGCGGCGACGGCGTCCCCCTGGCAGGGGTCCCGGTCAAGGCGGCCGCCGACTATCTCCGCCAGCTCGTCGCGGCCGGACATCGCGTCGCCATCTGCGAGCAGGTGGAGGACCCTCGGCTGGCCAAGGGGCTGGTGCGGCGAGAGGTCGTCGAGACGGTCACGCCCGGCGCGCTACTGGCCGAGGGCTGGATCCCCGGGGCGCGAAACAACTGGATGGCCGCGCTGGCGCGGCCGCAGCGGGGCGGCCTGGGGGTGGCCGCCGTGGATCTGAGCACGGGGGAGTTTCTGCTCGAGTCGGTGCCGTCCGACGGCCTGGAAGAGGCGCTCACGCGACTCAACCCGGCCGAGGTCGTCGTGGCCGACGACGATGCGGCCGCACTCCCCGCCGGCGCGCTGTCCCCGCTCCTCACTCGCCGCAGCGGGTGGGAGTTCGATCCCGAGCTCGGGCGCGACGATCTCACTCGCCGCTTCGGCCTCGCCTCGCTCGACGGACTCGGCATCGGCCCCGATGACGCGGCGGCGGTCGCAGCCGCGGGGGCGCTGCTCCGCTATGTGGGCGAGCTCCAGCCCGGCGGCCTGCCGCACCTGGCACGGCCCAGCATCCGTCGGAGCGGACGCCACCTGTGGCTCGACGACATGACGCGCCGGAACCTCGAGCTGGTCGAGCCGCTCCGCCCCGGAGCCCGAGGCGCGACCCTGCTCGAGGTGCTCGACTGCACGCTCACACCGATGGGAGGCCGCCTGCTCCGCGCCTGGCTCCTCTCGCCGCTGCAGGAGTCCGACGAGATCGAGCGCCGGCTCGATGCGGTCGAGACAGCGGTGCGGGATGGGCGGGGGCGGGCCCGGCTGCGCGAGGCGCTCGACGGCGTGCGGGACCTGGAGCGCCTGGCCAGCCGCGCCGCGGCCGGCCGCGCCACTCCTCGCGAGCTCGGCGCGCTGCGGGACTCGTTCCGTCGCCTGCCCGATGTCGCCGAGGCGCTCGCCGCTCTGGCCGGCTCCTCGCTACCCGACGGCCGCCGCGCCGCGGCCTTGGGCGAAGCCGCGGAGGAGCTCGACCTCCTTGTCGACCTGACCGCCGAGCTCGGCGCCGCACTGGAGGACCGACCGCCCCCGACGCTGGCCGAGGGTGGTGTCATCCGCCGAGGGTACGACGGGGAGCTGGACGAGCTGCGCTCCCTGCGCGACGGCGGACGGCAGTACATCGCCTCCCTGCAGCAGCGGGAGCGCGAGCGAACCGGTATCGGCTCGCTCAAGGTCGGCTTCAACAAGGTCTTCGGCTACTACCTCGAGATCACCAACGCCCACGCGGCCCGGGTCCCGTCCGACTACGAGCGCCGGCAGACGCTGGCCTCCGCCGAGCGGTACGTGACCCCCGAGCTCAAGGAGTACGAGGCCAAGGTGCTCGGCGCCGAGGAGCGGATGGCTGCGCGCGAATCCGAGCTGTTCGGCGCGCTCCGTGGCGCCGTCGCCGCCGCTATCGAGCGGATCCAGCGGACCTCGCGCGTGCTGGCCCGCCTCGATGTGTGGGCCGCGCTGGCCGAGGGCGCGGTCGCGGCCCGGTACGTTCGCCCGACGGTGCACCAGGGGTTCGAGCTCGTGCTCAAGGGCAGCCGGCATCCGGTGATCGAGCGCATGATGGCGCGGGAGTCGTTCATTCCCAATGACGTCCGGTTCAGCGAGGCGGAGCGGGTGCTGCTGGTAACCGGACCCAACATGGCGGGGAAGTCGACGATCCTCCGTCAGATCGGCCTGTGCGTGGTGCTGGCTCAGATGGGCGCCTTCGTGCCCGCGGAGGCGGCGACGATCGGGGTGGCGGACCGGCTCTTCACCCGGGTTGGAGCGAGCGACAATCTGGCCCGCGGCCAGTCCACCTTCATGGTGGAAATGAGCGAGACCAGCGCAATCCTGCACAACGCCGGAGACCGGAGCCTGGTCCTGCTCGACGAGATCGGCCGCGGCACCTCGACCTACGACGGCGTGGCCATCGCCTGGGCGGTCACCGAGCACCTGCACGACCGGGTAGGGTGCAAGACAATGTTCGCCACCCACTACCACGAGCTGATGCAGCTCCCGGAGCGGCTCCAGCACGCCCGGAACTACAACGTGGCAGTCCGCGAGACCGGTGAGACTGTCGTGTTCCTGCATCGGTTGGAGCCGGGCGGCACCGACCGCTCCTACGGCATTCACGTCGCCCAATTGGCCGGCCTCCCCGAGGAGGTGGTGCGCCGGGCACGCGCCGTGCTGGGCACGCTGGAAGGCGAGCATCGCATGGTGCCCGGACCCCCGCCGCCGCTCGAGCCCGCGGCCGGGCAGCTCGGGCTCTTCGCCGATGCGTCCGCCCCCGATCCCGTGGTGGAGGACCTGAAGACGCTCGATCTCGACAGCCTTACCCCGCTGCAAGCTCTCAACCGTCTGGCCGAGCTCAAGCGCCGGGCCTCGGGAGGGCCGTCGGCATGAGCCGACACGTCGCCCGGATCGCCCTGGGCGCGGTTGCCCTCGGCGTGGTCCTGGCCGGCTGCACCAGCCACGATGACGGCACCGTGGCGCTGGGGAGTGAGCAGCCTGTCGTGGCCGATGAGCCGGTGGATCTGCCTCCGGTCGCCATCAACCCGGTGTCGCCCATGATCTACCCGCAGGCCCTGTTGGAGCAGGGAATCGAAGGGCGGGTACTCCTCCGGCTGTATGTGGATGCCCAGGGCAAGCTGGTGGGCGATTCGACCCGGATTGCAGAATCGAGCGGGTACCCGGCGCTCGACTCCGCTGCGGTCCAGGGCGCGCCGTCGCTGCGGTTCTCGCCGGCGTTGCGGCGCGGGCGGCCGGTCTCGGCCCCGTTCCTGCAGCCGGTTCACTTCCGCAACCCGCGGAACCGGAGCGCTCCATGAGCGACACGCGACTCAAGGTCTTCGACTCGGTGCTCGAGACCATCGGCTGGACCCCGCTCATCCGGCTGAGCCGAGTCGGCGCGGGGATCCGGACGCCGATCTACGGCAAGGCCGAGTACGCCAATCCCGGCGCCTCGGTCAAGGACCGGATCGGGCTCGCTATCATCGAGGACGCCGAGCGGCGTGGGGAGCTCAAGCCGGGCGGAACGATCGTCGAGGGAACCAGCGGCAATACCGGCGTGGGGCTCGCCATCGCCGCCAGCCTCAAGGGCTACCGCTGCATCTTCACGATGCCGGACAAGATGTCGCAGGAGAAGGTTCGTCTGCTCAAGGCCTATGGGGCGGAGGTGGTGATCACGCCTACGGCGGTGCCGCCGGATCATCCGGACAACTACGTCATGAAGGCCAAGCACATCGTGAAGGAGACACCAGGGGCGATCCTGGCCAATCAGTTCTACAACCCGGTCAATCCCGAGGCGCACTACGCCACGACGGGGCCGGAGATCTGGGAGCAGACCGAGGGGAAGGTGACTCACCTGGTGGCGGGCGCCGGAACCGGCGGCACGATCAGCGGCGCGGGTAAGTACCTGAAGGAAAAGAATCCCAAGGTCCGGGTGATCGCCGCCGACCCGATCGGGTCGCTCTACACCCACTATCACCGCAGCCGGAACATGGGTGAGGGCCATCCCTACAAGGTCGAGGGGATCGGCGGCGACAAGATCCCGACCACGCTCTGGTTCGACTACGTGGACGAGTTCCGCCAGGTACCGGATCGCACCTCGTTCAGCCTGGCTCGCCGGCTCGCGCGGGAAGAGGGGATTCTCGCCGGGGGCTCGACCGGGACCAATCTGTATATCGCGCTCGAGGTCGCCCGCGAGGTGGACAACCCGGCCGCACTGGTGGTGACCATCCTCTGCGACACCGGCGAGCGATACCTGTCCAAGGTCTTCAACGACGAGTGGATGCAGGAGAACCAGATGCTGGAGGCGCCGCGGATGACGGTCCAGCAGCTGCTCGAGCGCCGCTCCCCCAGCGCCCCACCGCTGGTCAGTGTGGCCCCCGCCGCCGCGGTGCGCCAGGCACTCAACCTCATGAGCACCTGGGGCGTGAGCCAGATTCCGGTGATCGAGAACGGTGAATCGCTCGGCGGGCTGATCGAGGGCACGCTCATGACGCGGGCGCTGGCCCAGCCCTCGCTGCTCGACCGGCCGGTCCGCGAGGTCATGGAGTCGCCCTTCCCCGAGGTGGATGCCTCCTCGCCCACGGACCGGGTGGGCGCCATGCTGACCCGGGAGAGTCCCGCGGCCCTGGTCCGGAAGGACGGGAAGGTGATCGGGATCGTCAGCCGGTATGATGTCTTGCAACAGTTGATTGGCACTCGATGACAGCGGGGAAGGGTGAAGGAGGAAAGGGGAACGTCGAATCCCTGAACTCCGGTGAGCGCCCTCTTCCCCTTTCCCTTTTCCCCCTTCCCCCTGGCTCATGCGAATCACCGTCCTGACCGGCGGCACCTCATCCGAGCGCGACGTCGCCATGGCCTCCGCGGTGCAGGTCATCGCGGCTCTCCGAAGCCGGGGCCATGATGTTTCGGTGGTGGACACGGCTCGCGGGTTCATCCCCCCGGCCGACGAGCCCAGGCTCCTGTCCGGCAGCGTCGGGACCGCACCGCCGTCCATCGATGCCCTCCGAGACCTCGAGCGCGGGCTCCTGTTGTCGGGCCTGGGCAACCTGGCGGTCGTCCGCAGCGCGGACGTGCTGTTTCTTGCATTGCACGGGGGCCGAGGCGAGGACGGGACCCTCCAGACACTCCTTGAGGTCGTCGGCGTCCCCTATACAGGGAGCGGACGACTCGGGAGCGCGATGGCGATGGACAAGGACGTGTCGAAGCGGCTCTTCCGGGGGGCGGGGGTGCCGACCGCCGACTGGGTGATGACGCCCGCTGACGCGGATCTGGTGGGCAGGCAGCTTGGGTGGCCGGTGGTGGTGAAACCCTCCAAGCAGGGCTCGACCGTGGGTTTAACGGTGGTCAAGGAGCCCTCGGCCTACGCCCAGGCCGTGGCTTTGGCTGCGCGGTACGATGACGAGGTCATGATCGAGGCGTTTGTCTCCGGACGGGAGCTCACCGTCGGGGTGCTGGAGGGCCAGCCCCTGGCGGTGGGGGAAATCATCCCGCGGCACGAGATTTTCGATTATGAATGCAAGTACACTCCAGGGATGTCGGAGGAGATCTTCCCGGCCGACCTGCCGCGGGATCTCACCCTGGAGTGCCAGCGGCTGGCGGTGCTGGCCCACGAGGCCCTGAAGCTGGGGGGCTATTCCCGGGTAGATTTTCGCTTGACACCGGACGGTCAAGCCTTCTGTTTAGAAGTGAATACGTTGCCCGGCATGACGGCCACCAGCCTCCTGCCCCAATCCGCCCGAGCGGTAGGTATCGATTTCCCCGATCTGTGCGAACGGATTTGTCGAACCGCCCGGCCGGGCCGGCCGCGGGAAGCTCCGTTGGCGTAGGGGAGTACGAGGATTAGAGGCGTAGTTCGATGAATCTGACCCCTTCCAACCGCATCACCCCCTGGGTGCTCAGGCTCATCATCGCGAACGCGGTGGTGCTGCTGCTCATGCGCACCGTGCTGACGTCGTCGGACCTGGCGGCGGCGCTCGCCTTCAGTCCGGCGAACGCGCTGCGGCACTGGTGGACCTTCGTCACCTACATGTTCGTCCACGCCGGCCTTCTCCACCTGCTCGGCAACATGCTGATGCTGTTCGTGTTCGGCACGGCGGTCGAGTCCCGCATGGGGAGCCGGGCGTTCCTGCTCTATTACCTGTTCTGCGGGACCGGGGCGGCGGTGTTCGCGCTGGGGCTCTCGACCTTCATGACGGTGAGTCCCTTCATCGGAGCCTCGGGCGCGGTCCTGGGCGTGGCCCTCGCCTTCGCGATGTACTGGCCCGATGCGGAGCTGGTGGTGTTCCCGATCCCCGTGCTCATCCGGGCTCGCACCCTGGTGACGATCCTCATCGGGATCGACGTCTTCTTCTCCTTCCTCATGCCCTCCGACGGGATCGCCCACCTGGCGCACGTGGGCGGCGCCGGCTTCGGGTACCTGTACTTCCGCCTGCAGGGAATGTCGAGACGGACACCGCATCCCCCGCCGCGCGCGGTCGAGCGGGTAGTCATGGTCCAGTCGGGCCCCGCCGAGCCGGAGCGGCGCGCCCCGGTGACGCCGGTACGGCAGCGTCGGCGTGCCGATGCCGATCCGGTGGCCGCCGAGGTGGATCGGGTGCTGGACAAGATCTCCGAGAAGGGAATCGGCAGCCTGACGCCCGCCGAGCGGCGCTTCCTCGACGAGGTATCGAAGCAGAAGAAGCAGGAGAATTAGGGCGGACAGGCGCACGGACGCGCGGTAGACGGTGGTCGATGACCCTCCGAGCCTAACCTCGGAGGGTCGTCTTCTTCACCTCATCCGTACCGTCCGCGTGTCCGCCCGTCCGACCGTGCGCCCACCTTGCGTCGTTCCCCCGTCTTCCCTATCCTGTCCCGTGCTCATCAATCTCCTGCCGGATTTTCTCGCAGTGCTCGATGCGGCCGATCGGGGCTCGGCCTACCAACGCTATCGCGACAACCATCGACCGATTCTCGACGCCTACTGGCGCAACTACGTGCTCGACCCCGACAGTCCCCACGCCGACCAGATCGTCTCCTCCGCCCTCCACGCCGACCGCAGTGACCTCCTCGAAGCCGCCGCGTCGGTGGACTTCGAGCGCCTGGCCGACGAGGCCATCGCGCGGGCGGATTCGCTCCTGCAGATCGACCGCGCGACCGACGTCTACCTCATGGTGGGCCTGGGCGGCGCCAACGCCGGCGAGCTGGTCGTCGGCGGGCGGGGTGTGGCCTTCGTCTGTCTGGAGCACTTCACCGGGCGGGTGAATCCGGAGACCTACGGCATGGGCCTCGCCCCGGACCTGATTCCGGTCTGGATCGCCCACGAGCTGGCACACACCGTCCGCTACACCTCGCCCCGGAGCGCGAGCGACATGCGCCGGCTGGTCAACGATCAGGGCGGCAGCTACGACTACTGGGCGACAGGCAGCCGGGCCACCTTGCGCGAGTTGCTGGTCAACGAGGGCCTGGCCGTCCACGCCGCGCAGGCGATCGCCCCCGGGTTCGATGCCGCCGACTACTTCGGGTATCCGCGCCGGCAGTATCACCGCCTGCGGGAGATGGAGGCCTTCCTCCGCCGGGTCATCGAGCCCGACCTGGAGCAGAGTGGGCTCGGGTTGCGGCTGCGCTATCTCTCCGGTGGGATGAGTCCGTCGGCCCGGCTGGTGGCTGGACGGGTGATTCCCGAGCGGGCCGGCTACTACCTGGGCTATCGCATGACGGAAGCATTGGTCGCCCAGCGCGGGCTGGCCGAGGCGCTTCGGTCGTCCGCCGCGGATTTTCAGGCGGCCGAAGATCAGGCGCGCGGAATCCAGTCGGCCTGATCTACTTCCCTACGCAGAAGCCGGCGAAGACCCTCCCCAGCACTTCCTCGATGTCCACGGTCCCCACCAGCTCGTCCAGGGCGAGGGTGGCCTCCCGCACGTGGTGCGACGCCAGCACCGCGTCGCCCGTCGGGCCAAGATGGGTCAGACTCTCCGCCAGGGCTTCCTGGGCACGCTGCAGCGCCACCCGCTGGCGCTCGCGGGTCAGGGTGGGCTCGAGGTCGCCCAGCGCGATCCGGTCGCCGAAGACCCGCTCCGCCGCCGCCCGCCGCAGGTCAGCCAGTCCCTGCCCCGTGACGACCGAGACCGTGATCCCGTCGGGTGCCGTCTCGCCGGGCTCCGGGTGGAGATCGCCTTTGGTCCGGATCAGCAGCGTCGGCCGCTCGGCCATGATGGCGCACTCGTCCAGGCCCGGCGCTCGCCCGCCTTCCACACAGAGCAGGACCAGGTCGGCCGCGGCCAGGTAGCGCCGGCTCACCTCCACGCCGAGCCGGTCCACTCGCTCGCTCGGTTCCCAGAGACCCGCGGTGTCGGCCAGCCGGACGGGCCAGCCCAGGAAATCGGTCGCGGCCTCGATGGTATCGCGCGTGGTGCCGGGGACCTCGGTGACCAGCGCCCGCTCGACCCCGAGGAGCGCATTGAGCAGTGACGACTTGCCGGCGTTGGGCCGGCCCGCGAGCACAAGCAGGGCGCCCTGGCGCATGCGGTCGCTGGAGGGCGCGGTGGCGAGGAGGCGGCGGAGCTGCTCCCGCACCGATTCCAGCTCCGCGGCGATCCGCTCCGGCGGCACCGGTCCGTCGTCCTCGCCGGGAAAGTCGATCTCGTAGCTCAGCAGCGCCTGCGCACCGACCAGCGCGTCCCTGAGGTCCGTGAGCCGGCGGCTCAGCCCGCCCTCCAGCTGCCCCAGGGCGATCCGGGCCTGGGCCGGCGCCGTCGCGTCGATCAGGTCGCCCACCGCCTCGGCCTGAACCAGGTCGAGCTTTCCGTTGAGAACGGCGCGCCGGGTGAACTCGCCCGGTGCCGCGGGTCGGGCGCCGGCGGCGTGGAGGGCGGAGAGGAGACGCGCCGGGACGAGCTGGCCGCCGTGGCAGGACAGCTCCACCATGTCCTCCCCGGTGTAGCTCGCCGGAGCCGGGAACACGGTGTAGAGGCCCTGATCGATCGGGTCGCCGTCGGGGTCTACGAAGGTCGCGAGGGTGGCGTAGCGGGGTCGGTCATCGCGAAAGCCGCGGACAACCTGGCCCGCGACGGCGAAGGCGCCGGTGCCGCTGAGCCGCACCAGCGCCAGGGCGGCGCGCCCCGGCGGCGTCGCCAGGGCCGCGATGGGGTCGGAGAGCAACTACCCCCGCTTGCGGCGCCCTCCGGTCGCCGGGTCCGGCGGCCGGGCGGTCTTCACGTCGACCATCACCCGCGCGGTCCGCCGCTGCCGCTCGCGGGCGAGCATCCACTGCTGCGGAATGCTGGCGATGTTGCTGACGGTGTAGTACAGGTTGAGCCCGGAGGGGAAGAAGAGGAACATCCCCGTCATCATGACGGGCATGAAGTACAGCATCGTCTTCATCTGCGGGTTGGGTTCCATGCCCACCTGTCCGACCTTGGTGAGCACGAACATCGAGAGCCCCATCACCACCGGGATGATGTACAGCGGATCGGGACGGCTCAGGTCGGGGAGCCAGAGGAAGGAGGTGCCGCGCAGCTCGATCGCGTTCTGGAACACGAAGAAGAGCGCGAACAGGATCGGCATGGGCAGCAGCATGGGCCAGCAGCCGCCCAGCGGATTCACGCCGTGCTCCTTGTACAGCTTGAACATCTCCTGCTGCATCCGCTGCGGGTCTTCCTTGTGCCGCTCCTGAATGTCCTTCATGAGCGGCTGCACTTCCTGCATCTTCATGTTGGCCCGCATCGCCTTCTGGTTGAGGGGCCAGAGCAGCACCCGCACCAGCAGCCCGAAGACGATGAGCACCACGCCGTAGCTCAGCAGCAGGTGCTCGTGCATCCAGACCAGGAGCCAGCGGACCGGCACGGCGAACAGCCGGATCAGCGTGCGCAGGCCGGGATAGCCGTAGGGGTTCACCTCGTCGAAGGCGTGTCCCTGGTGGGTTAGCCGGTCGTACTCCATCGGACCGGCGTAGACGGTGTAGCGGAAATCTCCGGCGGGAGAGACCGGAAGGCTGACCCGAATCCGGGCGGCGGTCGGCTTCTTCCCGGCCGGGTCGGGCAGCGCCGTCGCGGTGGCGCCGCTGATTCCCCCCGTGGTGTCGCCGGCGAGCAGCCCGGTCACGAAGTACTTGGACTTGAGCGCCGCCCACTGGAACGGCCCGCTCAGCGTCGCCGGCTCGGCCGGATCCAGTTTGGCCAGATCGTTCCGGTCCACGTCTCCGCCCCGGGTGACCAGGGCGAGGTCGCGGTGGTTCTCCTCGATGTTGGCCTCGGTGTTCGCCAGCGTAGGCCCGAGCCCGACCAGGAGTTGTCCGCCGTTGGGGCCGACCCCGCTCAGCCGGCCCGCCACCTCGACCCGATAGTCGTCGGGGTAGAAGGTGTAGGTCAGCTCCACCCCGATGCCGCCTCGGGTGGCCGAGAGTTGCAGCGGGGTCGGGCCCGAGACCGCCAGGCGCGGGGCCGATGCGGTGAAGGGGGCTCGATCGAAGGAGACGGTGTCGTGCCCCGCGACCAGAGTCAGACCCAGCAGGTCGCTGCCCGGCGGCAGGATCTGCGCACGCCGGCCCCTTTCGTCCGGCGCCTGCGAGGCGTAGCGCTGCAGCTCCGCCGACACCAATCGGGCGCCCAGAGTGGAGACGCTGTAGGTGTAGAGCGGAGAGGTGACCGCGACGGTGTCTTCGACGGCGGCCGGGGTGGTCGATGCGGCCGGTGCGGTCGGGGCGACCGTGGTCGGGCCGGCGGCCGGAGCCGAGCTGTCGGTCACGGTGGGCGCGCTCGAGTCCACCCGGGCGGCGGTGTCGGCGGCGGTGGCCGGCGGCGCGTTCGCCGTGCGGGACGGAGGACGCTTGATCAGCAGCGCGGGCGCGATGGCGATCACCATCATGATGAGGATCGCCCAAACCGTACGACGGTCCATACTTCTCAGGTCACCGGTTCAGGGAACGGGGTCGTATCCGCCCGGATGGAACGGATGGCAGCGAGCCAGCCGACGCGCGGCGAGCCAGCCCCCCTTGAGCGCGCCGTGCCGAGTGACCGCCTCCAGGGCGTATTGCGAGCACGAAGGATGAAAGCGGCAGCTGGGCGGCAGCAGCGGCGAGAGGACGATCTGGTAGCCGCGAATGAGCCCGGCGAGCAGGCGGCGCGGAACGGCGCGCAGGTTCGGCACGGCTCACCCGGCCCCCAGGGCCAGCCGCCGCCAGTCGAGCAGCTGCCCGCGCAACTGGGAGAACACCGCGCCGTACGCCTCGCGCCGGGCCCGGATCACGAGGTCGGCGGCGGGCTGATGGGGTTGAATGTCCCGCCTCCAGATTTCCCGCAGGCGGCGCCGCAAACGATTGCGGGCCACCGCGGAGGACTGGAACTTGGGAACGATCAGTCCCATCCGCGGATGGCCCACCAGGTTGTCGGTCCAGATCATGTCCAAGTGC
>Ga0310810_10005700_pt1 | contig 13966 bp, 9 predicted proteins | sample NCmetagenome_FD_207641 | JGI IMG/M metagenome (GOLD analysis project Ga0310810, IMG submission 207641) | Soil microbial communities from experimental microcosm in Duke University, North Carolina, United States - NC | ecosystem: Engineered > Artificial ecosystem > Soil microcosm > Unclassified ... | reverse complement strand
GCAAGTTGGCTGCCGGCGCGACGCGCGATGCGGGTAGACCCTGTAGAAGCGCTGCGATCCCAGTAGTGTTCTTGGGGTGAACGACACCCGACCAGGATGGTCACGACCCTCGATCCTCGCGCTGACTGCCACGACGGTCATGGCGTTGGCGCTCCTGTTACCGCGCGCGAGATTCGTTCCGCTGTGGGACGGCGGCTTCTACGCCGAGTGCGTCCTGACGGCCATGGAGCATGGCTTTCGGCCGTACTGGCTGCGCTGCGTGGGCCATTCGTCACAGGCGTACGTGATCCTCGCCGGAGTCGCGCGGTGGCTCGCGCCTAACGGGACGCTATCGTTCTTCGTCGTCGACTCGCTGCTGTTCGCCGCGGCGTGCGTCGGTTTCCATCGGGTCATGCGGCTGGCGCTTCCGTCCCGCGACTTCGACGTGGAGCGCGCGCAAGCTACCGGGGCGTTCATGCTGCAGCCGTCGTTCCTTGCCGCGGTGCTGCAACCGAATATCGACCTGCCGGTGCTCGCCGGGTTCGTCTGGTGCCTCGTGACCCTGGTCGAGCGGCGGTGGGTGTGGACGGTGCTCATCGGTCTCGCGATGGTGTTCTCGAAGGAGACAGGTGTGCTGCTGTACGGCCTCACGTGCGCTTGTTACGCGCTCTGGCTCGTCGCGCGTGACGGTCGCCGGCGTGGGCGAGCCCGCGCTGTCGTGCGCATGACGCCGCTCGCGATCCCGATCGTCGCATTCGCCGGGTACGTCGTCGCGTACGCCGTGCTTCGGCCAACCGCCGCACCCATGTGGGAAGGCTACTCCCGGAAGTCGACGATCGCCGAGCAGTTCATCATTCCGCAGTTCGATGCGTTCACCGCGTCGTACCTCGCGATGATCTTCGTGTTGAATTTCGCGTGGATTCCGTCACTCGCGATCGCGGCCGACCTCGTCGCAGGACTTCGCGCGCGTCTCAGTGGCCATGCACGGTCCGCCGCCGGCCTCGATCGCGGCGCCGCCACGCTTCTCGCGACCGTGACGGCTGGCGTCGCGTACTTCCTCACGCGCTACGCGACGTTCACGAACGCGCGGTACGTTCTCGCGGCGGTCACGATGGTGCTCGCGATGTTCGTGATTGCGTTGGTGCGTCTCGGATTCTCACCGGCGGTGCGGCGCGGGTTGCTGGCAGCGTATACGATCCTCCTCGTCGTGTCGAGCGTGCGCACGATCGACCCGATATCCCGTCGCGTATTCGGCACGTTCCCGGTAGGCTCGCACGAGATGCTGAGTATGTCGAGCATCACGAAGGAGTGTTGTGGGCCGTTCGGGCGGGATCAGCTGGCGTACAGTCTCGAGTTTACCGTCTTCGATGGGCTGCTCGACAACGCCCTCGCGGCTACCGGCGGCGACCCGGATAGCCTAACGATCGTGCTGCCTGACGAAGGGGATTGGCACGTGGTGGATCGCTTCGACCGCGCGTCGCGGAGGCGGACGCTCGACCAGCGGAACGCGCGCCATCCCTGGACGATGATCGCGACCGCCGCGGCGTCTGGGGAGCCGCGGCCGCCGGCCAGGGCCTGGTACTTCGCGCTGCCAAACCACGATTTCGCCGATGGCCTGCGAAAGCTGGAGACCCGGTATGACATCGGGCCGGAGCGCCGCGTCGAGCGCCGCGGGTACGCCATGTCCATCTACCCGCTGGTGCTGAGGCAGGCTCGCGATCCGTAGCGATTCCGTGGCGGGACACTCCCGCATCGGCACGGCCGTTCAGCTAGAATAAGGCCGTGCTTGGCAAACCCTGGCGAGACGACTGGCGCGAAACGCTCGGTCCCGCGTGGCCGGCGCTTCTGGCGTTCTTCATCGTCTGCCTGTTCGTCGGCGGCTTCACCATGCCGCTCTCGGACGCAGACCTGCCGATGCACCTCGCCCTCGGCGAATGGATCGTTCGCCATCGCGCGGTTCCGTTCGTCGAGCCGTTTGCCTGGACCCGCGCGGGCGAACCCTTCTTCGCGTATTCGTGGGGTCCCGAGGTCGTGTACTACGCCGCTCTCAGCGCGTTCGGGCCTAACGGCTTGCACGCGCTGCACGGTCTCGTTCTCGCGTTCGCCGGCGTGGCCGTTGGCCTGCTTGGCGCCGCGGCGCGATGGACCGGGTGGACGACGCTCCTCGTCACCGCGCTGCACATCGTGATCGGCGTCGGTGTGGTCCCGACGCTTCGACCGCAGGGAGTGATGCTGGTCGTCATCCCGCTCGCCTGGGTCGCCGCGATGCGCCTTCGCGACGGTGACGCGTCACTCCGCTGGGCCGCGGCTCTTCTCGGCTGCGCGACCATCGCGGCGAACTCGCATCTGTTCTTTCCACTCACCGCGGCGCCCGGTGTCGTCCTCCTGCCGCGTTCTCCGGTGAGTTGGCGACGCGTGGTCATCGCGGGTTGCGCGATCCTCGGTGGATGGCTCCTGTCGCCCTATGGCCTGCACTGGGCGGATGTCTTTCGCCTGAACTTCGAGCGGCACGCACTCTATAGCTCGCCGTCGCCTGTCGACGAGTATACCCCTGGCTTCTCGGCGCTGGCGCGGGGTGGTGGCACCGGATTGCTCGTCGTTCCGTTCCTGCTCGCGCTGCCGTGGCTCACGGCAAAGCGGCTCGAGCCGCGAGAGCGTGGGCTGTACGGTCTGCTCTGGACCGCGGGAATCCTCTCGTTCGCGGTCGCGATCCGCGGCCTGCTGCCATGGTGGCTCGCGACCCTGCCGCTCACTGGTGTAGCGTTAGGCATGCTGACCGCGCCGGTGACGCCGGTCGTGCTCACGACGCAGCGGGCCATCGTCGCGGCGATCTTCGGCGCCATGTCGATGATCGGCGGTGGTCGGAACGCCGACCCGTGGGAACAGGCCGGAACACTGCCGTCCAGGCGACTCCCCTCGGCCGCGGCGAGTGGGATCGAGCCGATCGCCCAGTGGCTCGATTGTCACCTGAAGCCGACTGCTGAGGGCCGGCTGCTCACGACGTTCAACTTCGGCAGCTACGCGCGGTGGCGGCTGCCCCGTCTATCGGAATCCATCGATGGAAGAACGATCTTCCCGGATTCCGCCGCGGCCGCCGAAGCGTATTTCCTTCCCGTTCGCAGATCACTGCCGTTGCCGCCGTGGCGGAGTGCCGATCTCGCGATCGTTCCTCTGAGTTATCCGGTTGCGGGAGTTCTCGACACCGCGACCGCGTGGCGTCGTGTAGCCACTACCGCCGATCGCAACGGCCCGGCGGCGATTATCGGGTTGTGGGTGAACCGCGACTGGTGGTCGCGTGCCGGTGCTGGCGAGCTACCTACGAGACCGACTCCACTGTTTCACAGGCCGGAATTGGGGGGTTGTCGTTAGGCGTACGGCCGGGGACGGGGGACGGGGGCCGGGGGAAAGGGTGCGGAGGCAGAAGGCGCAAAGGCGCGGCTCATTCCCAGCGACCGCCACCGAGTCGAGGAGCCGTGTCATTCCGAGCGCAGCGCCGAAGGCGCGGAGGCGAGGAATCTTCGTCCTCCCGGTAGAGCGCCTCGGTTCCCAGGTCCCCGTATCTAGCAGTCGCCAGTCGCCAGTCGCCAATTCTCTCAACCGTACTCAGGCGTGCCAGACGATTGCGTGCGTGTGATCTTCGGTGCGGAGTTTGCGCAGCCAGCGCGCGACCGCAACGAAATCCGAGCCACCCACCAATCAGACGTGGCGTCAACCACAGTTCCGTCCTTCGCGAACGGGACCCGGGCTTCCTCTGTCCCGCGGTTCGGCATCGAGACGTTCATCATCGGCGCCGCGATCCTCGTTGTTGGAGGCGTTCTCGCAACGCGGATCCGGTACGTCCCCATGTGGGACGGCTACGAGTACGCCTCGGCAATCACCCGCGCCGCGGCCGAGGGGTTTCAGCTCGGTGATCTTCGCCTGGCCGGGCACGCCTCGCATGCGTACGCAGTGTTGGTAATCGCCGCGCAATTCCTGGCGCCTGGCCAGGCGTGGCCAATTTTGCTGGTGAACACGCTGCTGTGGTTGGCCGCCGTCGCCGGTTTGTGGCGACTCTCGGCCATTGTTTTCCCGCAGCCGGATCTTCGGGTAGAGCGGTCGCTAGTGACCGCCACCTTCGCCGCGCAGCCGGCGCTCCTCGCCGCGGTGGTCCAGCCGGGGCTGGACCTTCCGGTCGTTCCCTGGTTCCTCTGGACGGCGGTGTTTCTGTTGCGCGGTCGGTGGCTGCTGGCTGCGCTCACCGGGATCGCGCTGACGTTCACGAAGGAGACTGGCATTCTCCTGTACGCGGTGCTGGCCGCAGCCACCATCATTTGGCGCCCGAGCGTGGCGTTAGGCGAGCCGGGCGCGCGGGCGCAGGCTGCACGCCGCATTGCTGTCCTCGCCGTGCCGGGACTCACCTTCGTCGCTTACCTCCTTTACCGCGCGCACGCGGCGCAGAGCGGCGAGGCCGTCGTGTGGAACGCGGGTACGGCGATGATCGGCCAGTCGCTCATCCGGCAGCTGCTCGTGCCGCGCGTCGACCGCTACGTCGCGACGAGCCTGGCCGTCATGTTCATCCTCAACTTCGCGTGGATTCCAACGTTAGGTGCGGCTGCCGGCCTGACAGCCGTCGCCAGGGCGATCGGCGCGGAGCGGGGGCGACGGAAACGGATAGTCGGCTCTTTCGCGGGCGAAACAGGGTTCATCGCGCTCGTGCTCGCCGGGACGACGTTCGCGCTCACGCGGTTCGCCACGTACGCGAACGCACGCTATTACCTCGTTGTCGCGCCTCTCCTGTCTTTGCTGTTGTGCGCCGCGCTCCTCCGGGTACGGGCCTCCCCCGTGGCGAGACGAGCGGTGCTCGCGCTCTTCGCGCTCGTCTCGGTCGCCTCGACCGTACGAACGATCGATCCCGTGTCGCGCCGGCTGTTCGGCACGTTCCCGTTTGGCGACCGCGAACTGCTGCGACTCACCTCCATCACCCACGAATGCTGCGCACGGGGACGTGACCAACTCGGCTACAACCTCGAGTTCACCACGCTGGAGGCGTTGATGGACGACGCGCTGGCCGCCACCCAGGCGGGTGACTCGACGCTCCTCGTCGTGCCCGACTCCACGAACTGGCATGCGATCCCGTTGCTGGATGCGCGGACGGGCCGACGGACGCTCGACTCCACCGAAGCCATCGTGCCGCTGGTGGTAGTGGCAAGTTCTGCGTCGCTCTACGCGAGCACCCGTCCGAGCGGTGTATACCTGGCTCTCCCGAACGGCCCGGCACAGCGCGGCCTTACTCAGCTGGCCAGTGCCTTTGTGATCGGCCCGGAGCGCCGATTTACTCGAGGACCGTACTACCTGTCCGCCTACCGGTTGACACCGCGCGCGAATTGATCGTGGTTGCTTGGCAACCGCGCCGACGGTCATAAAGAGCAAGGCGCACAGGGTGCCAGGACGACGCGATCCGGAGAATCGATGGCGGAAGGCCGGACAACTGGTCGAGCTTCGTTCGTCACGCTCTCGGTTGCCGCGTTGGCCGCCTGCGCGCTGCTGGCGAGTCGCATCGGTTACGCTCCCATTTGGGATGGTCGCATCTACGCGGCCTGTATATCCGTCGCCGCCGAACACTTCTCGGCCGAGTCGCTGCGCTGTGCGGGTCACGCGTCGCAGGCGTATGCGGCGGTCGCGGCCCTGGCGCAGATGCTTGCGCCCGAGAGCTCCGTTCCGCTCCTCGCGACCAACGCTTTCCTCTTTGCGATCGCCTGCGTGGGGTTTCACCGACTCACGGGCCACGTTTTCCCGAACGTCGCGTCGCTCGACCGGGCCCTCCTCACCGCCGCGTTCGCGCTCCATCCGGCATTCCTCTCGGCCGTCGTGCAGCCGGGTCTCGACCTTCCGCTGTTGCCAGAGTTCATCTGGGCCGTGGTCTTTGTGCTGGAGCGTCGTTGGCTGCCGCTCGCCGTGATGGGCTTTGCGCTCGCCTTCACGAAGGAAACCGGCGTGCTCCTCTACGCCGTTCTGCTCGCGTGTTATGCGCTGTGTTTCGAGCTCCGGTCCGCGGACCCTTTTGGCGAGCGCGTCAAACGCGTGGTTCGTCTTGCGCCACTCGCGCTTCCCGGTGTCGTGTTCGTGGCATACCTGCTCGTCAGGCGCTTCGCGAGCCCGGGAAAACCCGTCATCTGGTACACGGGGACGACGAGCGATTCGCTGCTGTCGCAGTTCCTCGTACCCAGGCTCGACCTGTATCAGGTGAACTACGCGGTGCTGATCCTGGTGCTGAGCTTTGCGTGGGTCGTGAGCGCGACGATTGGCGCCGACGCCTTCGTCGGTATCGTGCGTGCTGGACATCGAGAGTCGCCGAGGCCCGTGCCCGGAGCCGATCGGGCGAATTTGGGTTTCCTGCTGCTGCTCGGTGTGGTTACAGGTTACTCGCTCACGCGCTTTACGACGTTCGGGCACACGAGGTATTTCCTCGTCGTCTATGCGTTGCTCTTCGTCCTCTTTCTCGGGTCGCTGCTCAGGCTCGGCGTGGGTGCTATCGCGCGGCGCGTCCTTTTGGGTGGCTATGCGGTGCTCCTCCTCGTATCAGTCGTTCGCACGGTCGATCCGGTATCGCGACGTCTGTATGGCACCTTTGCGTTCGGCTCGCACGACATGCTCCGCATGACGCGCGTCACCGGCGAATGCTGTGGCTTCGGTCAGGATCAGCTTGCGTACAGTCTCGAGTTCACGGTGCTGCAGCCGCTCACGGACGCCGCACTTCACGCGATCGAGGCGAGCATACCGACGCCAACGATCGTTGTACCGGACAGCACGAGCTGGATCTTTCTCGATCCACCGGAGTCGGGCCGTCGCCACTTCGTGTATCGCTTGCCCAGCGGGGCGAAACCCACCGTGCTCGAGCACCGCGAGGTTGTCCAGGGCACGAGGCGCCCCGAGTCGGCCTTCTACCTCGCGTTGCCGTATGGCGACAATGCGCGCGCGATGCGTGAGTTGAAAGCGCTGTACGAATTCAGGGATGAGCGAACCTTCGAGCGTCACGGCTACGCGATTCCGGTTTACCGGATGACCGCTCGAGCGCCAGTGCAGCAGTGAGCGAACGGGTGAAGGTTGACGCGCCGTGGCTAGGCCGCGCGTTTCTAGGCGCTATGCTCGTGGCGACGCTGGCCCTTCTCGCCAGCCGCGCGAGTTACATCCCGACCTGGGATGGGCGCATTTACGCGGACTGCATCGTCGACGCCGGGGAACGCCATCTCGCGCTGTCGACGCTTCGCTGTGTCGACCACATATCGCACGCGTACATGTTGTTCGCCGGAGCGATCCAGATGCTCTCGCCTGGCAGCTTCCCGCTCATGCTGTTGGCGAACGTCATCCTGTATCTGATCGCGTGCGCGGGATTTTATCGACTGGCGGAACTCGCGTTCCCGACCGACGAGCATGCGATGGAGCGCGCTCTGTTGACGGCGGTGTTCGCGGCTCAACCGGCCATTCTTGCGTCTGTAGTCCAGCCGAACATCGACATGCCGATGCTTCCGTCGTTCCTGTGGGGCACGGTGTTCATCATTCGCCGCCGGTGGGTTCCGCTGATCCTCGTGGGACTCGCGCTCGTGGCGACGAAGGAAAGCGGCGTACTGCTATACGCGACGTTTGTGTTCGCGTACGCAATCGCGATGGTGTTCCCGCACCCGTCCTCGCCGCGGTCCCCGATACGGGCGCTGCTCCACCTAACGCCAGCTGCTGTTCCGGTGGTCGCGTTCGGCGCCTACATCGCGTATCGCGCCTCCGTCCCTCACCAGACGGTGATCTGGTCGGGCGGGACGACCGAGGAGCCTGTCCTCCGACAGTTTCTCGTTCCACGCGTCGACCGATTCTTCATCAACTACTGCGTGATGATGTTCGTCTTGAGCTTCGCGTGGATCACCACGGCGGTGGTCGGGACCGACGTGCTTGTCGGCGTTACGCGGAAGCTCAGGAAGGAGCCGGCGAGACCAGTGCCTGGCGGGAAGCGTCGGGTCGTGCGATTTCTTGTCGTGCTCTGGGTCGTCACGATGATCGCGCTGACAAGGTTCACGACCTGGGGCAACACCCGGTATTTCCTTCCCGTGTTCGCGCTCACTCCGTTCGCCCTGTATGCCTCGCTCGTTCGCCTTGGGGTGGCGCCGAGCCTTCGGCGCTCGACGGTTGCGGTTGTCGCGATCCTGATGGTGCTGTCGACTGTGCGGACGGCCGACCCGATATCGCGCGCCGTGTATGGCACATGGGCGTTTGGCGATCATGATCTGCTTCGAATGACGCGGGTGACGCACGAGTGCTGCAATAACGGCCGCGATCAGCTCGTCTACAATCTCCAGTACACCGCTTTGGCTGGCCTAACGAGCGATGCCACCGCGGCGTTGGCGGACGATTCGACGGCGGTATTCTTTCCTCATCGGATGCACTGGGAGATGCTGGGGCCTCTGGACAAGGCGTCGCGCCGACGAACGCTGCGCCGTGAGAACGTCGTCGATCCACGAGCCTACGAGCCAGACACTCTTGCGAGGCTGCAGGCACCGCCGGGGAACGCTATCTACATCGGGTTACCAAATGGCGACCCCGCGGCCGGACTGGGGGTGTTAAGCCAATGGTACGAGCTCGGGTCGCCGCATCGAATGCAACGCGGCGGCTACTGGTTGAATGCGTATCGGCTTACGTTGCGGGACGGTCGCTGACCGAATAGCCGCGCCCGCCATCACACGTCAACGCCCATTCGAACCGGATGCCCCTGCCGCCACTCCCGGGAGAAGACCTCGAGCACGTGCTGGCACACACGCGAGAGCTGTGGGCCGAGGTGCGTGGGAGGCGGATCTTTCTTACGGGTGGCACCGGCTTCTTCGGGCCGTGGCTGGTCGAAACGTTCGCGAATGCGAACGATCGCCTGGGACTTGGCGCTGAGCTGGTCGTGCTGACGCGCGATCCGTCGGGAACAGTCCAGCGGCTGCCGCACTACGCTGACCTCCCTGGGGTGACGCTTCATCGCGGCGACGTACGCGACTTCGCGTGGCCCGCCGGCGAATTCGGCGTCGTGGTGCATGGAGCGGTCGAGTCCAGCCAGCAGGGTCACGCGGGCGACCATCGCCACATGTTCGACACGATCGTCGAAGGTACGCGCCGCACGTTAGGTCTCGCGCATCGTTGCGATGCGCACCGTTTCCTACTGCTCAGCAGTGGTGCGGTTTACGGTCGTCAGCCGAGCGACATTCCCCATTTGGCCGAGGAATACGTCGGCGGCCCGGACGTCTCGGATCCGCGCTCGGCGTACGGGGAGGGGAAGCGAGCGGCCGAGGTGATGGCGGCGATCGCGGCTGAGTCCACGGGGCTCTCGGTTAGCGTCGCGCGATGCTTCGCGTTCGTCGGTCCTCACCTCCCGTTGGACATCCATTTCGCGATCGGGAACTTCATTCGCGACGCGATGGCCGGCGGCCCGATTCGCATAGCTGGAGACGGAACGGCGGTTCGGTCGTATTTGTATATGGCGGACCTGGCGGTTTGGCTGTGGACGCTGGCGCTGCGTCCCAGCGCGTCGGGGGCGTTCAATGTTGGATCGGAGACCGCGGTGTCGATTCTGGACACGGCTCGCAGTGTGGGCGCAGTTTGTGCGCCAGCCGCGGAAATCGAAGTGGCAGGGAAGGCGGTGCCGGGCGCGCAAGTGCATCGGTACGTTCCTTCGACAAGTCGCGCCAGGCGACTGCTCGGTCTTGGCCAGATGGTTCAACTCGAAGACGCGATCCGTCGGACGGCAACGTGGCATGGGGGAGCTCATTCCTCTTCCTCTCGGACCTAACGAGGATTGATAGATGACGGTGGTTAGAATCGGGAACCGTGACGTTGGCGATGGGCAACCCTGCTATGTGATCGCCGAGATTGGCATCAATCACAATGGCGACGTTTCGACGGCGAAGCGTTTAATCAGCGTGGCGTCGGCCGCCGGGTGTGACGCCGTAAAGTTCCAGAAGCGAACGATCGACGTGGTGTACAAGCCGGAGGAGTTGGCGAAGCCGCGGGAGAGTCCGTTCGGCGAGACGAATGGTCATCTAAAGCGTGGTCTGGAGTTCGGCCGCGAACAGTACTGTGAGATCGACCGCTTCGCGAAGGACTGCCAGATGGCGTGGTTTGCTTCGTGCTGGGATGAGAGCTCGGTCGATTTCATCGATCAGTTCAATCCGCCGTGCTACAAGATTGCATCGGCGTCACTCACGGATGACAACCTGTTACGTCGCACGAGAGCAACAGGAAAGCCAATAATTCTCTCGACCGGAATGAGTACGATCGATCAGATCGATCATGCAGTGGACGTGCTCGGGAAGGAGGATCTGATTCTTCTCCACACGTGCAGCACATACCCGTCGCAGTACGAGGAGTTGAACCTTCGAGTGATTCCGATGCTCCGGGAGCGATACGGTGTGCCTGTTGGCTATTCGGGTCACGAGACCGGACTCGCGTCATCCGTGGCGGCGGCGGCCATGGGCGCGTGCATCATGGAGCGCCACATCACCCTCGATCGTGCGATGTGGGGCTCGGACCAGGCTGCTTCCCTCGAGCCTAACGGGATCAATCGGCTCGTGCGTGACATTCGACTCGTTGAGACTTCGATGGGTGATGGCATCAAGCGTGTTGTTCCCAGCGAGGTGCCAATCATGCAGAAGCTGCGGCGCGTTTAACCGGTGACCGGGCGGATTAAAGCGATCGCGCTCGACGTCGATGGGGTCCTTACTGACGGTTCTTTCTGGTGGGGACCGAACGGAGAGGAGTTCAAACGGTTTCATTTCCTCGACGTAATGGGCATTGCGCGCGCCATGCAGGAGGGTACGCGCTTCGCTTTGATTTCCGGCGAGGACAGTCCGTTAGTCGGACGGTTCGCGGCAAAGCTGCACATCGACGACGTCAGCGCCGGCTGCAAGGACAAGGCTGCGGCGCTCAACCTGTTTGCCGGCCGCGCGGGTTTGGACTTGACCGCCATCTGCTTCATGGGCGACGACATCAATGATCTCGCGGCAATGCGACTCGCTGGCTTCGCCGCCGCGCCGGCTAATGCTCATCCACTCGTACAAGATCAAGCCGCTTTGGTCACCAAGCGACATGGCGGCGCGGGCGCCGTTCGCGAGTTGATAGACTATCTCGCAGGGCTCGGTAGCATTTCACTGTCATACGCGACTTCTGTGAAACGTGACGAAGCTGTCTGACTACGTAATGCAAACGATCGCCGCCCAAGGCGTGAAGCACGTGTTCATGCTGCCGGGCGGCGGCGCGATGCACTTGAATGACTCACTCGGCCGGTGTCCGGGAATCGAATACGTCTGCAACCTCCATGAGCAGGCCAGTGCAATCGCCGCTGAGGCGTACGCGAAAGTCACGAATAACTTGGGCGTCGCCATGGTCACGTCAGGGCCGGGTAGCACGAACGCTCTGACCGGTCTTGCGGGAGCGTGGCTCGACTCGACGCCTTGTCTTTTCCTATCCGGCCAGGTGAAGCGTGCCGATCTCAAAGGAGACTCGGGGCTCCGCATGCTTGGGGTTCAGGAGATCGACATCGTCTCAATGGTTCGACCGATCACCAAGTACGCAGTTACGATTACCGACCCAACGACCGTTAGATACCACCTTGAGCGTGCGATCTACGAGACCCGATCGGGGCGTCGTGGTCCAGCGTGGCTCGATTTCCCGCTCGACGTTCAAGCAGCCAAGATTAATCCGACGGAACAGGATGCGTTTACACCTCCGAGTGAAGGCGCTGACGCGCTAGAGCGAATTCGGACTCAAACTCGTGACGTGATCTCCATGCTGGGCGCGGCAAAACGTCCAGTGCTCCTGGTTGGAAACGGAGTTCGGCTGGCTGGCGCGTTAGAGGAATTCCGTCAACTCGTCGATCGGCTCTCGATTCCGGTACTGACGACGTGGCTCGGGCTTGATCTACTCGAAGATTCCCACCCGCTCAGTTTCGGCCGCCCGGGCGGGATTGCGCCTCGTGGCGCGAACTTCACGCTGCAGAATTGCGATCTTCTGCTCGTGGTTGGGGCGAGGTTGGACATGGCCCTTACGGCGTACGCACACGAAAGGCTCGCGCGCGGCGCGAAGAAAATCATGGTCGACATTGACGCGGCCGAGATTGCGAAAATGAAAACCCGCATTGACGTTCCGATCGTTGCCGATGCCGGGTCGTTCTTACGTGAGTTGGCTGCGCAGTTGCCTCCGACATCATCCTTCGCCCGCCGTGAGTGGCTCGAGCGGTGCGACAATTGGCGGCGACGGTACCCGCTTGTGCTCGAGAGACATCGAAATGAACGGGACGGCGTCAGCATGTATCACTTCTCTGAAGTGCTCAGCGAAGAGCTCGCAGAAGGCGACATCGTCGCTCCCGGTAGCTCCGGTTTTGCCGTTGAGATGTTCTTGCTGAACTACAAGCCGAAGCGTAACCAACGAGTGTTCCACAACCGCGGGACCGGTGCGATGGGTTTCGGGCTTCCGGCAAGCATAGGGGCATGCTTTGCGGCAGGTCGTCAACGCACCATTTGTGTCGACGGTGATGGCGGGTTTCAAATGAACATCCAGGAGCTCGCGACGGTCGCCCACCATCGGTTACCGCTTAAGTGCTTCGTTGTCAACAACGACGGATACGCCTCGATTCGTGTGTCGCAGACCGGATACTTTGGGCTGCTGGTCGGTGCAGACGTCACTAGCGGCCTAACGCTGCCGGACGTTTGCAAAGTGGCGGCGGCGTATGGTATTCAGACCGCCCGCATTGACAGTCCGGATGGCCTACGCGAGCAAATACGACAAGTACTCGACTCGGATGGGCCCATCGTTTGCGAAGTCCGCGTTCCGCGCGATGAGCCTCGTGGACCTCGGGTGACTTCGGCACAACGTCCCGACGGTTCGATGGTTTCCAAACCTCTAGAGGATCTTTGGCCGTTCCTCGAACGCGAGGAGTTCCTCAGCAACATGATTGTGGCACCGGTCGACGAGTAATGACCGTAGACACCGGCGTGACCGCTTTGGAACGGAGCTGTCCGATCTGTGCCCACGGTTTCGGGGAACGACTGTTCCGGCAGTCTTTCTCAACGCTGGACGAGTCGTCATTCCTGGACGGCTACGACGTTGTAATCTGCAGTGAGTGCGGTTTTGGGTTCGCGGACCGCATACCGCCGCAGACGGTCTTCGACGCCCACTACGCGCAGATGTCGCGATACGAGTACCACCAGCGCGGTGGCGAGGAATCGCAATACGACCGTGATCGCCTCCAGGCGATTGTTGCAACCATTGAACAGCTTGTCCCGGATCACGACGCCAAGGTGCTGGACGTTGGATGCGCCAACGGTCGGCTGTTGTCGTTTCTTCGCGACGCCGGCTATACCCATGGCGAGGGGCTCGACCCGTCTCCTGCGTGTGCGGCAACGGCGCTGGCTCTGTATGACGTCAACGTGCGCGTCGGTACCATCAAGGACCTCGATCGTGGCACCGGTCGCTTCGACGTCATGATCGCTCTAGGAGTGCTCGAGCACATACGCGATCTGTCTGCCGCGATGCGCTCCCTCACCAGCACACTGACGCCGGGCGGTTTCATGTATCTCGCGGTGCCTGACGCGGAGGTGCTCGCTGATTGGCCTAACGCGCCATTTCAAGCGTTCAGCAACGAGCACATCAATTTTTTCTCGCGAGAATCGTTGGCGAACCTCGGTCGGAGCGTTGGCTTGGAGCCGGTATTCGCACATGCGGGTGCATTCGCTCAGGGCCCAGGGACGTCGGAGCCCTGGGTTGCAACAGCGTTCGTCAAGCAGCCGGGACGCCGCGCACTTGTTCCTGACCGCATTACGGGCGAGGCGCTGCGTTGGTATATCTCCGGCTGTCGGGATCAGGAACGTGCCATCCATGGTACAATCGACGCGCTCGTCGCGCGCGAGTCCCCACTGATCGTTTGGGGAACGGGCACCCACACGACCAGGCTCCTTGCGACGAGCAATCTAGGGAAGGCAAAGATAGA
>Ga0310810_10005699_pt1 | contig 13966 bp, 14 predicted proteins | sample NCmetagenome_FD_207641 | JGI IMG/M metagenome (GOLD analysis project Ga0310810, IMG submission 207641) | Soil microbial communities from experimental microcosm in Duke University, North Carolina, United States - NC | ecosystem: Engineered > Artificial ecosystem > Soil microcosm > Unclassified ... | reverse complement strand
TGCCCGCGCCGTTGGCGCCGATCAGTGCGACGATCTGGCCCGGCTCGATGCCCAGGCCGATATCGTGCAGCACTTCGAACGTGCCGTATCCGGCGCGCAGACCGCTGATCGTCAGCATCGTCATAGCGTTACGTCCTCGCCGAGATAGGCCTCGATCACCACGGGATCGGATTGGACCGTCTCTGGCGTGCCCTCGGCGATCTTGGTTCCGAAGTTCAGCACGGTAACGTTGTCGGAGATACCCATCACCAGCCTCATGTCGTGTTCGACAAGGATGATCGTGACACCACGGTCGCGAATACGGGTGATGATCTGGTCCAGTTCGCTAGTCTCCCGCGGATTCATTCCGGCAGCGGGTTCGTCCAGCAGCAGAAGGCGCGGCTTTGTGGCAAGCGCTCTCGCCAGCTCAAGCTTGCGCTGGTCGCCGTAGGGCAGGTCGGAAGCTTTGTTGTCCTGCTTGTCGGCAAGTCCCAGAAATTCCAGAAGCTCGATGGCATTCGCCCGCATTTCGCCCTCTGCCTTGGGCTCGTGGAAAGGAGGCCGCAGCAGCGCATCACCCAGAGCACGCCACACCGACGGATAAGCGCGGCAGTGCTCGCCGATCATCACGGTCTCCAGAACCGTCAGATGCGGGAACAGCCGGATATTCTGAAATGTGCGGGCGATTCCTCTTAGCGTGCGCCGCGACGGACGGGCATAGAACCCGCCGAACCGCTTGCTCAGGCCGGTGATCGCCAGACAAACCTCGCCGGGCTCACGCATGTCGGCGTTTCCAGCCGGGGAGACGCAGGCGCCGCACCGAGTCGCGAGTCAGCAGGCCGTCCGGCCTGAAGATCATCATCAGGATCAAAATGATTCCGTACACGATCAGCCGCTTGGCATTCTCGAAATCGAGGAAACCATGCAGGAAGTCGTAGACGCGATTCATCGGATAGAAGTTCGTCCACTCGACTGGGACGAGTTCGAGCCACTCGCGCAGTGCGCGCAGGAACTCCGGGATGGCGTTGAGCACCGCGGCACCGACGAGCGGTCCCCAGAAGGTGCTGCCGCCTCCCACCACCACAAACACCAGAATTTCGACTCCGAGCATGATGTTGAACGTGGTGGAGTCCATGTAGGTGGCATGATGGGCGTAGAGCGCGCCGGCGATGCCGGCGATCGCGGCGCCAAGCCCGAAGGCCAGGAGCTTGATTCGCACCACATCGATGCCCATCACCTCCGCCGCGGACTCGTCCTGATGGATCGAGTCCATGGCGCGGCCCAGGCTTGAGTTTTCCAGCCGCGCGCAAAACAGCAGCAGCACGACGATGATCGCAATGACATATTCCAGCGTGTAGGGGTTGAAGGAGATGTTGCGAAAGCCCTGCGCGCCGCCGACGTAGTCCCAGCTCAGAGCGATCACCGAAACGATCTCTGAGAATCCGAGCGTCAGCAGCAACAGGTAGACTCCTCTGATGCGCAAAGCCGGAAAACCTACGGCGATCCCAACGAGGCCCGCGACCGCGCCGCCAAACACCAGCGCAACGCTGAACGGCATGCCAAATTTCTGCGTCATGATGGCGGAAGCGTAGGCGCCGATCGCCATGAACCCGGCTTGGCCGAGCGAGACCTGACCGGTCTTGAAAGGCAGAAAAAAGCTGTAAGCCGCAATGACGTTGATGCCGGCGAAGATCAGCAGCGACTGCGTGTAACCGTCGATCAGCCCGTTCAGCATCGGCGCTACGACCTTTCGTCCGTTCGTGCGCCGAACAGGCCGGTCGGCCGGTAGAGCAGGATGAGAATCAGGATCGCGAACGAGAAGAAATCGCGCTCGGTGGTGCCGATGTAGGCTGCCGAAAGGATCTCAATCATTCCCAGCAGCAGTCCGGCGACCATGGCGCCTGGCACGTTGCCGAGCCCGCCAAGCAACATAACGATCAGACCCTTGACCGCTGCGCCAAGCCCCATGAACGGCGAGACGCCGCTGTTCTTGATGCCATCCAGCACGCCGGCGACACCGGCAATGCCCGACCCGATCATGAACGTGATCAGCACCACACGGTTGACGTCGACCCCCAGAAGCGCGGCGGTCTCATGGTTTTCCGCGGTGGCGCGGAGCGCGCGTCCCATCCTGGTGCGCTCGATGAAGAACCACAGCAGCGCCATCAGCGTGATGGCGGTCGCGAGAATGAAGAGCTGGGTCGAGCTGATGGTGACCGGGCCCAGATGATAAAGTTGCGGCGTGACCGTTTCCGGGAACGCCACCTGCTGGCCGCCGAAAACATAGACCGCGAGATTTTGCAGGACGATGGTCAGGCCAATCGAACTGATCAGCGGTGCGAGCGGCCGATCCTTGGCAACCGGCCGCACTGTGACATACACCGCGATGAGCCCCAGCAGGGCACAAGCGATCATCGCCCCGGCCAGAGCGACGAAAATGTTGGCGCCGCCGAGCGTGACCAGATAAAGCCCGACGAATGCGCCGACCATGAACACTTCGCCGTGTGCGAAGTACAAAAGCTTCAGAACGCCGAAAATCAGCGCATAGCCGATGGCGATCAGGGAATACGACGCCCCAAGCATCAGCCCGTTGATCAACTGCTGATAGATCATGCGAACGTCAGACCAAGGTCCTCACCGTGCCGTCCCCCCCAGCAACCTTGTCGACACCGGCACAGAGCGTCGGTGCCCTTGAAGCGCTCCCGTCATTCTGGCGCTAATGAGCAGCGGCCGCAAAGTCCTGCATGACTCGCGACGAGGCGATCCGTGCTTTGCGTGTCGTTCCCGGCGTGTTCCGGCTTCGGCCGACGAAGCGGGGAATGCCGGCGGTGACCACCCCACCCAGAGCTGCGATATCGCCGTGCTTGATCGCGGCCAGCGCCGTGGACTGCGTCCCGCCATCGGGCGCGTCGATCAGTACGATATCGGCGGCCTTCCCCGGCGCCAGGAACCCGCTGTCGAGCCCGTAAACGCGGGCGTTGCTGCCGGTGGCCGCGCAGACAAAGCGCTCCGCCGTCATGTCGGTCAGGCTCGCCAGATGGGCGATGGTGTAGAGCATCCCCAGCGGCATGATGCCGCTGCCGGTCGGCGTGTCGGTCGCGACGATGAAACGGTCAAAGGCGTCGAGCTTGTCGGCCAGCCGTGCGCACAGCAGCGTGGTGCGCAAGTTTCCGGCGGTGCAGACCTGCAACGCCATCTTCGATTCGCGGATGACCCGCTCGAAGTCGGCATCCGGCATCGCCGTCGGGCCGCCGTTGATGTGGAAGGACACGTGCGGGTGCATCTTGAGCAGATGATCGCCGGTGATCGCTCCCGAGCCTGGGATCGATGAACCGCCGGTGTGGCAGGTGGTGATGAGCCCGGCTGCTTTGGCATCGGCCACCAGAGGGACGTAATCGTAGGCCGTCTTCACCGCGCCGAATCCCGCCTTGGCCAGCCGCACGCCCTTTTGCGCGAGTTCGGTGAAGTCCGAAGCCTTGAGGCCGGGCTCGAGGATCACGGAGCCGGCAATAACGCGCATGCCGCCTGGGCGGTAGTCGGCAAAGCAGCGCTGCGCCGCGATCGCCAGCGCCTTAACGCCCTCCGGGTCCTTGGGCCGCCCCGGCACATGAACCTCGGAAGCCGAAATCGCCGTAGTCGTGCCGCCGTGCAGATAGCTTTCCAGATAGCCAACCGTGCGCTGACGCGGCGTGTAGTCGCCGAATGTGATGTGGACGTGGGAATCGATGAGGCCCGGGATGGCGGTCATGCCGCCGGCGTCGATCACCACATCGGCCGTTTCCACCGCTTGGGCTGAAGCGGTGCCGACCGCGGTGATGTGTTCGCCGTCGCTGAGGATCGTGTCGCCCGACACGAGCGGATTGCGCCAATCGCCGGACACGATCTGGCCCAGATTGATGATTGCGACTTTCATAGGCGTTCCGGATTTCGGCGTCGGCGCATGCTAGTGCGGCGCACGGGACAGTTCGTCCGAAAGATTGTAGGTGGCCATCAGGCTATCGACCATACCGTTCGCGCCTGCCCAGTCAAAAGTGCGATAGCTGTGACCGGTCGTCACAAACCGCGCCCCCGCGTAGAACATCTCATATTGGGTGTGCCGGGAGCCGAATTCCGAACCGATCGCATCCCATGCCGCTTTGAGGAATTTTACCTTGTCCTCCGGCGTCAATTTGGCGGAGCGCTGCGTAAGCTCGATGATCCTTCGAAGTTCTGGATCGTTGAAGTCCTCCACCGAGGACGGCAGCATGATCAGCGCGCCACCCGCGAGGTCGCGAAGCGTATTGATGACGCGTGGATAAAGGTCCTGCGTCAGCACCTGCGCCGAATACATGAAGTGCTTGTTCGGCACCCAGTACTCCCCGCGCATCGAACCTTCCGCCTCCATGCCGGCCATCATCGCCTCGACCATGCTGACGTGGGCGGCGAGATAACCGAGTTGCTCGCGGATCGGTGGCATGTTGGTCGTGCCGATCGCCTCGGTGATCTTGTGCGCCAAGCCGACCAGAAACTTGATCTTCACCGAAAGACGGATCTGCGCCTGATAGTTCTGGTAGGCGTGGCCCGGCGTGTCGTGGAACTGCGCGCGGCACATGTCGGTGTCGCGATGCACGAACAGTACATCAGCGCGTCGTTCTCGTCGAACCGCGACGAGATCGGATTATCGAACACCGAAACCGCCGACGCTTCGTAGGATTTGCGGGACAGCACGCGCAATCCCTTGATGTTCATGGGCAGCGCGCAGGAGAACGCAAGGTCTTCTTCTCCGGGCTTCAACGGCTGCAGGTTGGCGACCAGCACCTCGTTGGCCATGATCGAACTGGTGCCGAGCATCTTGGCGCCGCGGATGGTGATGCCGCCCGAGTCCTCGTCGACAATGCGGGCCACCAGGTCTTCGTTCTGCTGGCCCCAGTCCTTGCCGCGCTCCGCCTGCGGATTGATGATCACGTAGGTGAGGAAATAATCGTTGCGGCTGGCCTCGTCGAAATAATCTTCCAGCGCCTTGGCGCGTGCTTCGCCATCCTTCTGCTTGCGGAACACGTCGATGCCCATGCGTTGGCCGACCAGCGCCGAGGCCAGATGGTCGGGCGAACGGCCCATGAATCCATAATGCTGCGCCGCCCAGGTCTGGAGCGCCTTCCGGCGCTGCACCATTTCGGTGTAGTTACGCGGCATCTGCCAGGCGCGGTTGACACGGCGATTCGTCCCGTCGGGTTTGAACGTCATCAGTTCGATATTTTCCGACCTGGCCTGGAAGTCGTAAAGCATTGCTGCGGACTTGATCGAGCGCGCGAATGCCGGATGCGCCGTGACGTCGGCAACGAGCTTGCCGTCGATATAGACCGTACGGCCATCCCGCAGCGACTTGATGTGTTCCGTGCCGGTTTTGCAGGTTGTCATGGTCGACTCCACGGTGCTTTGTCGGCAGTGCTTGGCGGATATCAGGTCAGGCCGTCGATACCCTTGATCTCGCTGACGGCGAGCCCGCCGACGCGATGATTGGGGCGTCCGCGGCTCGCGTAAGCGCAGATGACCGCGATCTCGTTGGGCAGCGGCGCATCGGGGATGGTGATAGTGATGCCGTCGTAGTGGGAGCGCACATAGAGCGCGTCTTTGTGCGCCAGTGGAATGTCGATGGTCGAGCCGGGTGCCGCGCGTTTGGTGATCGACGAAATCCACGCCTTGCCGCCGCCGGCGGCGTCGCGCATCACGTTGCCGAACACGGTGGTCAGCATCGCCACGCCGTGTTCCTGCTCGCCGTTGATGCCGATGATCGCAGCCTTGCCGTAGCTCACCGGCTTGTGCGGCGCCAGCATCGAAACGGCCAGCCGGCAGATGGTCCGGCCGATCTCCTCGCTCGCCTTGGTCAACGAACTGAGATCGCGTTCGAATCGTCCGGCAAACGGATTGTCGATGATCGCCGCAACCGCGACCTTGCGCAAAGGCGGATCGACGACTTGCCCTGCCTCGAATGCGGTTTCGTCGAAGAATGTCAGCGTGCGCTTGATTTGCATCACACACCCTCCAAGGTCGCCCGATAATTACCTAACGGCGTTAGCTATTCAAGTTCGCTATTTTCATGTATTTTCCGGTCGGCCGCTACGGAGGTCAAAGCCAGCGTATGAAGCAAAAAGCCAGATCGGTCGCTGCCCGCGCCGCCGTTGCGTCGGCGTTGCGAGGACGTCCGGTTCCTGCCCGAAAAGCATCCAGAAACAAAGACTTGCCGTTACCGCTGACGACTTCACGTTCGGAGCTGCTGCCCAGTGGGCGCGACCGTCAGTTTCGGCATCTGGTCCACGCGCTGTTCGGCTTTGCGGCGCATCACGAGCGGATCCGCGTCGGCCATGCGCGCATTATCGGTCTGGCCGGCATCGAATACACCGTGCTGATCGCAATTGCCCATCTCTCACAAGACGGTGACGCCAATGTAAAATCGGTCGCCGATCACCTTTATCTCTCCGGCGCGTTCATCACGGCTGTGGCGGGACGACTGCTGCGGCGTGGCCTCATTCACAAGGCGTCCGATGCAGATGACCGCCGCCGGGTTTTCCTGACGGTTTCCGACAAGGGGCGCGCCGCGCTTGATCGGCTGGCTCCCCTACAGCGCCGCGTCAACGACGTCGAGTTCGGCTGTCTCAGCCGCCAGGAGTTTGAGATTCTGACCGATCTGGTCGACCGGCTGATCGACAGCGGCGCCCGGGCGGTGGCTTTGCAGAATTATCTCTTGTCGGAAATTGGCAAGTAGCGATCGGGCTATCTCACGCCTTCAGCGAGGAAGCGAACCAGCTCCCGCTCCATTGCCTGGATTTGGCCGACCTTGATGCGCAGCGATAAAAGTTGGAATCGGCGCGCCTCGTGCTTGCCGCCCGGATGCGCGTTCACCCGCGCCTCGGTCGCCTCCATGGTGGCGCGCTCGTGGCGGATACGCTCCAGGTAAGCCTTGAGTTCGCGTTTGATGGTTTTCCTGCTGGCAAAGTTGCCGAAGAATATGCGCAACAGCACCTCGTCACGGGTCACCGAAGCGCGGATCGGCTTGCCCATGAATTCCTTGAGCGCTGCGCGCCCGCTCGCGGTGATGGTGTGGATATGCTTGTCGGGCTTGCCTTTCTGCGGCAGCGACTCGCTGGTGATGAAGCCTTCTTCCCGAAGGCCATGCAGTGTGTTGTAGATCTGTGGACCCGTCGCGTTCCAGATGAAGTAGGTCGAGCGGTTGATCGCGTCCGTAGTGAGTTTGACGCGCGCGTCAATCATAGGCGTCGCGCCCCTTGCGCAAGCTGTCCCACTGTTTGGCGTCGTGGCTGCAAATGACGGCCGCGCCTGATGCCTCGATGCGACGAACCTCGTCCAAGGATTTTGCCAGCGCGTCGGCGTTCCATGTGTTGCGCGGCAGGACGCCGCTATCGAGAGTTTCGCGGAGGCTCACGGTGTCGCCGGCGAGTAGATAGCGGCCGCTGCGCTCAAGCTGCGCCAATGCGCCAATCGACCCTGGTGTATGGCCGGGCAGGGGAACGAGCACGACGCGGCCATCGCCGAACACGTCGCGCTGACGCTCGATGGCATCGACCGGCATCGGCTGGTCCCAGTCGGCTACAATGTAGCCGTTGGCCTCGGCAGCGGGCTTCCGAGCAGCGGCCAGCTCGTCGGCGTGGCAGATGAACGTGGCCTTGCGAAAGAATGCGTTACAGCCGCAGTGATCGGGATGTAGGTGGGAATTGATAACGACGTCGATGTCGTCGGGCTTGAGTCCGAGTTCGGCCAGACCGGTCAGGACATTCTCACCGGGCTGCATGATCGGAATCATGAGTTTGGCGAGGCCGCCCCAGCGGGCTTCCGGACTCTCCGGCACTGAAGGATGGCAACCCGTATCGAATAGTACGTTGGCCTGTTCGTGCCGCAGCAGTGCGCTCGACACGGGAAGTTCGATCGTTTCACTCCGCTCAGCGTCCGGCAAAAAAATGCTCTTGCGCATTCTCAACCGGCCGCAGGCCAGAAGGTGCATCTTCATGGCACGCGTCCTCGGTCGCCAGTAAGACGGCCTCGTGTCTCGTCGCAACGCGGCATGTCAGACCATACTGTAGCCGCCGCTGACGCTGATCACCTGGCCAGTGATCCAGCCGCTCAGCGGCGAGGCCAACAGCACCACTGTCGGCGCAATGTCTTGCGCGAGGCCGAGACGTCGTGTCGGATAGAACCGCACGAGCTTTTCACGGTTGGCTTCGAGCCATTTGGGGTCGTGTCCGGTCTCGACCATGCCGAGCGAAACCGTGTTCGCGGTCACGCCTGTGCGTCCCAATTCCCGTGCGATCGATTTCATCAAACCGATCACGCCGGCGCGCGCGGCGGCCACGATCGAAAGCCCGGATTCTCCGACCCGCGATGAGTCCCCGATGATTGCGATGATGCGTCCGTTGCCGCTTTTCTCGAGATGCGGGGCGGCGGCGTGACAGACGTGGATCGCGCCCATCAGGTTCACGTCGATCTGGCTGCGCCATTCTTCCGGCGTCGTGTCCTTGAACGGCTTTCGAATGGCAAGCCCTGCATTGTTCACCACGATGTTGAGACTGCCGTGGTCCGCGACGATATTTTCGGTCATAGCCTGCACGGCGGAGCGATCAGCAATGTCGGCTTGATAGGCCTTCGCCCTGCCACCGAGCGCACCGATCTCGGCAACCACCGCCGCAGCCTCGTCGGCCGAACTGCGATGGTGGATGGCGACTGTTGCGCCTTCGGCTGCAAGCGTGAGCGCAATCTCCCGTCCGACGTCGCGCGTTCCGCCGGTCACGAGAGCGACGCTATTCTTCAGCTGCAATTCCATAGGTTCCCCTTTCGAGGTGACGGGGAGGTTTGGCGTTACCGAATGCACTTCCGTGGCCTGTGTGAACAACTTGGCGCACAGAAACTTGTGCGCGGCATCGGTATGTTGACGGGCAATCCGCGCATAGTAAAGTACTTACATAACAAAGAGCTGATCTAGGCCAGATTGGCGCTGGCCGGCCTGTCCCGGTGACCGGTGCTAAGGTCGGGCGAAGACGTGCGGGGCGGAATCGGCCTGAGCCCATCGAAACGAGAGCAGAAGACGCGTGAAACCGGCCTGGTTTGACTATTACGCCCCGCGCGAACTGGACGAAGCCTTGCACGTCCTAGCCGATGCCGGTGCGGACGGCAGGGTGCTGGCGGGCGGTCAGAGCCTGATGCCGATGCTCAACTTGCGCATTCTTAGCCCGGCCGTCGTCGTCGATATCAACCGGATCAAGGCGCTCGGCCATCTGGAGGCCGGAACAGATGCCCTGACTGTTGGCGCGCTGGTGCGACACGCCGATCTGCTGCGCAGCGCAGACATACGTGAGCGCTGGCCGCTGCTGCATGAGGCGACCCGCCAGGTTGCTCACATGGCGATCCGCAATCGCGGAACCGTTTGCGGCAGCGTGACTCACAACGATCCGTCGGCGGAGCACCCCAGCGTGCTGGTCACGATGGACGGGGTGGTGGCGATCGCGGGCGCCCAAGGCCGCCGGGAATTGCCAGCGGAAGAATTTTTCACGGGGATGCTGTCGAACGCCTTGGAGCCCGGCGAGATGGTGGTGGAGTTGCGCTATCCGCAGCAACCCGCCGGTACCGGCACCGCGTTTGTGGAATTTGCACGGCGCCTTGGCGATTTTGCTATTGCCAGTGCGGCGGCTGCGCTGACCATGCGCAATGGCGTGTGCGAGCGGGCGCGACTGACCATCTCGGGAATGGGGGAGGGTCCGTTTCGGGTGCGTGTCGTCGAAGAGATGCTCGCCGGTCAGGCCTTGAACCAAAACACAGCCCGAGAGACTTTTGCCGAAGCGGCTGCAATGGTCGTTGCCGCGATCGATCCGGCCGACGATGTGCACGCATCGTCATCGTACCGGCGACATCTGGCCGGCGTCATGGCCGAGCAGGCCTTACAAGCCGCGCTGCTGCGGACAGGGGAGCCGACCCTTGGCTAGAGAGCAGCGCATCGCGGTAATCGTGAACGGCCATGCCTACGACAAGACGGTACCGGTCCGCCTCTCGCTGGCCGATTTTCTGCGCGATCATCTGCACCTCACCGGCACGCATCTCGGTTGCGAGCATGGCGTATGCGGCGCCTGCACGATCATGCTCAACGGGCGCACCGCCCGTTCGTGTTTAACGCTTGCCGTGCAGGCCGACGGCGCTGAGGTCGTCACCATCGAGGGCCTGCGTGCGGAGGACGGCACACGGCATCCCATGCAGCAGCATTTCCTCGAGAAATTCGCGCTGCAATGCGGCTACTGCACGCCCGGCATGCTGATGACCGCAATCGAACTGTTGCGCGACAACCCAAATCCCACTGAACGTGAAGTGCGCGAAGCCATCTCCGGCAACCTCTGCCGGTGCAGCGGCTATCAGGCGATCGTCGAGGCCATCATGGCCGCAGCCCGCCGGGAGCCGGCGTGATGTCGGACGCGCGGTTTGCCAATCAGAGGATAGTCGGCTCGTCGGTGATCCCCGACGAGGCCATTCCGCTGGTCGAGGGCGATGGCCGCTTTCTCAACGACATCAAGTTGGCGGGCATGTATCACGTGGCGTTTCTGCGTAGCCAGCAGGCGCATGCCCGGCTCAAATCCGTGGACGTGAGCGAGGCGCGAAAGCTTCCTGGCGTCATCAAGGTGCTCACGGGCCAGGAGCTGCTCGGAAAGGTCGAGCCGTTCCGCAGTATGCCGAACCGTTTCTCGGGCGGCGAGTCGGTGCAACATTGGCTGGCGGTGGACAAGGTTCGATTTTGCGGCGAGGCGATCTGTGCCGTCGTCGCCGAGGATCGCGCCACGGCCGAGGATGCCTGCGATCTGATCAAGGTCGATTACGATCCGCTGCCGGTGGTGATCGACCCCCGAATGGGCGAGCAGGACGACGCGCCGCTCGTGCATGATACCTGCCCGAACAATTATCTCATCAAGCGCGAATACCAGCGCGGTGCGGTCGACGAGGCGTTTGCCAACGCGCACGTGGTGGTCAAGCGGACGTTCAAGATCGGGCGCAAGCAGGCCCTTTGCCTGGAGGGCCGTGGTTGTGTCGCCGGCTACCGTGAGAATACGTTCACGCTCACCGTCTGGATGAGCCACCAGCTTCCCTATGTCGTACGGCATTACCTCGCCAAGCATTTGCGCCTGGCTGAAACCGATGTTCGCGTCATCATTCCGCACACCGGCGGCGGCTTCGGCCAGAAAGCGTCGATCTATCCGGAGGAGTTTGTCTGCGCCCATCTGGCGCTGACGCTGCGTCGGCCAGTGAAATGGGTCGAGGACCGGATCGAAAACATGGTCGCCTCCACCCACGCGCGCGATCAGACCATCGAGCTGGAGCTGGCCGCCGATCGCGATGGCCGCATCCTCGCGATCAGCTCCGATATCTGGGTCGATGTCGGCGCCTATTCGACCTATCTCTGGTCGGCGGGGATGGAGCCGTTGCAGACCGCGGGCCTGATGCCCGGTCCCTATCAGATCGCGGCGATGCGCTACCGAACTAGGGGCGTTGCCACCAACAAGACGCCGGTCGGTCCCTATCGGGCGGTCGGCCGCCCGTCGTCGTCGGCATCCCTGGAGTTGTTGATCGACGAGATGGCGCGCCGCCTCAAGCTCGATCCGGTGGAGGTGCGTCTGCGCAACCTCATTCCCCTTGAGGCGATGCCATACCGCAACGCCAACAACCTGGTCCACGACAACGTCAACTATGTGCCGTGCCTGAAGCTGTCGGTGGCCAAGTCCGAATATGAACGCCAGCGCGCCGAGCAACGCGAGGCCAAGCCCAACGGCAAGCTGCGCGGCATTGGCGTCGCTTGTTTCGCGGAACTGACCGGTCTTGGCACCAGCACTGCGGTTGGCCCGGGCACGCTGCTCCAGCCGGGCCGCGACGCCGTGACGGTGCGATTGGAAACCACCGGCGTCCTGACCGTCGCGGCCGCGCTGCCGTCGCAGGGCCAGCGCATCATGACCGCCATGCGCCAGGTTGCTGCCGATGAGCTCGGCATGAAGCTGGAAGACATCACCAGCATCTCGAACGATACGGCGACCGCGCCCTACGGCTTTGGCACGTTTGCGTCGCGGACGGCGGTGTTCGGCAGCGGCGCGACCATCAAGGCCGCGCGGGAATTGCGCCAACGTATTCTTGCGATGGCCGCCTTTGTTCTTCAGGCCCCGGTGGACGATCTGACCATCGTCAACAGCGTGGTCCAGACGCTGGACCGCACCAAGAGCATTTCGCTTCGCGACATGGCGGAGAAAAGCTTTTTTTCGGCCAAGGACATTCCTCAGGAACTTAACCAGGGATTCGAAGTCACGGCCTTCTACGACCCGAAATTCGGCAGCTTTGCCGCCGGTGCTCATATCGTCACGGTGGATGTCGACCCGAGAACCGGTAACGTTGAGATTCTTCGTTACGTGGCTTCCGAGGACGTCGGCACCGTCATTAATCCCGCAGTGGTTGAGGGACAGATCATCGGCGGCATTGCGCAGGGCATTGGCGAGGCGCTGCTCGAAGAGCTTGTCTACGACGAGGCAGGCCAGCCGCGCACCGTGACCCTGGCCGATTATCTGATCCCGTCCGCCTTGGAAATTCCCCGGATCGAGCTGCACCACGCCAACACGCCTTCATCGGCGCTTGGCGGCTTCAAGGGTTGCGGCGAGGGGTCCATTATTGGTGCACTCGGTGCGGTGTGCTGCGCCGTTGCGGATGCGCTGAGCCGCCGGGGCGGCGACATCCACGAATTCCCGGCAAATCCCGAACGGGTGCTGAAGGGATTGGGTGTGTTGCCGAGCGGCGGGTGAGTTGGCCGCGGATTGGAGCAAACGCGGATGCAAACCGATTGCCGGGGGCTCTCGATCACCACCGCCAGCGCGGAGGCCGCAAAGAATATCGATCAGGCGGTCGCGGCCTATATGAATTACGGCACGACCGCTGGCGCACACATCAAGACGGCGCTGGAGCACGATCCGGCCTGCGTGCTGGCACTCTGCATCCGCGGCTATTTTTTTCTGATGCTGGAGAACAAGGCGCTCTTGCCGAGGGTTCAGCAGACCCTCGACGAGATCAGACCTCATCTCAAAGCGGCGACGCGACGCGAGCAGCTCCACGTCAAAGCCTTGGAAGCGTGGGCCGCCGGCGACATCATGCGGGCCTGTTTCCACTGGGAAGAGGTGCTGACGGATCACCCGCTCGATCTTCTCGCGCTGAAGCTCCACCACACCATGACCTTCTACACGGGCCGCAGTCATGTCATGCGTTCGGTCGTGGCAGGCGTGCTCGGAGAGTGGAGTGATGCTATTCCGGACTACGGCTGCGTCCAGGGCATGTATGCCTATGCCCTCGAAGAGTGCGGTGCCTACGATGAAGCCGAGCGGTGGGGACGCCAGGCCGTCGAGCGCAACCCCGGCGACCTCTGGGCCATTCATTCTGTGGCGCACGTCCTGGAAATGCAGGGGCGCTCGGCCGAAGGGGTCAAGTGGCTGGACTACACCCCGGCGCAGTGGGCCAAGAAGAATCCGTTCAAGGCCCATGTCTGGTGGCACGCAGGGTTGTTTCTGTTGGCGCAAGGCCGGAACGACCAGGCGCTTGACCTCTACGACCAGGCGCTCTGCTCGGTGAATTCAGAAAATTACGTTGACGTGTCCAATCAGGCTGCCTTGCTCAAGCGCATCGAGATGAACGGTGTTGACGTGGCCGACCGGTGGAAAGCGCTGGCCGAACATTCGGAAAAGCGCATTCACGACCATATGCTGCCGTTCAGGGACGCACACTTCTGTCTCGCGCTCGCGGCGAACGGCGACTTTGACGCAGCGCGTCGTCACATCGACTCAATGAGTGCGTTTTCCGCACAAGGCAAAGGATGGCGAGCGGAAGCGACGCGAGACATTCTCATTCCTCTGTGCGAGGGCATGATCGCCTACGAGGCTGGCGATTACGACAAAGCGACGGAGCGTTTGTGGCCGCTCCGCAATGAGATTTCGGC
>Ga0310810_10005698_pt1 | contig 13966 bp, 9 predicted proteins | sample NCmetagenome_FD_207641 | JGI IMG/M metagenome (GOLD analysis project Ga0310810, IMG submission 207641) | Soil microbial communities from experimental microcosm in Duke University, North Carolina, United States - NC | ecosystem: Engineered > Artificial ecosystem > Soil microcosm > Unclassified ... | reverse complement strand
CCGCCGGAGCGCTTGAAGCGCTCCGGCGGGTAGGGGCTCTCGGCGCCGCCCGTCACGGCTCCCACGACGAAGGGATTCTGCTGCTCGAGAGCCGCCTTCATGGCGGCGAGCTGGCGGTACGGACCGTGGGGGAGCAGCGCGAAGCGCTGGAGGAAATAGGCGTCGCCGCCCTGCGAGCGGATGCCGAGCTTGGGCCCGTCCACCTGGCCGCCCGCCAGCACCGCCAGGTTCGGGGAGCCCGCGTCGAGGCGCTCGGGCGTGCTCTCGCCCGCCTTGAAGAAGGCGCAGTCGGCGTTCGCGAGCGTGATCCCGACGTCGCCCGTCCCCGTGAGGTCGGCGAAATGGTTGAGGGTCAGCCAGTCGTAGCGCGCCTGGCGCGGCGCGTAGTCGCCGCCCTGGCTCGAGAGCTTCGCCCGCAGCACCGCGCCCACCTCCTCGTGGCGGAGCTCGGGAGCCTCGAGGGCGAAGCGGAAGCCCCAGGCGCGCACGTCGGAGAAGTTCTCGGTGATCTCGTTGACCAGGTCGACGCGGGCCGAGCCCCGGGTGAGGGTGAGGCGCACCCGCCGCGCGGGAGGCCCAGCGCCGCCGGCCCGGAGCGTTACCGTCACCGGGCCCGCGTTCTCGAGGACCACCTCGCCGCCGCTCCCTCCCAGGTCGTTGGCGGCGCCCCGGATGAGCTCGCGGTTTCCGAAGCGTTTCGCGACGAGGCTCGTGAGCGCGCCGCGGCCGGAGAGGGTGACGCGGACCTCGTCGTTTTCGAGGCTCTGCCCGTCCCGGGTTGCGGCGTCGGGGAACGTCGGGCCCGCTCCCGGGCGCAGTTCGTAGACCTTGTAGCCGACCGAGGGCACGTCCTCGGCGAAGATCCGAAGGACGGCGCCGACCCGCTGCGAGGGCACGGCCTTGTCGGTCGCCACGTCGACGACGTGCGTCGGGGCCGCGTCCTCCCAGGGGATGTCCGCGGCTCCCGAGCGCGCGAAGCCGAGGGGGTTCAGGACCCAGAAGCGGGGGTGCTCGCCGCTCTTGCGGATCAGGCCGCCCAGGGCCGCGGCGCCGTCCCGCTGGAGTCCGTCGACGTAGGCGGCGAGCTCCGCGGCGATGCGCCGCTGCCAGGCCGCGCGGGCCGTTTTCCGTTCGTGCCCGTCTGCCGTCCAGTCGTGCTCCCAGTAGAGGCCCAGGTTGAGGAAGGCGAGGTCGCGGGCGGCGGCGCGTCCGTCGAGGAATCCCGGCCGCTGGAGCGCGACGAGGGTGGAGAGCGCCTCGGCCGAGCGCAACTTCTCCACGCTGCGCTTCACGCCTGCCGACACTTCGGCGAGCGAGGCGCAGTAGAGGTCCCATTCGTTGCCGCGGGCGAGCGACTCCGCGGGCAGCGTCGCCCCGTAGCGCGCCTCGAAGTCCGCGAAGAAGTCCTCCTGGTTCGAGACGATGACCTGCCGCCGGGCGTTGCTCTGTTCGCGCGCGATGCGGGGGAATTCGTCGGTCAGGGTCTTGAGGTCGTCCCCGCCTTTCCCGAACGCCGCGCTGACCTTGTAGGGGTAGCGCTTGTTGAAGGCGTCGTCCTTGTCGAGGTACTCGACGGCGTCGGCGGGGAAGCGCGCTTCCGCGTAGCCGCCGAGGGTGGTGCTGCAATGGCGGTCCTTCTTCGGGCGCATGTCGAGGGAGTACCACTTCATCAGGACGCCCGAGCCGTCGGGTCCGCGGAACCAGTAGATCTCATGGTCGCGCGGCTCGGTTGCCGAGGGCATCTTGGTTTCGCACGCGCAGATGCCGCGCCACGACCAGCGGGCGCCCGAGCCCTGCCAGAGCGACGCAAGGCCGAGCGGCAGCGTCTGGTTTTCCATGGCGGCCACGAGGGGGAAGCGCACGCCCCAGCGCCGTTCCAGCCGCCCGGAGGTGTACATCCCACGGAGCACGGCCTCGGCGGGCTGGGCCCCGTAGCAGGAGGCGAGGACGTTCAGCGGGGCGCTCAGGTGCCCGCTCTTGAGTTGTCCCACGAGGCGCGTGACCTGTTCCGGGGGGCGGTTCTTGTCGAAGGTCCAGAGCCAGTAGCTGCCGTCGCAGTTCCAGCGGCTCTGCCAATCCTTGGGCTCGCCGGCAGTTTTCTCCGCGAGCGCGAGGTAGTAGTCGAGCATCTCGAGGATGGCGACCCGGTATCCCTCCTCGTCGGCGGTCCAGAGGAAGTCGGTATGGTCGTCGTTGGCGATGTAAATGCGCTTGGGTTTCTCGTCCTGGGCCCGCGCCGGGCCGGCGCTTGCGAAGAGGCAGCCCAGCGCGATCCCGATCCCCAGGCGTCTCATGAGGATAGTGAACGCTTTTGAGGGGGTGGGCGCGAGAGGAATCGGCGTCCAAGGACCTGGAGGTCGAGTAGACTCCCCCGGGAGGTGTCATGTCCGAAGAGCACTCCCGAGCCTCGAGTCTGGGCACGACCGTCCTGATCGCCCTCGTGGTGGTTTGTGTGGTTCTCGGTGTGTCTCTGTTCTTGGTCCCCCTGTTCCAGTGTCCGCATTGCGATGGCATTGGGCGATTCAGTCGGACGACTCTTGATCCACAGCTTGCCGACATGAGCTGGGACTGCGTCTCCTGCAAGGGTGTTGGAAGAGTGAGACTGGCGAGACTATGGACGCTGCACAAACCCGCCGTCCCTCGATAACCGTCCTGCTGGTGGGGCTGGTCCTGCTGGTGACGGTGTTGGGTGCTGTTGTCTCCCTGGTCCCACTGGTGCCCTGCCCGGACTGTAGTAGTCGCGACAAGAAGATCAAGATGCTTTTGTTCAGAGACAAAGTTGAAGAAAGTGCAGCCAACGACTTCGAGCACCCGGGGAATGCACACCCCCCTTATTGTTACCGGTGCAGGAACCGGGAGAGGGTCACCATCCTTCACCAAATGTTCAGGTCTCATGTTCCCCCCGAGGATGATCCGTGGATCAAGCGATCGAATCAACCTGGAATGATTCGGGTTTTCAACTCAAGGTGAGGACCATCCCATGAACCTGCTCCTGGCTGCTGTACTCCTCGTGCAGGACAAGACGGCGGAGGAGGCCTTCCAGAAAATCGAAGCGGCGCTGGAAGGGGCAAAGACAATCAGCGTCAAATTCAGAGCAGACGGTCCCGCCGAAAAGGGTTCCGACAAACAGGAGCACGCCGAGGGAACCTTCATTCTGAAAGAGGGGAACAAGGCAGTCTTCACTTGGGGCCAGTGGAAGGACGGAACGTTTGCGCGGCACTTCGAGATCATCTCGGACGGCGTACACTTGAAGACGGGCGTGAGGACACCCAAGAACTACACGCGCAGCTTCCCCTGTGTCGCGTCGCGAGTGGGCTTCATCGTTGGCTGCGACTTCATGAGGATAGGGGCCGACAAGGAGGGTGATCTTGGCGACCCAAAGACCCTCATCAAGGTATTGCAACTTCGGGCCGGAGAGGACGACGGCGCGCTAAGGACGTTGAAGTACAGCCTGAAGATCGATGGCATGGCCATCGGAGAGGTCACAACCGCCTATGACCCCAAGACTTTCAAGATCCGGAAGCGCACCCTAGAGAGTGGGCCCGGAAGGATCTTTCCAGGGAGGGTGACCGAGACCTACGAGGACTGGATTCTCAACAAGGACGTTCCGGAGGAACAATTCACCCTGCCTCAGGAGAAATAGATTCGAGAGAGATATCTTTCTCGAGATGGGACGACGAGACGGGCTGGCCCCTGAAGGCCTCGGTCGCGCATCAACTCGGAGGCAGCACGTCGATAGAGGGGCTAAAAGCGCCAAGTCTTGGAGTCACCGTGGACAGCACGCTAAAGATCACGCTCACGGTGGGTCCCTGGGACGGCAAGTAAAGGCTCCCAGGAAGAGTCGGCTAACGTTGAACCATCTCCGAAGAAAAGTTCAAGCTCCCTGAGGAGAAGAAGTAGCCCTCGGCCGATCCTATCCGCTTGGGACCGAAGAGCGCTCCATGCTCCGCTCATTCCTCGAGCCCCCACCGTACCCAAGGCCAAGCCCCCGGAGGACCACCTTTACGGGTCCTAGGACCGCATAGGTCGGGGCATTCCCGTGCATGGGATCCCCTCTCCTGGCGTCCAAGTACTTAGGGGCCAGGTAGACTTCCTGTGAGGTTGAATGGTCAAGATCGTTCGAATTCCAACACCCTTGATCTTCCTTTGGGCTCTGACTGCGTCCTTCATCATGTTTGAGATCACCATGACTTCGTTGGATGCCAGCTTCGCACTGCCTGAGCCTTCGGCTTGGCAGTTGATCAAACGTACCTGCGCCATCACATTCCACAGCATCACACTGCATATAGCTCTCTGGATTTCGCTACTGCCGACAATCGCTTGGGGGCTTTGGACGATTCGTCGCAAGAATCTCAGAGTGCCAGAGAATGCCTAACTCCCGCCCCTCCGGTTTCGGGCTGACCTTCCTTGTGGGAGGAATACTTCTTCTGTCACTCGAAGCCGTCGCATTGAACATCCCCATTGCCAATTGCCCACGGTGCGATGGATCCGGCATTCGCGCGAGGATCTGGTGTTCATCGCATGCGGAATGCAGGTACTGTGATGGACTGGGAAAGACCACTCTCGTGAAGAAATGGACTCTTCTTCGAAACGCCCCGGCTCGATAAACCTTCCTGCTTGCGTAGGATGGAATCGATGCGGAAGCGAATAAGCCCGTGGATCCTAGCGGCGGTGATCACGGCGCCGCCAGTCCTGATCCTTATCACCGTGGGCAACCTATGGTGGACCGCCGGGCAGCAGCTGGAACGAGTCGAGGCGGAGAAAGCCGCGGAACTGACGCGTGAGAAGCTTCCCGACGCGATCACCCCGCTGTTTGCGGATCCGCTTCCGGACGATGCGAGTGCCTATGTGACCGATGCCATCCGGGCGCTGGGGGATCCTGGGGCGCTTCGGAAGCTGACGCGCAGCCACCCTGCCGTCGAGTCGCTGCGGAAGGCATTTCGCTGTTCCCGCGTCGAGCGAGGACCCGGGTACGATAACCTCGCGCTTCTTGACTCCACCTTGTTCTCGAGCGCCGAGTTCGCACGCCAGGAAGGACATAGCGGAGAAGCCCTGCATCTTCTGATTCTCCTGCTCGGAATGGAGCAGATTTGGATGCGCTTCGACGGCGCCTCTCTCACGGCGGATGCGGCGGTCGAATGGTCTCGAGTGCTCGACGGCCACGCGCTCGATGCGGCGGACGCGAAGGAACTCTGCGGACTCCTGGATCGTCTGGAGTCGTCGCGGCCTCAGCTGTTGGAGCAGGCCCGCCGCCAAAGCCTCTTCCGCCGGATTGATGCCCTGGACTTCACGCAGCCCGACGAAAGCGGAAACGCGCCAAGCGGCCCGGATCCCGGCTGGAGACAGCTCTGGACCCGGCGGCTGGTGGCCCTCGAAGTGCTGAGGATCATCGACTCCGACCTTCGGGAACTGACCCGGATCTGTGAGCTTCCGCCTCACGAGCAATTTGACGCTGCGCTCAACCTGGAGAACTCCATCCCGGACGACCGGTTCCGCATCCAGCGCCGGAGCGCGCATTGGAAGTTGCCCGTCGAGCCCATCGAATTTCGGTTGGAAAGCTATCTACGGATGATGCTCCGGATGTGCCGGATCGCCACTGCCCTAGCGTGGTACGGGGTCGAGAACGGACGGAAGCCCGAAAGGCTGGAGGAACTCGTCCCGCGATATCTGCCACGGCTCGAACCGTGTCCCGTGACTGGCCAGCCCGTCCGCTACGAGCGCGGGACGCTGATCTCGCCGGGGTTCGAGGAAAGCAAGGACATGACCTGGCTCGTTCGGCGCCGGTAGATTCGAAGAGTCATTCACGAAATCGCATGAGGAATGCGTGTTTACCCCCGATATCCACGGCGAGAAGCTCTAGCCGCCGGAAGAGAAGAAGTAGCCCGTAGCCGATCTTCTGCCCTTCGACTATGTCCTGATGTGTCCTGTTATGACGCGATCCGGTCCTATGCTCGCTTTGTGAGACTAATAGGGACCCGTAGGACTTTCGAATTCAGGATCAAACCGTCACCACCTCAAGAACGTCGCATGGAGCAGGCCCTGGAGGCGTGCCGGTTCGTCTTCAATTGGGGTCTCGAGGACCGCAAGTGCTTGTGGCAGTACTGCCAGGTCAGCACAACTTTTGAGGATCAGTCCTCATATCTGAAGGACCTTAAGAGGATTCATTCTTCCTTGCAAGAGGCTCACGCCCATGTGCTTCAAGATGCGCTAAAACGCGTTGATCGTGCTTATCAGTCTTTCTTCAAACGGTGCCGCAGCGGCGCCAGGCCCGGGTTCCCACGCTTCAAAGGGCGATCCGTGTATTCCTCCTTCACCTTCAAGGAATGGGGGAACGGGGCGTCGTTCGACGGCAAGCGTCTTCTACTTTCAAAGATAGGCCGCGTCCGCATCCGACTCCACCGACCTATCGAAGGTGAGATCAAAACCTGCACGGTTAAGCGCCGAGCGGACGGTTGGTATGTCCTGTTCTCGGTAGTTCTGCAGCCGGTCTGGAGGTCGATCGACGAGCGGGACCCCGTCGGGATCGACGTCGGTATCCAGACCTTTGCGGCTCTATCGACCGGCGAAAGGGTGCCCAATCCGAGGCTCCTGACGGCGAACGCGAATCGCCTGCGGGCTGCTAATCGAAAAGTCCATGGACGGGCGCCGGGATCTGTTCGACGGCGGAAAGCGGTTCAACATCTGGCGTTGGAACATCAAAGAGTCGCCCGGGCCAGACGGAGCTTCCATCATTGTGTTGCCAACAGCATCACCACTCGATTCGGACCGATCTATGTAGAGGCTTTGAGAATTCAGGCATTGGTGAAGAATCGCCGCTTGTCCGAAGCTATTTCCGATGCCTCGTGGGGCTTGTTCTTGCGAATCCTCTCGAGCAAGGCTGAAAGTGCCGGCTCGGCCGTCGTGGCGGTGGAGGCCCGAGGAACGAGTCAGGAATGCCCCGAATGCGGGGCGGCGGCGAAGAAGCGATTGAGTGATCGGCAGCATCGTTGCACAAACTGCGGCTATACCGCCGATCGTGACGTTGCTGCGGCGAGGGTAATTCTAGGTAGAGGGCTGGGCAGGCCCGTCGGGGAGGGGGCCGGAAGTCATCGGCTCCCGGCGATCCGAGAACCCGCGAGTCAGACGACTCGGCGGAGTGTCACCCCACTAGGTCCTGATAAGTCGGAAGTAATGGTGGGCGCGAGAGGAATCGAACCTCCACTGTCTTGCGACAACTAGGTCCTGAACCTAGCGCGTCTGCCAGTTCCGCCACGCGCCCCCATTAATGCACTGGCGAGGGAGTGATTATAGATACGGAGCGCCGGCTTGCAACAACTACCTGATACTGCAGCTCAACCGTTTTGCTTGCCGCGCTGGTGAATCCAGGCCCAAAGCGCCAAACCCAGCAACGCTGCCGCCAGCACGCCCAGCCCGAGGATGCCGACGTCGACGTACACGGCGCCGGCTTATTCCTCGCCCGTGCCGTAGAGGAAGTGCTTGCGCTGCGTGGCGTCCAGCGCCGGCGCGGGCCGGCCCGCCGCCACCATCCGCACCACGTCGGCGATGCCCGCCGGGTCCAGGTGCAGGAAGGCCAGCAGCTCCTTCCGGTCCGCGTGCTGCAGGAAGCGGTCGGGGATCGCGTGGATCTTCAGCTTCGACGTGTCCTCGTTGCGCAGCGAGAGCGCCTCCATGACGGCGCTGCCGAAGCCGCCCTGCGTCGCATGATCCTCGAGGGTCAGCACCCAGGGATAGTCCTTCACGAGGTACGCCGCCAGGTCGGAGTCGATCGGCTTCGCGAAGCGCGCATTCGCCACCGCGACGTCGAGACCTTCCTTGAGGAGCAGCTCGCGCGCCACCAGCGCCTTCTCGACCATGACGCCGTAGGCCAGGATCGCGCCGTCGCGGCCCGTGGCGAGCATCTCGCCCTTGCCGAGCGCGACGGGGTTCGTCTGCAGCTTGAAGCGCGACAGGTCGGGCACGTTCTCGCGCGGGAGCCGGATCGCCGACGGCTGTTTGAGCGTCAGCGCCAGCGCCAGCATCTCGTTGACCTCGCGCTCGTCCTTCGGCGCCATCAGCACCATGTTGGGGAACGTGCGCAGGTACGCGATGTCGAAGTTGCCGTGATGCGTGGGGCCGTCCTCGCCGGCGATGCCCGCGCGGTCGAGCACCAGCACGACCGGCAGGTTGTTCAGGCACATCTCCTGGAAGATGATGTCGTAGGCGCGCTGCATGAACGAGGAGTAGATCGCGACCACCGGACGCAGCCCGCCCTGGGCCATGCCCGCGGCCATCGCGACGCCCACCTGCTCGCTGATGCCGACGTCGACCATCCGGCCCGGGAACTTCTTCCCGAAATCCAGGATGCCCGTGCCGTCCGGCATCGCGGCCGTGAGGCCCACGATCCGCTTGTCCTTCTCGGCGAGATTGCAGAGCGCGTCGATGAATCCGGTGGTGTAGGACTTCTGCTTCGGCGCCGCGGGCACGCCGGGCTTCGCCGGCTCGAGCTTGTAGTCCGCGGCCGCGGTGCCCGCCTTGTGCATCGCGAAGGGGTCGCACTTGGCGTCCGGGTGGCCGAGGCCCTTCTGGGTCACGACGTGCAGGACGACCGGCTTCTCCTGGCTCCGCACGTTGTGCAGGATCGTGAGCAGCCCCTTGATGTCGTGGCCGTCGATCGGGCCGTAGTACTGCATCCCCAGCCCCGTGAAGAGGTTGGGGAAGATGGTCTGCGTGAGGCCGCGGCGCAGGGCGTCGAGCATGTGCTCCGCCGTCTGGCCGCCCGGGATCTTCTCGAGGACCCGGTGCACCTCGTTCTTGAACTCCTGGAAGAGCGGGGCGCTGCGCAGTTCGTTGAAGTACAGCGACAGCGAGCCCACCGTCTTCGCGATCGACATGCCGTTGTCGTTCAGGATCATGAGCAGCGGCTTGCCGGAGGTACCGATGTTGTTGATCGCCTCGAAGGCGACGCCGCAGGTCATCGAGCCGTCGCCGATGACGCTGATCACCTTGCGCTTGCGGCCGAGCTTCTCGTCCGCCATCGCGACGCCCAGCGCGGCGCCGGGGCCGGTGCCGACGTGGCCGAAGTTGAAGGGGTCCGTCTCGCTCTCGGGCTTCCAGCCGAAGCCGCACATGCCGCCGAACTGCCGCAGCGTCGGGAACTTCTCCTTGCGGCCGGTCAGGATCTTGTGCGTGTAGGTCTGGTAGCTGCCGTCCCAGACGATCACGTCCTTGGTGACGTCGAAGGCGTAGTGCAGGGCCAGCGTCAGCTCGATGACGCCCAGGTTCGACCCCAGGTGGCCGCCCGTCTTGGTGACCACGTCCAGGATCAGGTTCCGGATCTCGGCCGCGAGTCCGGGAAGCTCCTCCGGGCTGAGCTTCTTGATGTCGTTGGTGGCGTTGATCTTGCTGAGGAGGTTTGTCATCTCAGTGTTTCCGGGAGACGACGAAATCCGCGATTTGACGGAGCCGCTCACCGTTGACCCCCATAAAACGAACAGCCGCTTTTGCAGCGGCAACTTCCCTCGCGGCAAGAACTTGCGCCCGCTTCAAACCATAGATGCAGGCCACGTTCCGCCGCCCCTTTTCGTGAGCATCCAATATATCATCCACCGCCTGGAAGGCAAGACCGAGGTGGAGGCCGTACCGTGCAAGATTGCCCGCCTTGGGGGAGCGCGCCGCCAGGGCCCCCAGGTGGGTCGACGCCTTGAAGAGCGCCGCGGTCTTCTTCTCGTGGATTTCGTGGACGTTCGCCTTGGGCGAAAGGTCGATCTGCTGCCCGCCGACCATGCCGGCCGCCCCGGCGGCCTCCGCCAGCGCGAGCGTCATGGGGCCGATCAGCGACTTGTCCGGCGTCCGGGCGACCGCCTCGAAGGCCGCCGTCAGGAGCGCGTCGCCCGCCAGGATCGCGGTCGCCTCGTCGAACTTCTTGTGGCTCGACGGCTTGCCGCGGCGGAAATCGTCGTCGTCCATCGCGGGCAGGTCGTCGTGGATCAGCGAGTAGGTGTGGATGTACTCGATCGCGCAGGCGGAGGGTAGGGCGTTCTTCAGGTTGCCCCCGAGGTCCTTGCACACCTGCAGCAGCAGGGCCGGACGGATGCGCTTGCCGGCGTTGAAGAGGGTGTAGCGCATCGCCGCCTGGAGCCGCGCGGGCACGCCGCGCTTGGGCAGAAGCCGGTCCAGCGCCTTCTCAAGGGGCCGGGCGAGTGACGAGTCAATCATGGAAAGGGGATATTGAAGAAACCGGAGGGCAGGGGGTCAAGCCTAAAACCAGTACCCAGGACACAGTACCCAGGAAGAGGGGTCCCCATCCCGCCTTTCCCGGTGGAAGGCGCTGGCCTCCCCTCCCTCCGAGGGAGGGGCTGGGGGAGGGTGACAGTTCTGCCTGGGTACGGTGTCCTGGATACTGGGGTACTGGCCCGCGTTTAGGCTTCGACTTTCTTTTTCGGCTTCTCTTCGCCCGCGGGCTCGAAGTCCTTGGCCGTCAGGCTGCCGTCCTTCTCTTTGACCAGCAGCTGGATCTTCTTCTCCGCCTGGTCGAGGATCGTGTAGCACTGGCGCAGCGCCTTGATCCCCGTCTCGTACTTCTCGATCGACTCCTCGAGCTGGAGCTTGCCGCCCTCGAGCGACTTCACGGCCTCCTCCACCTGGCGGAGGTAGTCCTCGAACTTCTCCTTCTTCACCGGCTTGTCGGTCATGGCGTCATCCCTTCTCCACGCGTGAAATGATCTGGCCGGATCCCAGGCGGGACACGAGCCGGTCTCCCGGCTTCGCCTGGGCGGCGTCCTTCAGGATCTCCTGGGTGGACTCGAGCCTCGTGATGGAATACCCGCGGCCGAGGATCGCGACGGGCGAGAGCGCCTCGAGCGAGGCCGCCGCCTGGCGCAGCCGCGCCTGCGCCGTCTCGAGCGTGCGCCGCGCGTCGGAACGCAGCTTCGTCGTCAGAAGCTCGATCCGCTGCCGCGCGGTCTTGGCCAGCTGAGGCAGGTCGGCCATGAGCGAGCGCTGCAACAGGTCCAGCCGCTCGCGGTGATAGTAGGGCAGCTGCTCGACCGACACCTGCAGCCGCTCCTGGAAGTCGTCCATCTGCTGGCGCATCTGGTTCGAGAGGTCCTCGACCCGGCCGAGCGCGCGGCCGTCGCGGAAGCCGTCGAGCTGCGAACGGGCGAGCTCGGCGCGCGAGCGCAGCGCGCGGCGCAGCTTGGCGTCGAGGTCGCCGAGCGAGAGGAAGAGGTCGTCGAGCTTGGGCGTCGCCTTCACGGCGCCGTCGGTGGGCGTGAGGGCCCGCAGGTCGGCGACGAAGTCCGCGATGGTGGTGTCGGTCTCGTGGCCCACCGCGCTGATGATCGGGATGCGCGAGGTGAAAATCGCGCGCGCCACGGGCTCCTCGTTGAAGGCCCAGAGGTCCTCGATGGAGCCGCCGCCGCGGCCGACGATCATGACGTCGATGTCGGGCATCGACAGGTTGAGGTGCCCGATGGCGGCGGCGATCTCCTGCGCGGCCCCGTCGCCCTGCACCTTGACCGGGTACACGATGACGTGCAGCGCCGGGCAGCGGGTGCGCAGCGTGCGGATCATGTCGGCGACGGCCGCGCCGGTGGGCGAGGTCACGATCGCGAGCTTGCGGGGCAGGAAGGGGATCGGCCGCTTCCGGCCCTGCTCGAAGAGCCCTTCCTTCTGCAGCTTCTCCTTGAGCTGCTCGAACTTGAGCTGCAGCGAGCCGACCCCGCGCGGCTCCATGTCCTCGACGATGAGCTGGTACTTGCCATAGGGGACGTAGACGTCGACCTTGCCGAACGCGATCACCTCCATGCCGTTCTCGGGCTCGAAGCGGAGGCGGTTGGCCATGCCCTTCCACATGGCGCAGGGGATCTGCGACTCGGCGTCCTTCAGGGTGAAGTAGAGGTGGCCGCTGGGGCCCGGGCCCCTGTAGTTCGACATCTCGCCGGCGACCCAGACGTAGCGGACCGAGTCCTCGATCGACTTCTTGATCCGGCGGGTGAGGTCGCCGACCGAGATGATTTTCTTCTCGGAGGGGGTCAGCGACTCGGCGGCCAGGGCCATCGCGTCAGTCTAGGACCCCGGGCGGTTCGTGTCGAGTCTCGGATGCCTCGGAAATTCGCGTCGCACCGTTAGATTGGGTTACCGGGAACTTAACAATAAGTGTAGGGAGACCCAGGAGCGGGATTGCAACGACCCTGGGAGGAACGCGCCGTGCGACTTCTCGCGCTCTTCCTGATCACGGCCACCTTGGTTCCCGGCGCGCTCGCCCAAAGCTCCCCCGACCTCGACTTCTTCGAGAAGAAGATCCGCCCCGTCCTGATCGACCACTGCTTCGAGTGCCACAGCGCCCAGGCCAAGAAGCTCAAGGGCGACCTCCGCCTCGACACCCGCGAGGGCTTGCTCAAGATCGTCGTGCCCGGCAAGCCCGACGAGGGCACGCTCCTCCGCGCGCTGCGCTGGACCGACGACGACCTCAAGATGCCGCCGCGGAAGAAGCTTTCCGACGACGTCCTCCGCGACGTCACCACCTGGATCCGGAAGGGCGCGGCGATCCCCGCCATGAAGGACGCGGCGAAGGCGGCCGGCCCCCACTGGGCGTTCCGGCGTCCGGTCGAAGCTCCCGTGCCGCCGGGCGCCGATCAGCCCGTCGACGCGTTCGTCCTCGCGAAGCTCCGGGAGAAGGGGCTCCAGCTCTCGCCGGCCGCCGACAAGCGGACGCTGCTCCGCCGCGTCACCTATGACCTCAGCGGGCTGCCGCCGACGCCCGACGAGAGCGACGCCTTCCTGAAGGACGAGTCGCCCGAGGCTTGGGCGCGGGTGGTCGATCGTCTCCTGGCGTCCCCCCGCTACGGCGAGCGCTGGTGCCGGCACTGGCTGGACGTGGCCCGCTACGCGGACACGACCGACGGCAACGTCGACGGGAGGGAGGACAGCCGCCTCGTCAGTTCCGCGGCCTATCGCGACTGGGTCGTCCGAGCGTTCAACGACGATCTTCCCTATGACCGCTTCCTCATGAAGCAACTGGCTGCCGACCTGCTCCCGCCCGAGAACGGGCGCCGCGATCTCGAGGCTCTGGGCTTCCTGACGCTCGGCCGGCGCTTCGAGAACAACGTCCACGACATCATCGACGAGCGGCTCGACGTCGTCGGCCGCGGGCTCCTGGGCCTTACGCTCTCCTGCGCGCGCTGCCACGACCACAAGTTCGACCCGATCCCGACCCAGGACTACTACTCGCTCTACGGCGTCTTCGCCGCGTCGAAGGAAAAGGTCGTGGAGCGCGCGGGCGCCGTCACGGACGGCTACCGGCAGGAACTGGCGCGTCGGAACAAGGCCCTGCAGACGTTCATCCGCGAGCGCGGGCTGGAGGTGCAGGCCCACGTGCGCCGGCACGTGCGCGACTACCTCGTGGCCCAGGTCGCGGCGCCGTCCGCGGAGGTCGACCCGCTCCTCGTGCCGCACGTGAAGTCCTATCTGTCCAAGCCGTCCCCGGTCTGGAGTCTCTGGACGGCGCTCCGCAAAGTCCCGGAGGCGCAGCTGGCCGAGCGGACGCCGGAGCTGCTCCGCGAGCTCGGGCCGCAGCTCTGCGCGGCGGTCGTGGCGGAGTTCTCCTGGCCGGCGCCCCGCACGATGCGCGAGGTCGCCGAACGCTACGGCCGTCTGCTGGAGGAGGCCGAGGCAGACCGGGAGGAGCGCTCGGACCTGCAGGAGCTCCGCGCGGTGCTGCACGGGCCGAAGGCGATCCCCGTGCTCGCCGCGGCCCCGGACAACGTCCAGCACGAGTTCTTCGATAACGCCGCGGGCTACGAGATCACCTACCTGAAGGGGAAGATCGCGCGCTGGGAGATCGCCGGTCCCGGCGGCCCCTCGCGGGCGCTGGCCCTCGAGGAAAGCGCGCCGAAGAACAACCCCAAGGTCTTCAAGCGCGGCAATCCCTCCACGCCGGGCGAGGAGGTGCCGCGGCGCTTCCTCGCGGCGCTCGCCGGCGAGACGC
>Ga0310810_10005697_pt1 | contig 13967 bp, 9 predicted proteins | sample NCmetagenome_FD_207641 | JGI IMG/M metagenome (GOLD analysis project Ga0310810, IMG submission 207641) | Soil microbial communities from experimental microcosm in Duke University, North Carolina, United States - NC | ecosystem: Engineered > Artificial ecosystem > Soil microcosm > Unclassified ... | reverse complement strand
ACGAGTCGAACAAGACATAGTCCGATAGGCCGCGCCGTTTCGATCTAACCGACGGCCGAGGAGCCGCAACGATGAAACATCCAACCCTCGTCGTTCTCGTACTCCCGATCCTGTTGACGCTGCCCGTCATCGCCCAGAGTCAACGCGTGCCGTTCGCGCCGGTGACCGATGCGATGTTGCAGAAGCCTGACCCCGCCCACTGGTTGATGTGGCGACGCACGCTCGACAGCTGGGGCTTCAGCCCGCTCGATCAGATCAACCGATCGAATGTGGCGCGTCTGCGCATGGTGTGGACCCGGGGTATGGGGCCGGGCAACGTGCAGGAAGCCACACCGCTCGTCTACAACGGTGTGATGTACGTGCCGAATCCGAGCGACTACATCACCGCGCACGATGCGCGCAGCGGCGACCTGCTGTGGGAATACAAGCGGCAACTGCCAGACGATCTCGGCAAATACATGCCGGTCTTCGCCATCAACCGCAACCTGGCCATCTACGGCTCGACGATCATCGACACGAGCGCCGATGACTTCGTCTTCGCGCTCGACGCGCAGTCCGGCAAGCTGGCGTGGGAGACGAAGATCCTCGACTACCACCAGGGCGCACAGCAGACCTCGGGGCCCATCATCGCCAACGGCAAGGTCATCTCCGGCCGCGGCTGTGAGCCGGAAGGGGGGCCCGATGCGTGCGTCATCACCGCACACGATGCGCGCACCGGCAAGGAGTTGTGGCGGACGCGGACGATTCCAGGACCGGGCGAGCCGGGCAACGACACCTGGGGCAACGTGCCGTTCGAGCAGCGCTATCACGTCGGCACCTGGATGGTGCCGAGCTACGACCCCGAGTTGAATCTGATCTACATCGGCACGTCGGTCAGCTCGCCGGCGCCGAAGTTCCTGCTCGGGGGCAACGAGAACAAGCACCTGTACCACAACTCGACGCTGGCCCTGAACGCCGATACCGGAAAGATCGTGTGGTACTACCAGCACAACGTCGATCATTGGGATCTCGATCACCCGTTCGAACGCCTCATCGTCGACACCGTGGTCGCGCCGAACCCGAAAGAGGTCAGCTGGATCAATCCGAAGTTGAAGCCAGGGGAGAAGCGCAAGGTGCTCACCGGCATCCCCGGCAAGACGGGCATCGTGTACACGCTGGATCGTCAGACCGGCGAGTTCCTGTGGGCCCGGCCCACGGTGAAGCAGAACGTCGTGTCGAAGATCGATGGCGCGACCGGCGAGGTGAGCGTCAACCCCGAGACGCTGTTCAAGGCGCAAGGCGACGAGCGCCTGATCTGCCCGAGCATGAGCGGTGGCAAGAACTGGCCGGCCGGCGCGTACAGCCCGCAGACCAACACGATGTACTTCCCGCTGCAGAACACGTGCATGGTCGCGGTGGTGACGATCGACAAGCCGGAGCCGGACAAGTCGCTCTACGGCATCAGCGCAAAGACGCGCATCACCGACGGCGAGAAGACCGTCGGTGTCGTACAGGCGATTTCAGCGGAGACCGGACAGACGGTCTGGAAACACGACCAGCGTGCCGGCGCCCTCGCGCTCGTGGCCACTGGCGGCGGCCTCATCTTCGGCGGCGATGCCGTCGGCTTCTTCCGCGCGTATGACGACAAGACCGGAAAGGTGCTGTGGGAAGTGAATCTCGGGTCAGCGGTCAGCGGCTACCCGATCACGTACTCAGTTGACGGCACGCAGTACGTCGCCGTGAGCACGGGTCCCTCGCTCGTGGCCGGCGGAGTCGCCACCCTGACTCCCGAGTTCAAGCCGGCGACAAGTAGTCAGATGTTCGTCTTCGCGCTTCCCTAGTGGAGGGAACGGAGGGCGCGAAGGGAACGGTCAACACGGAGCAACGGGGACACGGAGGGGCGCCGGTGGGCCGCGCATCGCGCGGCGATCCACGTGCCGGCCGAACGGCCGGCACCCACCGGCGGCCCTCGCTGTCATCCGTGCTCCGTTTCTCCGCTTCTCCGTGTTAATCCGTTGCCTCCGTATCCTCCGTATCCTCCGTTAGCCGTGGATTCGTAATACACTCAGCCCCACTAGCGAGGCGCTGCCACAGACCACCTCGCTCGTCTGCAGTATTGGCTTTAAAAGGATCCGCCATGAAGCGCTTCTACATCGTGTTCGCTGTCGTCCTCATCATGTCGGCTGGATTGACGCTGGTCGCGCAGAACCAGGAGAAGCCGTTCGTCCCGATCACCGACGAAATGCTCTGGAAGCCCGACCCGGCCAACTGGCTGATGTGGCGCCGCACGCTCGACAGTTGGGGCTACAGCCCGCTCAACGAAGTGAATCGCAACAACGTGGCCCGCCTGAAGATGGTCTGGACGCGCGGGATTGGATCGGGCCGCACGCAGGAGGCGACGCCACTCGTCTACAACGGCACGATGTACATCCCCAACCCCGGCGACGTCATCATGGCGATGGACGCCAAGACCGGCGACCTGAAGTGGGAATACAAGCGCAAGTACCCCGAGGGCGTGAACGGCGGCACCAATCGCAACATGGCGATCTGGGGTACGACGATCATCGACGCGGGCGCCGACAACTCCATCTACGCCGTCGACGCGCGCAACGGCAACCTCGCGTGGGAGACGCAGGTCCTCAAGGCCGGCGTGCGCGCCAACGCCAGCTCCGGCCCCATCATCGCCAACGGCAAGGTGATCACCGGCCGGCAGTGCCAGCCCGATGCGACGAGCGATTCCTGCATCATCACGGCCCACGATGCGCAGACCGGCAAGGAGATCTGGCGCACGCGCACGATCCCGCGGCCCGGCGAGCCCGGGTCAGAGACGTGGGGTGACGTTCCGCTCGAACAGCGCTGGCACGTCGGCACCTGGATGGTGCCGAGCTACGACCCCGAGACCAACATGATCTACGTCGGGACTTCGGTGACGATCCCGGCACCGAAGTTCACGCTCGGCGGCAACGACAAGCAGCACCTCTATCACAACTCGACGCTCGCCCTCGATGCCGACACCGGCAAGATCGTCTGGTACTACCAGCACATCGTCGATCACTGGGACCTCGATCATCCCTTCGAGCGCCTGCTGGTGGAGACGGCGATCACGCCGGACCCGAAGGAAGTGGCGTGGATCAACCCGAAGATCAAGCCGGGCGAGCGCCGCAAGGTGATCACCGGCATCCCGGGCAAGACCGGGATCGTCTACACGCTCGATCGCAAGACCGGCGAGTTCCTGTGGGCACGGCCGACCGTGATGCAGAACGTCGTCAGCACGATCGATGGCGCGACCGGCAAGGTCACGGTGAATCCGGAAGTCCTCTTCACCGCGAAGGGTCAGACCCGGCTGGTGTGCCCCGGCAGCAACGGCGGCAAGAACTGGCCGGCCGGCGCATATAACCCGACGACCAACACGATGTACTACCCGCTGCAGAACATGTGCATGAATGCGACGACGACAGTCGACACGCGCGATCCGTCGAAGGTCTACGGCCTCGACATGCCTGGAGTGATCGCACCGGGTGCGACCAACGTCGGAAGCGTGTGGGCGATCTCGGCCGAGACCGGCAAGACTGTCTGGAAGCATGAGCAGCGCGCCGGAGCGCTCTCGCTCGTCGCGACCGGCGGCGGACTTGTCTTCGGCGGCGATGCCAACGGACGCTTCCGCGCCTTCGATGATCGCAGCGGCAAGGTGCTGTGGGAAGTCAATCTCGGCTCGCCGGTCAGCGGATTTCCGGTCACGTTTGCCGTCGATGGCAAGCAGTATGTCGCCGTGACCACGGGCCCATCGCTCGTCGCCGGCTCGGACAATCGCGTGACGCCCGAGCTCAAGCCGAGCAACGCGGCGAACGTGTTCGTCTTCGCGCTACCTTAGTCGGGGGTTCAGAGGGTTCAGGGGGTTCACGGGTTCAGGGGGTCCTGTTCAGTGGGTGCTGAAGGTTCTCGTGGGTTCAAGGGTTCAGACCAGAACCGACTGAACCCATAAGAACGCACTGAACGGGACCTCCTGAACCCCCTGAACCTTCTGAACCCCCTGAACCCTTGGATCTCAGTTCTTCTTCCAGGTATCCCACGTTCGCAGGAGCTGTCCCGCGATGCGGTCGGGATTCGCGCCCGGAATGGGCTCGAACTTCTGGACGCGGCCGTTGAAGCAATCGGCCAGATACAGGTTCCCGAGTTGATCCGTCGTCATTCCGTGCGAGCACCCGAGCCGTCCGGCTTGCGGGCCCGGCGCGCCCCAGCTGTATAGGAAGTTGCCCTTCTGATCGAACTTCAGGATTCGGGCGGTCGGCGCATCGCCCACCCAGATGAATCCCTTGTCGTCGATGAAGTGATTCACCATCAGCGTGTTCTGATTGGCTGGCCAGTCGGGTGAACGCAGCGGCCACATATCGAGGAACTTCCCGTTCTCGTCGAACACCTGCATGCGCGCATGTCCGCGGTCGACGATGAAGAGCTTGCGGTCGGTGCTGATGGCGATGCTGTGGACCGTGTTCCACTCGTTCGGGCCAGGGTTCTTCGGATCGACCGGCGGCTGTCCCCAATCCATGATGAATTTGTCGTCGGGACCGAACTTCGCGACCCGCGTGCCGCCATAGCCATCGGTGATGAAGTACGTGCCGTCGGGAAGCCACGCGATGTCCGTGGGCCGATCGAAGGTATTCGGACCGCGGCCTCTCTTTCCGAGCTCACCGAGGGTGTGCACCAGCTTTCCGTCGTAGGTGAAGCGGTAGATCACGTGCAGCTGGTCGTCGATGATCCAGACGTGCTTCTCTTTGTCGTAGGGACTGATCTTGACCTGGTGCGGGCCGCGACCGCAGGGCAGCTGCGCGAACAGCTTGTCGAGATGCGGCCACGCCTCGACGAGATCGCCGGCGGAGTTGTACACGTTAATCGAATGCAGGAAGCGGCGCTCCCATCCGCGCTTCGGCTCGGCCTGGCATGTCGCTGTCAGCCCATCTCCATTGCCCGTCGAATTGCCGCGCGGTGGTTGCAAGGCGACATACGGCGTCCATGGCGCGGCGCCCGGAGGCAGCGGCAGCTCTCCGCGCATGGCGACCCAGATCCGATCGGGGTTCTCGGCGTAGACGCCGCCAAATGAGCCCCAGGTCCAACCTTCGTGAGAGTGCTCCTTGTCGGGCAACGGCTTCGGCCAGCCCTCAACGACTTTGTAGTCGCCGGTGGGCCAGTCCTGGTGACTGTTGCGCGTTGTGGGCGCGGCCTGCGCCGCCGGCGCGGACCCAGCCGCGGGTGCCGGGGCGTTGGACGTGCCGCACGCCGTGCTGACGATGGCAACGATGGAGACGATGTATGTGAAGTGGCGCATATGGGCCGTCATTCTACGCGGGTCCGGCTCCCACCTACGCGCGGACGCGCTACGGCGGGCAAGAAAGCCGGACTATTTGCCGAACTCATCCCACAGCTCGTTGAGGCGCTCGGGCGGAAACGGCCAGCCCAAATCGTCGGTCTTGAGTTTCGCCCCGAACTCTTCTTTCTTCGCGCCTGCCTTCACGACCTCGGTGATCCGCTGCCGCAGCGTGACGAGGTTCTGGCGGAATGTGCGCACGTTGTCCTTCGTCAGAACGGGACCATGACCAGGGATCGCTGTATCGAAGTCGAGTTTCAACACACCATCGAGCGTCGCGACCCAGTCGTTGAGACTGCCGCCGCTGGCGCGATCGACGAATGGCGTCAGGATGGTGCCATCGGTGCGCTTGCCCCACACCACGAGGTCGCCGGTGTGCACGGTTCGCAGGTCAGGAAAATAGATCACCGCGTCGCCGTTGGTGTGCCCGCGCCCCATGTAAATCGCTTGCACTTCGACGCCGCCCAGGAACACAGCGGCCTGGTCGCTGAACACCACACGCGGCGGTGAGGGCAGCTTGCTGCGCAGCATGTTCGCGCGGTTGTTGCGATGCGCGATGATCTCGGCGACCTTGATGAACTCCGGATGCCCGCCGGTGTGGTCGCCGTGGCCGTGCGTGCTCAGGACGTATTTGATCGGCTGTGGGGTGACTGACTTCACCTTGGCGGCGATCTGGCCCGACGAGGGCGGCAGACGGTCGTCCACGATGACCGTGCCTTCGTTGGTGACGCGCACCGCAACGTTGCCGCCAGTCACGGCTCCGTCGTAACCCGGAATCACGTACAGGCCATCCTTGACCTTGCGAATCTCGGTCGAGAACGGATCACCAGAAGGCTGCTGCCGGGCTGCGAATGGAATCGTCGCCAAGGCGATTGCCACCAGGGTCAGCAACACAATCAGTCGGGAGTGCATGGTGTCTCCATTTATGGGTTCAGTCGGTTCTGGGTCTGACATATCCTTACTGGGCTGGAGGATCGAATGTCACGACTCTACGTCAGCCTTGCGATCATCGCGCTCATGACCGGCGCCGTGAGCGCCCAACAGCCGGCGGCACCCGCACCGCAGGCTGGCCGAGGCGCCGCCGCTCCTCGCGTCACGCGGCCGCCGCTGTTCTTCAGCGAGGAATGGAAGCAGACACCCGCCAACGACGAACACCCGGTCACACAGCAATCGATCGCCAACTCCGCGCTCGAGCTGAAACTCTACGGCACCTCGTCGAAAGAAGTGCAACTGACTGGTGCTGCGAATAACGAGAACAACCCGATCCACGTCTGGACCGGATTGTGCTCGACGCCGTGCGCGGTCGCCTTCCGTCACAAGACGAACTATGCCGACCTCACCGGCCTGGCGCGTATCCGCTGGAACACCAAGACATCCGGCTTCCACCAGATCCGTCCGATCGTGAAGCTGGCGGACGGGACGTGGCTCGCTGGAGATCGTACGGATGGCGCAACCAGGGATTGGCTGACCACTGAGTTCAACGTTGCCGACGTGCACTGGCTCAAGCTCGACATCGACCGGGTCGTCACCACCGGCAACATCGTCGAGCGCCCCGATCTGAGCAAGGTCGATGAGATCGGATTCGTCGATCTGATACCAGGCAGCGGCCACGGAGCCGGAGGCTGGTCCGACGTTGCGCAGGTTGACGTCTACGCTGCCTCGGTGCCGCGGACGGCGTCGACGAAGTAGCCCGCGCCAGCGCTCCTGCCCGGTTCGGCCGCATCGCTCCGGTGCGGCCAAACATACCTGCTTCGCGTTTTTCTTTTCACACAACTTTTGCGTCGCTGCCCTGGAGATCAGGATCCGCCGCACGGCGTGCGCGGCCCTGCATCTGAAGCAGCGCCGGTTTGGGCAAAGGCAGGAACATCCGGGACGTCACATATCAGTTGCGACAGTGACCACGGCTGTCCATGGCGACCGGCTATCATTGAGACATCCACCATGTTCATCGACGAATCGGAAGCCGCTGACGAACTGCAGCGACTTACCCGCGAGCTGGAGAATTTCCAGGACATCGTGCAACAGCTCGTCCCGATGCCTGGCGAGGTGCCGACGCTCGAAGGCTTCGACATCTGGGGCGGGTCGCTCCAGGTCAGTGGCAGTGTCGGCGGCGACCACATCACGTATGTCGACTTCAAGACACGTTTCGATCTGAAAGCGCGAATCGATCGCGCGCGTGCAGAGGGCCGGCTCGACGTCGTGGACAACCTCGGACAGTGTCAGCACAAGGGCGGCGTGGCGCTGATCGATGTCGCCGGACATCGCATGACCGACGCACTCCTCGCCGCGATGCTCCATCAGGCATTTCTGCTCGGTGCGATTTACGAGCTCGATCGCTACGGGCAAATCACACGGCGCCTGTTCGAGAACCTCAACACGCGCTTCTATCAGTCATCGGGCACCAACAAGTTCGTGTCCCTCATCTACGGTGAGATCTCCGACGACGCGAAGTTCCGCTTTCTGTCGGCGGGGCAACCGTATCCATCGGTGTTCTCGAGCCAGAACGACCGTTTCATGGAAGTCAGCCCGCACCTGTGTTTGTCGTTCCCACCGCTCGGGATGCTGCCGTCGTTCAACGTCATCGATCGCAGCACGACGCCCAGTCTGCTCGGCTTCAAAGAGCGCTACGAGATGAACGAGTGGACGCTGATGGGCCGCGGGGACATCTTGTTGCTGCACACCGACGGCGTGACCGAGCACGAGGGACCTGCGGGCCGCTACTTCCCGGGGCGGTTGGAACAGACGATTCGCGACGTGAAGCACCTCAGCGCGCGGCAGATCTACGAATCGATCAAGACCGACCTGACGGCGTTTGCCGATCCCACCGACGATGCGAGTGTCGTGGTGATCAAAGTGAAGTAGCGCCTACTGCGCCGTCAGTCACGTGACCTCCTGGAGCGGTGCTCGAGCACGATCTCGCGCGCCGCGCGCGAATCGGGGCCTCTCACCATAACGAACCGCCCGTTTTTAGGATTCTACGAGACGGTGACGTCGCGACGGTGATGTGCGGCGATGCGCGTCGTCGCGACGGTGATGTGCGCGATGCGCGTCGTCATTCGCCGTTGAGAACCGCCCGCGGATCGCTGCGCGATGCGCTGAGCGCCGCAGGGAGGACGGCTCCGATGCCGGTCGCCATGAGTACCATCGCCGCTACGGCAATGCTGAAGACATCTGCGTCGCCGGTGGTGTAGACGACTCCACCCACCGCGCGCGTGGCCCAGATCGACAGCACGGTTCCGAGCGTGAGGCCAATCGCCACCGTCACGACGCCACGCCCAAGGGTGGCTCTCAGGATGCCCATCGGATTCGCGCCGAGCGCCATTCGCAGCGTCAACTCGGTTCGCCGGCACGCCACGTCGTGCGCAGCGCGAATGCGCTGAAGGCTACCGTCAGCAGGCGACGCGCCGCCAGTCCGGGCGACGCGGCAATGACGTCCTCCATCGGGCGCACTCGGTACACTGGCAGCTTCGAGTCGAGCCGCGCGACCTCTTCCCGCACAACGGCGATCACGTCCGCCGGCTGGCGGCCGCTCCGGACAACGACAATGCTCGATGGGGAGGGGGTCTGCAAGGACGACTCGTACACGGTCGGCATCGTCGTTTCGTCGAGCGTACGATGCTTGACGTCGCCGGCAACGCCGATGACCTCGGCCAGCACACCTCGCTGAACCAGCCAGATCTGGCGGCCGACAGGTGACTCCCAAGCGAACAGTCTGTCAACGAGCGACTGGCTGATCACCACACGCGGCGTCGCGACGGCGGCATTGTCGGCCGGCTCGAACGATCGTCCCTTGACAATCGGAATGTGCATGACTTCGAAATAGCCCGGGCTCGCGGACCGTCCCATGACCTCACGCCCAGCGTCGCCCGGGCGTACGCCGACCAGTCTGCGGCCGCCTGCTCCGCTCAGTGGAATTTCATCGACAACCGCCACGGCGCGAGATCCCAAACGTTGCGCGAGCTCCGACTGCAGTGTCGAGTAAAACGCAGAGACTTGCTGAGGGGTTCGATACGTCGCCGTCGGCAGCGACACTTGAAGTGCCAGAACGCCGCTCGCGTCGAACCCCGGATTGACTTCGAGCAGGTGGAAAAGACTCCTCCCGAGAAGTGACATCAGGACGAGCAGGACGAAGGCCAGGGTGACCTCGCCAACGACGAACGCCCGACGCACGTCACGCTCGCGCGGCGATGGTGTCACGCCGCGACGCAGTACCTCCACGAGGTTCCAGCGCGCCGCCGCCAGCGCCGGCAACGATCCACAGACCCAGGCACAGACAGACACCAGGAACGTCAACCCGCCGATCACCCGCCAACCGATGGCGACGTCGAAGATCGGGGGTGCGCCAGGGACGCGTTCCAAGACCAGATTCGCCACTGCCGGCGTCATCCACCATGCCAGCAAGACACCGCCAATCGTGCCGAGCGCGACGATCGAGCCGGACTCCAGCAGCAACTGGCGAGCGACTTCCCCGGGGCGTGCGCCTAATGCCGTTCTCACCGCGAGCTCACGACGGCGATCGATCGAGCGCACGATCAACAGGCCCGCCAGATTGGTAAAGGCGATGAGCATCGCCAGTCCGACCGCGCCTGCCAACAACGTAAGGGTCGTGGCGCGGTCGCCGGCAATCGCGGTGGCGACTTTCGTGGCGACGACACGCGCCGGCGGCCTGGACCCACGGCTCACATCCTCCAGCGTCGCACTCACCTCTGTCGCCGTCACTCCCCGGTTGAGACGCGCGATCGCGAGCACGCGCACACCGCCGCGAGCCTCGTTCGGCGGGACGGCCAACGGGCGCCAGACGTCCGCGACTCCGAGGGCAAACACAAACCTCGCCGGCAGCACGCCTATGACCGTATGTGAACGGCCACTCAGCAGGATCTCCCGTCCGATGACGTGTGCGTCGCCACCCAGCTTGCTGCGCCAGAACGCGTCGCTGACGATCGCGACCGGCCGCCCCTCATCGTCGTCCGCAAACGTCCGTCCGAGCACCGGTGAGACGCCGAGAAGCGTGAGCAAGCCAGGAGTCGCGTCCGTCACACTGAGTCGCTCGGCCTCCCCCATGTCGGTCAGCGTCAGATTCGTTCCATCGAACGCTTCGAACGAGGCAAGCGATCGAGCACGGTCGCGCCACGCGTCGAACGTGGCGTAGGCGACAGCTCGTCGAACCGCGGCAGCCGGTTCATCGAGCGGCACCTCGCCAACGGTGAACAGCCTATCGGGATTCGCGAATGGCGGCGGCGTGAGTAACACCGCGTCGACGACGGTGAAGATCGACGCGGCGGCGCCGAGCGTCAGCGCGATCGTGACGGCGGCCGAGAGCGCGCTGATCGGAGAACGCCTGAGATGACGGGCCAGATGCAGGAGGTCGACGCGCATCGCATCCTCTCAGCGATCCGGAAGCGTGAACAGCAACGCCATGGTCGCCCAGCTCGACGCACCGGCCGAGGCGAACTGATGCCAACCATGCGGGAATCCGCTCTCGAACGTGTGCGGCTGCACCGGCACGGCTCGCGCGGGCATGAACCACGATCCGTCGGCGAGCTGGTTCCGCAACAGCCAACGCACACCTCTTTGGTATACCGGATCGGTCGTCGGCATATTTCCTGACACATGCAGCGCGTACAGAATTTCTCCCGTGGCGTAGGCCTCACCCGGGATGCCAGGCAGCACGCTCCAACTGCCGTCCTCGGCCTGCGCGGCCTTCAACGCGCTGACGAACGGTGCGCGCTCGGTCGGACTCGCACCGGCATCGGCCAGACCATTCAACTGCATGGCGCGTTCTTCGCTGGAGTATGCCTTCGCGGACAGGAGCCAGCGCCGGGCTCGCGTCAAGCGCTCTTCGAATTCCGCACGCCGCCCAGGAATCGGGTAGAGCCTGATCGCGTGTAGCGCCACGGCCGTCGTGGTGAACGGACCGTATTCCTCGGGAGGGCGATAGGACGTCGTTCGCCAGGCGCCATCCGGAAATTGATAGATCGACAAGTAGTGAATGTGCGCGTCGGTCAGCGCATCGGCCGGGTGGCCGGCCGCGGCCATCCCCATTAGCGTGTACCCGAGCGTGTCCGAGCCGCCGCCGATCGTCGAGCCTGTTCTCATTGGCTCGAGAAACGGCGTGTCGGTGGCCACGGCAAATCCAAGCTCTTTCTTGGCCTGTTCTTCGTTGACCGCTAATCCCTTCTTCCGCGCCAACGCGACGGTCATCGCCGGAAGGGAATTGTTGTGGCATGACACGCACGCCCGGCTCTTGAACACCGGTTCGCCGACGGTTTCCAGAAGCGGAAGGATCTTTCTCACCGCCGCCTCTGCAGAGGTCGCGCCGCCCGCCGGCGTCGGCCAGGCTTCTGTCGTTTCTTGCGCGCCCGCCTCTTTCAGCAGCTGCAGCGTAGAAGGAATCTGCACACGTGCCGCCAACAGGTACGCCGTGTCGCCCCGGTCGTTCTTCGCGTTCGGATCCACGCCTTTTGAGAGCAGCCACGCCACCATGCGATCGCGATTGCCGCCCGGTTCCATCGAGAGCACGGCCTGCATCAGCAGCGTGAACCCCTCGCGGTCCTTCGACTGGAGCGACGCTCCGTGATCCGCGAGGAACTGCGACAGTTCCGGCATCGCTCGCTTCACGGTGTCGTTCAGCAGGCTGCCGCCGTTGGGGCGGACGGCGTTGGCGGGAGCACCCTTCTCAACGAGCAGGCGCACGCAGGCATCGCACCGCGCCGTGATCGCCGCCGAGAGCGCAGCGCCTGTCTCGTCGCCTGCCTTGACGCCGATGCCGAGGAGAAACTGCATCGCCTCGAGATCGCCTTTCGCGGCAGCCGGCGGCATCAGCCGATCTTCAGCCGCAGCGCCTTTCGCGTTGAGCAGCTTCAGCACCGGGGTCGATCCGAACGCGGTCACGGCGACGCTCATCGGCGTGGCGCCGCGTTTGTTCCTGACATTCACGTCGGCGCCACGATCGAGAAGAAGCCGCGTTTTGGCCAGGTCGGTCGCCGCATACAGCAGCGCGGTGGATTCGAGCGCGTTCTTCGCGCTGATGCCGGCGCCTCTGTCGATCAGGAGCGTCATCATGGCGACGTCGGATTCGATCGTCGCGTGCATCAGCGCCGTGGTGCCGTCGGCGTCAGCGGTGTTCGGGTCGGCCCCTGAACCGAGGAGCCTCTGCACTGTCGCGTGGTCGCCGTTGCGAACCGCCACGAGGAGCGGGGGTGAGTCGGCGCCGGACAGGGCGACGGTGGCGAGCAGCAGGAACGCGAGGAAACGGCTCATTGTGAGCTCCTTTCCAGCCGACGGATCGAAGGGATTATACCGACCGCGAGGTCCGGCTAAACGCCTCCGCCCGGGCTACGGCGGTCAAGAAGCCGGACACGACGTCCGTAGTAGCTGTTAGGATCGGCGCCATGAATCGACAGTGGCTTGGGCTCCTGATCGTCTGCGCTGTCATTGCGAAACCGGCTGCACAGTCGTCCCCATCGGTCGATTGGGCGGCAGCGGAGGCGGAGACACTGCGTCACTTTCAAGCGCTGGTGCGAATGGACACCTCCGATCCTCCAGGAGGTGAGAAGCCCGCGGCGGACTATGTGAAGGACGTCCTCGAGCGCGAAGGGATTCCCGTCGAAGTGTTCGCGCAAGAGGCGCACAGGCCCAACATCGTCGCGCGGCTCAAAGGCTCGGGGCGCAAGCGTCCGCTGCTGATCATGGGCCACACGGATGTCGTCAACACCGATCCGAAGAAATGGACGCACCCGGCGTTCAGTGCGGATCGCGACGGCGGTTACATCTACGGGCGCGGCACGGTAGACGACAAAGACAACCTGACGGCCGCGCTGATGGTGATGCTGTTGCTCAAGCGCAATAACGTGCCGCTCGATCGTGACGTCATTTTCCTCGCGGAAGCAGGCGAGGAGGGTGCCACGCGAATCGGCATCGAATACGTCATCAATCAGCACTACCCCGCTATCGACGCTGAATACTGCTATGCCGAGGGCGGCAGTGTCAGCCGCGAGGGCGGCTCGGTGCGTTATGCCTCGATACAGACCGTCGAGAAGATCCCGAACGGAATCGACTTGATCTCGCGTGGCCCCGCCGGACACGGCTCAGTGCCGCTGATGACCAATGCCATCGCCCATCTGTCGAAGGCGGTGGCAGCGGTCACGGACTGGCAGCCGCCAATCGAGCTCAACGACACCACCGCTGCATACTTCTCTCGACTGGCCGCGATATCACCACCAGAGCAAGCGCGCCGCTATCGCGCAGTGTTGAGCGGCAACGCCAAAGAAGTCGCCGAAGCCGATGCCTGGCTGCGCGAGAACGAGCCGCGGCACGCCTCGATGCTGCGCACGTCAGTTTCGCCGAACATGATTCAGGGCGGTTATCGCCAGAACGTGATTCCGTCGGAAGCCAAGGTCACGCTCGACGTCCGCATGCTGCCCGATGAGAACCCCGATCGGTTCCTCGCTCAGATAAAGAAGATCGTGAACGATCAGTCCGTCGAGGCGGTGTTCAACGGCTGGCCGCCCACGTTGACGGGAAAGCCACGCAACGGCGGCGAATCATCGATCAAGAACGATGTGTTCAAGATCATCGAGACGGCAGTGACGAAGCACTATCAGACGACCACGTTGCCGACGATGAG
>Ga0310810_10005695_pt1 | contig 13971 bp, 19 predicted proteins | sample NCmetagenome_FD_207641 | JGI IMG/M metagenome (GOLD analysis project Ga0310810, IMG submission 207641) | Soil microbial communities from experimental microcosm in Duke University, North Carolina, United States - NC | ecosystem: Engineered > Artificial ecosystem > Soil microcosm > Unclassified ... | reverse complement strand
CGGCGATTGCCGGTCGCGTCGAAGATCACCGCGCGTCCCTTCTGGACGAGGAACACGCCGAGCTCGGCCAATGCCGCATAAAACAAATCGCGCTCCACCTCGTCATAGCGCGCATAGGGCGTGAGCTGCTTGCGCATCGCGTCCGACTCGAGCACCGCGCTGTCGACGCCGAGCCGGTGCAGCTCGCGGACGAGCTCGCGCGCGATCGCGCTCTTGCCGGAGGCGGAAAGACCGGTCAACCAGACCGCGAAGCTCATTCGAGGTAGCGCTCCACCTCGAGCGGGTCGAAGCGCTCCGCGTCGAGCACATTGCGGATGAAGCGCAGCAGCGCCGCGCGCAAGTCGAGCGGCAGGTTCGGATACCAGAGCGGATTCGCCATCACCAGGCCGCGAAAGGCGAGGAACGGGGCGACCACGCCGAGCAGCCCGCCGTCGCCGCTCCGCGAGAGATAGCGCTCCCAGAAGGCGAGCCACAGCTCGCGCAAGCCGCCCTCCAGCCGCCCGGAGCGCTGCAGCGAAAAGAAGAGATAGTTCATCGCGAGGCAGCCCACGTCGTCGGCCGCCTCGCCCCATTCGCCGCGCGAGCGGTCGAGCACGCTGAATTCCGCGCCCTCGCGGAAGAGGATGTTCCAGGGGTGAAAATCGCCGTGCACGCGGCAAAGGCGCTTCTCCGCGCCGCGCAGCCGCCAGCGCCAGGCGACGCAGCGAGTCTCGATGTCGCGCAGGGCATCGAACGCCACGGGGCCGCCGGCCGGATAGCTGTCCGCTACGCCGAAGATGCATTCGCCGTGGCCCACCAGCTCGCGCACCCGGCGCGTGTAGAGCCCGGCGTCCGTGCCCTTCAGGCGGTGGACGTCGACCAGGTAGTCGCAGAGCGCATCCGCGCGCTGCCGGTCGAGCGGCCGCAGCGCGCCGCCCGCGCGCAGCCGGATGAGATCGTCGGCGTATTCGCGACCTTCGACGAACTCGGCCAGCATGAAGAGCTCCTCGGCGTTGCCGAGCGGGACGAGCTCGCCGTTCGCGCGCACCGCGCCGACATCGAGTGAGCGCGCATGGCGCGGCAGCCTGCCGAAGGCATCGTGCGCCCAGAGGAGCTGCTGGGCGCGATCGGCCATGTGCTCGTGACCGAACGGCCCGGGGCGGACCGATTCGATGACGCCGCGATGCGGCACGCCGGCGAGCGCATAGTCCACACGTAGGGGAATTCCGTACCCATACCCCTTGTCGCCCTGGCGCCCGCCGCCGAGCGGCGTAATGCGCACGTCGGCGATGTCGGCCGCACGGTGGACCTGGCGCAAGTATTCCGCCACCGCCTGCGGCGTGAAGCGCGCATCCGTCATTGGAGCCTCAGCGGCTCCAGTGCACGCGCAGGATCTTCTCGCCTTTGTTGTAGCGCGCCTCGAGCTCGCCCTTGTACGCGTGCTGGAGCGCGTGCGCGATGCGGCGCGCGAGGTGCACGCCGGTGGTGGTGACGAGCTCGCCTTCCGGCGTCGGCGCGATCGCTATCAAGCGCTCGAGCGGATGATCGGCCATCTCGTTCTTCTCGCAATGCCGCACGCGGTGCAGGATCTCCTTGCGATGTTCCTCGAAGTACTCGCCGGAAAGGCGCACATAGCCCGCGGCGCGGGCGTCGCGGATGCGCTGGCAGGCGGGACAACGGATCTTGTAGGCGGGGCCGCCGCTCGGCGCCCAGGTCCAGCGCCCGTCGCGATAGAGCGCGCCGCAGTCCCGGCAGCGGGTAGGCTCGCGCAGCTTCCGCGGCAATTTGTAGCGGTCGTACCCGACGCGGATATGCCTCATGGAACATCCCTTGCTGGTTGCTTCATGTCCTCAGGTTAGAGCGCCGCTTCGCCACGGCTTTGACGTCGATCAAACTTTCGGCCGGCACGGCGTCTAACCTGATCGTCAAGGAGACGCCATGCCGCTGACCGAGCATCAAACCGACAAGCTGCGCAAACTCATCGACCAGCGCCGCAATGTGCTGCTCGCCGAATTGCGCGAGGACGCCGCGCGCACGCGCGAGCAGCCGTATGCCGAGCACGCAGGGCCCGCGCCCGACTCCGGCGACGAATCGGTCGCGACGCTGATCGCCGACCTGGAACAGGCCGATCTCACGCGCGACCTGGATGAATTCCGCGCGCTGGAAGCGGCACGCGAGCGCATCAAAGGGGGCGAGTACGGTGTCTGCAGCGACTGCGGCAGCGACATCGCCTTCGAGCGCCTCAAGGCCTTCCCGGCCGCGATGCGCTGCATCCAGTGCCAGGAACGCCACGAGAAGACCTACGGCGGCGAGCCGAAGCCCAGCCTCTAATTCGGGGGCTTTGACCCCGAACTCTTGACCTCCAGCGGCATCAGCGCGATGCCGAGCGTCTTTTCCACGCGCGCGTGGATCGCGCCGAGCGTGGCGCGCGCCGGATCGAACGCGAACGAGACCGTCAGAAGGTCGGCCGAGACGCGCACCGTGCCCCGATCCACCGCCGGCGCGGCGTAGGCCGCCTTCTCCAGCGCGGCGCGGCTCTTCGCCGTGCCATCGACATGGAAGTAGGCCACCTGATGCTTGCGCGCCAGCGCCTGCGTGACGACGGCGTGGTCGTAGGTCGCGGCGACCTGGTCCTCGAGGCAGTAGCCGCACGCCGCGGCAGGGCTCGAGACGAGCGCGAGAGCAATGAGCGCCGCACGCATGTCAGTGGCCCGCCATGGTGGAGTGCACTGAGCCCGCCGGCTGCGAGTCGTACCAGTGGAAGTACTTGATGTACTCCTTGATCTCGGCATCGGAGAGGTTCTGGTTGGGCATCGGCAGGTTGTTGAACTCCTTCAGCATCTGCTGGGCATGCTCGTCGGTCTTCAGCATCGTTTCCGGCGACTTGAGCCAGCGGCTGAGCCATTGGTCGTCGCGGTGCTTGGTCACGCCGGCGAGATCCGGGCCGATCTTCTTGCCTTGCCCGAGCGAGTGGCAGGCGAGGCATTTGCTCTCGAACGCGAGCTTGCCGCGCACGGCTTCCGGATCGGTCGGCGCCGCTTCCGTCGCCGGCAGGTTGTGGTGCTCGAGCTCCTGCGCCGGCGGCTTCGCCGCGGTCGAGACGAGGCCGAGGGCGCCCTGCGAAGCGTTGGCGAAGTGGTGATCGACCATGATGTAGGAGCCCTCCTCCGGGATCATGAATTCGACGATCGCGCTGTTAGACGAGCCGAGCAGCACGGTCTGCATGCCACGCATTTGGTTATCCGGATTGCCCTCGAACCAGACGCGGTCGAAGATCGTGCCGACGACGTGAAAGCTCGAGGTCTTGCTCGGACCGACATTCAGGACGAAGAGACGCACGCGCTCGCCGGGCTTCGCGGCCAGCGGGTTCTTCACCATGCCGTTGTGCAGGCCGTTGAACACCGTGTGCGTCGGCTGGGCCGCGCGCAAGCGCTCGGTGTCGAGCGTGTAGATGCCGTTCTTGTCGCCCTTGGCGGGCGCTTTAGCGTAGAACTCGCTCTGCACGACGACGTATTCACGGTCGGCCTTCGTCGGGTAGCCGTTCCGCGGCTCGACCACCACCGCGCCGTACATGCCCGAGGCGATGTGCTCGAGGATCATCGGCGTGCCGCAGTGGTACATGAAGACGCCGGGGTAGTTCACCGTGAACTCGAACTCCATCGTCTGCCCAGGGGCGATCGAGCGGTACTTGTCCTGCGGCGAGACCATCGCGGCATGGAAGTCCATCGAGTGCATCATCGGCGCGGCCGTCAGTCGCACGCCCGGCGCCGCTTCGTCGGAGCGGTTGGTCATGACGAACTTGATCCGGTCGCCAACCCGCGCGCGCACGATGGGCCCCGGCACCTGGTCGCCGAAGGTCCAGGCGCTGAACTTCACGCCCGGGGCGATCTCGATGATCTTGTGCGAGGTGTCGAGCCGGACGATCTTCACGGGCGCGGGATCGAGCGGCTTCAGCTCCGGTCCCTTGCTGAGCGCCGCACCGTCCGAGAAGGCGCCCTTGTTGCGCTGGTCGGTCACCTTGGCGGGCACGGGCTTAAGGTCCATCTTGCCGATGTCGTAGGGATCCTGCGGCGCTTCGGTGCGATTGCACGCGCCAAGTGAGAAAGCGACAGCGAGGACGAGTAGTTTGATCTTCATGTTTTCTTCCCGAGGAGAATCGGTGAGTAGAGGATGGCGAACAAGCCGAATGCCGCGCTCCAGGCGAGCCCGGCGAAGGCGGTGAACTCAGCGACGTTGACGGTGAGCGGCGCCGCCACGCGCAGGAGTGCTGCCAGCGTGACGAGCGCATAGATGGCGATCGTGCCGCCGCCAGCGGCGAGTGGCCGTCCGGAGTGACCGAGCGACGCGCGCGTCATCACCGCGAGCGTCATCGTGCCGATCGCGCCGACAGTCAGCGCATGCAGCGGCGCGCCCGGCGGCGCCCACGGGAAGAAACCGTTGAGGCCGAGCAACGCGAGCCCGACGGCGACCCAGCCGTAGCCCACATGCAGGATGACGAGGAGCGGCTCGCGCACCGTGGCGACCCCGCGCCAGCGTGAGAGCCGAATCGCGGCGGCAAGTGCGCCGGCGATAGCAAGCGCACTGGAGGCGGCACTGGCCGGCTGCGCTACCCAGGCGATGAGCGCAGCGACCACCACCAGCAAGCACGCGGTATCCAGGACATCGTGCGACGCCGGCACGGCGATCTCCGGCCGGTTCTTCGCGAGCCAATTGCGCGTGAAGCTCGGGATGATGCGGCCGCCGATCAGCGAAATCAGGAGCACCAGCGTCGCGATGCCGATGCGATTGCCGAGCGCCGACGTGTACGCAATGTCGAGCGCGTGCAGGTGGACGAGCACGTTGCCGGCGAGGAGCAGCCCGAGCGTGGCGACGACCGGCAGGTTGTGGAAGCTTTTCGCCGCGGTCACCTCTCGCGCCACAGTGGCCATCAGCACGATGAGGAACGAGAGATCGATCGCCGCGGCGAGCTGCGGACCGATCCATGCGGACGTCAGGAGCGCGATGCGCCCGGCGAGCCAGAGTGCCGCCAGCGCCGCGAGCGGCAGTCCGCGGATCGGCAAGCGGCCGGTCCAGTTCGGGATCGCGGTGAGGAGGAATCCGGTCACCGCCGCGAGCGCGTAGCCGTAGATCATTTCGTGCGCGTGCCAAGTCATCGCGGGAAGTGCGCCCGGCAGCGCATAGCCATGGACGTAGGCGGCGAGCCAGACGGGGACGGCGATTGCCGCCCACACAGCGCCTAGGAGGAAGAAAGGGCGGAATCCGGCGGAGAGGAACTCAAGGCCCTTCTCCCGGCGGCTTTCGTGCAGGGCGATCGTTGCCACACCCGCACGGTAGGGGCGCGCCGCCTCGATAGTATTGACGCAGGTCAAAAGCTGGCCTTTAAAGGTGCATAACGTATGCACCTTAGATGCGACTCAACCGCTTCACCGACTACAGCCTGCGCGTGCTGATCTACCTGGCCCAGGCGCCCGGCGGCCGCGCCACGATCGGCGAGATCGCGCGCGCCTTCCGCATCTCCGAGCACCATCTCGTCAAGGTGGTGCATTTCCTCGGTCGCCATGGGCTTCTCCAGAACAGCCGCGGGCGCAAAGGCGGGCTGCGCCTTGCGCGCGCGCCGGGAGAAATCAATGTCGGCGCGGTGGTGCGCCTGACCGAAGCCGACGATCTCCCCGCCGAGTGCTTCGATGCCAAGACGAATACCTGCGTGCTGGCCGAAGGCTGCGGGCTGCAGAGAGCCCTCGGCGAGGCAGTGGCGAGCTTCTACGGAACGCTCGAGCGCTACAGCGTGGCGGACCTGTATGTGCGGCCGCGCAAGCTGCAGGCGCTCTTCGAGCTAAGGCGCGCCGCATGACCGACCGCGTACAGGCGTGGCAGTGCATGGGCTGCGGCAAGCTCGACAGCGACGCGACCTGCATGGGCGTCTGCCAGGACCGAAAGGTCGTGCTGGTGTCCGCGGCGGACTACGACGCAGCGCAAAGACAGATCGACCAGCTGCGCCTCTTCATCCGCCAGCTCGCCAACGTCTCGCCGCGCGGCGATAACTGGGAGCGCTCCTATAAGGCGCTGCGGGAAAGCGCGCGACGGCTGCTCAATTCGGGCTGAAGACGAGGAAGTACTGGTTCGGCAGGAAGAGGTGCTCGTCGGCGAGCTTGTAGCCGGCGCGCCCGAATTCCTTCTTCACCTGCTCCGGCTCGACACGCGCGCGCGGCGGCGGGCCGAGCTCGGAATCCATGGTGAAGTAGATGATTGCGACGCGTCCCTGCGGCGCCAGGCCCTCCTTGAGCGCCGAGAAGTAGCGCACGGGATCGCCCAGGTGGTGATACGTGTCGACGAGCAGCACGAGATCTACCTTCTGCGGTAGCCGCGGGTCATCGGGCGCCGCCTGCACGGCGAGGACGTTCGGCAGCTGCTCGCGCTTCGCGCGCGCGGCGAGGCATGTGCGCGAGGCGCACGCTGAAGTAACCGGTGCCGGCGCCGATGTCGGCCACCGCCGCATCGGGCTTGAGCGCGAGCGCCTGGATCACCTCGTGCGGCTTTTGCCAGCCGTCGCGCTTCGGATCGTCGAACACCTCGGACCACTTGTCCGCATCGTCGAACGCGTGCTCGTGCGTGTGCGGCGACTGCGCCCAGGCGCTCGCCGCAAGGCAAACGACAGCCAGAGCCGCTAGTCTCGGCCTGGAGTCATCCCACATGCGCACCTGGACCCTGCATCTCGCCAACCTCGCTCGCGCGGCATTCTGGCTCGCGCTGCTCTTCATCTTACTCGCGCAGGTGTTCGGCGGGCGCGGCGTGGAGAAGCAGCGCAGCGCCGCGCTCGGCAAGATCGAGGAAGCGCGCAAGTCGCGCGTCATCGCGATGATCCATCGCCAGGAGAGCGAAAGCATCTTCGGCGTGCCGGTCGCGGGCTCGATCAGCATCGACGACTCGGAAGCGGTGCTGCGCGCGATCCGTCTTACGCCGCCTGAGCAGCCGATCGACGTGATCCTGCATACGCCGGGCGGCCTGGTACTTGCGGCCGAGCAGATCGCGAAGGCGCTCATCGAGCACAAGGGCAAAGTTACCGTCTTCGTGCCGCACTACGCGATGAGCGGCGGCACATTGATCGCGCTCGCCGCCGACGAAATCGTGATGGACGCGAACGCGGTGCTGGGTCCGGTCGATCCGCAGATCGGCGATATGCCAGCCGCCTCGATCGTGAAGGCGGTGGAGCTCAAAGGCCCGAAGGGCGTGAGCGACGAGATCCTGATCCTCGCTGACATGGCGCAGAAGGCGCGCGTCCAGGTGGCAACCTTCGTTTCCAACGTGCTGATGAAGCACATGGCCGAGAAGCAGGCCTACCAGGTTGCGACCGTGCTGACCGAGGGACGCTGGACGCACGATTTCCCGATCACGGTGCAGGCCGCGCGCCAGCTCGGCCTCAAGGTTTCGACCGAGATGCCGCTTTCGATCTATGAGCTGATGGATCTCTATCCGCAGGGCGGCGGCATCCGTCCTTCGGTGTGGTATGTGCCGCTGCGCCGTCCTGCGCCCGCGCCCGGCGTACCGCAACAGACGCCGGGCACGCGGCCTGAAGGTAAGGGTCCCACCAGTGGGAACTAAAGGCCTTGCGCTGTGCTTGCTACTGGCAGCGTGCGCCAACGTCGCGCAGGTGCCGACGACAAAAGTCTGCGTGACCGACAAGCATGACGTCGGCAGCCGCGTCTGGATCACCGAATGGAGCAAAGAGGGACGGGTCGCGGAAATCCTCGGCCCTTCGCGCGAGTGCCGAAATCCGGAGATGCCGATTCTCGCGGTTGCGAAAGCGAGCTAGTGCCGCAGCACGCACTTGTCGTAGAGCCGCGGGAAAGCGCCTTGCGGGTCGTATTTCGCCTTTAGCCCCGCGTAGGCGGCCCCGCCGTAGTACTGCTGGAACTCCTCGGCCGTGAAGTAGCTATCCGAGTAAAGCGACTTGATGCCGCCGAGCTCGGCCACCTTGCGCTCGATCAGGCGATTGAAGTGCCCCGCCGCGTGTGCCTCGCGCGTGCGCTTCACGTCCCAGAAGCCGAAGTTGATGTACCAGTCGTGCTTCACGGGATAGAGCGAAAACCGACCCGGCTGCGGCCCGATCGGACAGATCCATTGCGGCCAGAGACCGATATTTTCCGCATAGAACGCGAGGAATTCGGCGGCGCGGCCAAGCGGGATGTCGACATCCTGGATCACCGACTCCGAGTGCAGCCCCATCACGCGCTCGAGCTTCTTCGTGATGCCGACCCGGCTGTTCCAGCGCATGATCTTCGTGTAGGTGCGCGATCCGAGCCGCTCGCGGCCATAGAGCCGCCGGACGAGCGGGTTCTGCGCCATCAGGTTTTTCGAGCACCAGAACCAGTCGGTGTCCCAGCGCCAGATGTAGTCGTGGATCGTGAGGTAGTCCTCGCGCTTCTCGGCGATCGAGCGGTAATAGATGTGCTCGAACGTGTAGTCGCTCGTGTACGGCGCCTGGTCGGCGAAGCGGCCGAGCGTGATGTACATCTGGCTCGGCGAGAACACCGTGCCGTCGACGAAATCATTCGCACCCGATCGGAGCTGCTCGCCGAGCGCTTCGAAGTATTTTCCGGCAGACGAAAAGCCGAGGTGCTGCAAATGGATATAGGGCTTCACGCGCACGGCTTTCGCCTTCACGCGCAGCGCATAGCCCAAGGTGCCGTAGGAATTCGGGAAACCGAAAAACAGGTCCGAGTGCTCATTGGTCGCGGTGCAGGTGACGACCCGGCCGTCGCCCAGAAGCACGTCGAGCTCGAGCATCGTGTCGTGCACGAGGCCGTAGCGATGCGAGGACGATTCGATGCCGACGCCAGCGACAGCGCCGCCGAGCGTGATGGTCTTCAGCTGCGGCACGACCGCGGGCATGACGCCGTGCGCGAGGCATTCGCGCGTCAGGTCCTCGTAGGTGATCATGCCCTCGGTGTCGACGAAACCGGCTTGCGGATCGACCGCGAGCACCTCGTTGAAGCCGCGCACATCGAGGCGGCGTCGCGCCGTGCTGGCGCGATCGCGAAATAGATTCGAGGTGTCTTTCGCGAGGCCGACGTGCCCCGCGCCGCCGCTAAGCTGCGCGGCTAGGCGTTCTTTTTTCCGGGAGTGCGACTTCTGCGGGTTGTTGTTCGTAGAGGAAGCTCCGGCTCAACGGGTAGCTCTTCATCGAGACGTTACCCTTCGAGAACACGATCTGGAAGAGGTGCGTGCGCCCGTTCGGTGCGCGGAACATCTCGGCGCAGCCGTAGAGGTAGACGCGCCAGATGCGGCGGAAGCGCTCATCGAACTTCACCGGGTCGAGCGCCCGGATCTTGTCCCAGTTGCGGTCGAAGCGCTCGGCCCACGCGTCGAGCGTGAGGGCGTAATGACGGCGCAGGTTCTCGACGTCGATGATCTCGAGTCCCGCCTTCTCCATCTCGACGATCACGTCGGCGAGGCTCGGGATCCAGCCGCCGGGGAAGACGTACTTGCGGATGAAGTATTCGGTCTCGAAGTAGCCGACGTGGCCGATGAAGTGGATCAGGCCGAGGCCGCCGGGCTTGAGAGAGCGCGCATGCGCCTGGATGAGGTCGACCAGCCCGTCGCGTCCGGCGTGCTCGAGGCAACCGATGGAGACCACCTTGTCGTACTGGCGGTCCATGCTGCGGAAGTCGCCCTCCACGGCCGTCGTCTGCTTCAGCCGCTTGAACTCGATCTGCCGGCGCGCGTGCTCGACCTGCGAGCGCGTGGTGTTGTAGCCGGTGACCTTCACGCCCCAGCGCTCTTCCGCATACATGAGGAAGCCGCCGAAGCCGCTGCCGATATCGACGACGTCGTCGCCCGGCTCGAGCAGGACCTTGGCGCCGACGTGATCCAGCTTGTTCCTCTGCGCCTCTTCGAGCGTGCGCGTGCCTTCCTTCCAGTAGGCGCACGTGTAGAGCATCAGCGGATCGTCCAGCCAGAAGCGGTAGAACTCAGGACCGAGCGCGTAGTGGAACTCGGCGTTCTTCTTCGCCCGCATCCAGCTCGTATTGGCATGCAGGAACTCGTGCAGGTTGTTGCTTAGGGTGAGGAGCAGCTTCGGCTTGCGGTCAGCGCCGATGGTGCCCGCGGCAAGCGCCCGGGCGAGGCTGCCCTCGAGGTCCACTTCGCCGGCGAAATAGGCTTCCAGGAGTCCGACGTGGCCGAACGTCGCGATGCGCCAGTAGGCGCGCCGCTTGCGGAAGATGAGGGTGAACTCGGGAGCGCCCTTGCCAATCCTCACTTCGATGCCGTCAGTGAGGCGCAGGGCGAAGGGGATGCCAGAGCGCTCGCCGATCCTGCGGAAGGTCCTGTCTACGACAGTAAGCACGACTGCGGGCGATTCTACAGGTCGTCTCGATAGAACTCGTTACACAAGTTTGCTAGTGTCATAAAAGCCTCCGCAATTTGACGAGGAATGCACATGGCAAAAGGAAAAAGCACAACTACTCCGCAAAGCAAGGGATCGAAACCCCTGCAAGCGCAGCGCCCAAGTAAGGTTGCGCCTGACGCTCCATCGCTACGCCCGGCAGACGGAAAAGTGACCGGCAACAGCGGCGCGAAGCTTTCGCCGGAAGAGGTCTATCGGCTGATCCAGGAGTCGGCGTACTTCAAGGCGAAGGAGCGCGGCTTCGCGCCCGGGCGTGAAGTACAGGATTGGATCGAGGCCGAAGCCGAAGTCCGCCGGCGGCTGGACAGCCGCGCCTAGAGGTTGATCCCGGTCAAAGCGCTCGCCTGCCGCTAAGGCAGGCTGGGGACATGTTTCGTTCCCTCATTTCTCGCGCAGCAGAAGAGCACTTGATCGACGATGGCCGGGTGTACTGCCCGCTGCGCAAGCGCGACGTCGAGTTCGACCTTTGCGCCGGGTGCCCTTGGACCACGAGCATCGACCTGAAGGCGAACGCACCGGTGGTGCGTTGCCGGCCGGAGTCGAGCCCGGTCTGGGTCGTTCGTCCGTGGCTTTGATGTTCCCCGCTCTGCAAATCACGCTGCGCAACGTCCCGCAGTCGGAGGAGCTCGACAAGGTCATCCGCCAGCACGCCGATCATCTCCAGCATTTCGATCAGCGGCTCGTGAGCTGCCGCGTGGTCGTCGAGCGCTTCGGTCACCAAGGCCCGCAGTTCACCGTGCGCATCGACCTGAAGACGCCGGGCGGCGAAATCGTCGCCGACCGCCAGCACAACGCGGACGTGCGGGTCGCCATCCGCGACGCGTTCGATGCGGCGCGCCGCCAGCTCGAAGACCACGTCCGGCGCCAGCGCGGCGACGTCAAGCTGCATCGCGCCTGAAGTGCATGACGCGCTGCCCTGGACGAGGCGCGACGTCTGGCTGCGCAAGCTGGTCTATCCCGCGCACACCATTCCCACGGCAGCGGCGCCGGCGCTCGTCGCTTCGGCCCTCGCCGCGCGCGACGGCGTGTTCCAGCCGCTGCCCGCGTCGCTCGCATTCTTCGCCGGCTGGCTGATTCAGCTCGGCGGCGTGCTCGTGGACAACTACGAGAACCTGGTCCAGCAACCGGAGGATCGCGAGCATCCTGAGCTCGTCCAGGCGCTGAACCAGGGACTGCTCACGCTCGGTGAGCTGAAGGCCGCGATTTACGCCTGCTACGGCTTCGCGCTCGCCGCGGGACTTGCGCTCACCGCCATAGCCGGCGGCGGCGTTGTGTTAATCGGCCTCGCCAGCATCGCGGCGAGCTGGGCCTACTCCGCCGGACCCTTTCCCATCGGACGGCGCGGCCTCGCGGATCCGCTCTTCTTCATTTTCTTCGGCGTCATCTCGGTAGCAGGCGTGTATTACGTACAAGCGGGAACATTGCCGGTCACGGCTATCGTGCTTGGCGTGCCGCTGGGGGCCCTGACGACGAACATTCTCATCATCGACGACATCCGCGACCGTGCGTTCGATGCGCTGAAGGGCAAGCTCAGCGTCGCGGTGCGTTTCGGCCCGCAGTGGAGCCGCGCCGAGTTCGCCGGACTGCTGGCCATTGCCTATCTTGCGCCGTTCTGGCTCTCGCGCGAGCTCGGCTTCGGCGCCCTACTACCGTTGATTACGGCGCCTTACGCGCTCCTTATCGCCCGCGAGGTATTCAAGCGCGACAGCTACGAGGCGCTCGTGCCGATGACGCCGCTGGCGGGGCGCCTGCTGCTCGGCTATTCCGCGCTGCTCGCGGCCGGAATCGCCTTGACCTGAGGAATCATTGATCTTCGAGGTGCGGCCTGCTCTCTTCAGCCGGCTCGCCGGTCTCGGGATCGATCCAATCGGCGATGCCGACTTCGTCTTCTGCTTCGCGCAGCGTCTCGCCCGGTTCAAGCACCGCGTCCCCCATCGCTTTCATGTCCTCGACGGCCTCGACCAAGCTGGCGAACGGCCCGTACTCGCGCGCGGCGCCTTTCGAGCGCCAGTAGAAGCCGGTCGGGCGCTCGACGATGCGCGTGTGGTCGTAGTCGGGTGACGTTTCGGGGACGACGTGGCTCATGCGTCTTAGCGGTAACCCGTTTTATGCGGGCGCTGCACAAGCGACGCGACGAGCGTCGCGGCGGAGCTCGCGACGATGATTGCCGCGCCCACCCAGAATCCCGGATGCGCGATGCCGACGATGATCGATGCGCCCGTCAGCGCGGCAGCCACTCGCAAAAGTGCCATGGTGAGAGGGTTCATGTGAGTAAGTGTGTCGCGGGCGGCGTGAAGGCGGTTGATGTCGATCAATCCGCCGCCGATTGACGTCCGTCAATACCTCCCGAGCGCACCGGCCTAGCATCCTCCACAGTTCGCAGCGATCCTCAACGCCCGCTTCGGCGGGCTTTCTTTTTGAGCGAGGAAGAATGCATCTGGTCCGATTCGGCCTGTGGTTCGCGTTTGCAGTTCTCACCCTCGCCTGTGCGACCTCGAGGGCCGCATCGCTGGATGAGCAGATGCAAAAACTCGCGCTCGACAGCGGTTGCACGCTCTGCCACGCGAGAGTGGCAAAGGCCGACGGCATGTCCCTGCCGCCGGCAGCCCCGGCTTGGAACGCCATCGCCGGGCGCTACCGCGGGCAAGACGTGGAAGACAGACTCGTTGCCGCCGTGGTCCAGGGCACGGGCGCCGATCGCCGGCACTGGCGGGGGATCGTCGCCACCATGCCGCCGAACGCGGTGGAGGTCAGCGAGCGCGATGCGCGCGCGCTGGTGCGCTGGATCCTGCAGCAGTAAGCCGCCCGGCGGGGAACACCGGCTCGCCGGCGAGCCGATACCAGCGCTTGATGCCGCGCCAGATCTCCGGCGCGGTCTCCGCATACCAGAAGAGATCCTTGTCCTCGGCGTCGATCGCGCCCTCGGCGAGCAGGAAGTCGATGTCGAAAGCGCGGCGCCAATAGGACTCGCCCACCAGCACGATAGGCATCGGCTTGATCTTTCTCGTCTGGACCAGCGTGAGCGTCTCGAACAGCTCGTCGAAGGTGCCAAAGCCGCCGGGGAAGGCGACCACGGCCCGCGCACGCAGCAGGAAGTGCAGCTTGCGCAACGCGAAGTAGCGGAACTGGAAGGCGAGCGCCGGCGTGACGTACGGATTCGGATACTGCTTCTGCGGCAGGCTGATGTTGAGGCCGAGCGAGCGCGCGCCGACGTCGTTCGCGCCGCGGTTGGCGGCTTCCATGATGCCCGGCCCGCCGCCCGTGACGATCGTGCCGCCCCGCGTGCGCCCTGCACGGCCGACGATGCGGCCAAACTCGCGCGCGATCTTGTAATAGCGGCCCTTCGCCGACTGGCGAGACGCCGGGTCGGCGATGCGCGTGCTGCCGAGCACGAGCACCGTGTGCGCGATGTGCTCGCGCTCGAGGATCGACTCGACCTTCTGGTATTCGAGCAGGAGCCGCGCGCCCCGGCTTTCATCGTCCCTGAGGAATTCGACGTCGGCCTCGGCCTCGCGGTAGCTTGGACTCTCGAGGATGGCCTTCAGCTTGCGCGGTGCCGCGGTATCTTCGGCGGCCGATTTCGGCTT
>Ga0310810_10005692_pt1 | contig 13980 bp, 12 predicted proteins | sample NCmetagenome_FD_207641 | JGI IMG/M metagenome (GOLD analysis project Ga0310810, IMG submission 207641) | Soil microbial communities from experimental microcosm in Duke University, North Carolina, United States - NC | ecosystem: Engineered > Artificial ecosystem > Soil microcosm > Unclassified ... | reverse complement strand
TTAGATTCCATGTTGTCATTCAATATATCCCGCCATAGGGGCTCAATTGGCGCTGCTTGAAATCGAAAATCTGAAAGTTGGATTCGACACCGAAGCGGGCTTGGTCCGCGCGGTCGACGGCGTATCGCTGCGCATCGAAAAGGGACGCACCGTCGGGCTTGTCGGCGAATCGGGCTGCGGCAAAAGCGTGACCGCCACATCCATTCTGCGGCTCGTCCCGAGCCCGCCCGGCAAGATCATGGGCGGTCAAATCCGCTTCAATGGCGTGGACCTGCTCAAGCTGCGCAGCGACGAGATGCCGAAGATCCGCGGCAAAGACATCGCGATGATCTTCCAGGACCCGATGACCTCGCTGAATCCGGTCTTCACGGTCGAGAAGCAGATGGGCGAGGTGTTGACGCTGCGCTTCGGCATGGACCGCGAGTCGGCGCGTAAGCGGTCGGCGGACATGCTTGCGACCGTCGGCATTGCCGATCCGCTGTCACGCCTTGGCAATTATCCGCACGAACTGTCCGGCGGCATGAAGCAGCGCGTCATGATCGCCATGGCGCTGCTCTGCGAACCGCAGCTCCTGATCGCCGATGAACCCACCACGGCGCTCGACGTCACCATCCAGGCGCAGATTCTTCACCTCATCAAGGAGCTACAACGGCGAACCGGCGCGGCCGTACTGTTCATCACGCACGACATGGGCGTGGTGGCGGAAATGTGCGACGAGGTCGCGGTGATGTATGCCGGGCGTATTGTCGAACAGGACGACGTCTTCGACATTTTCAAGCGCAGCGCCCATCCCTATACGAAGGGTCTCCTCAGAAGCCTGCCGCAGAAGGGGCAGGCGAAAAAGGCCGAGCTGCCGACCATCGAAGGCCTGGTGCCGTCGCTGCTGCATCCGCCCACGTTTTGCCGCTTTGCCGACCGCTGCTGGAAGCGAAAACGGCTCGATGAGTCGCTGCAGAATAGATGCTTCACCGAAGACCCCGTGCTGAGGCCGTTCGAAAGTGGCCTCGTCGCGTGTCACTACCCGGTGCCGGAGGAGGAGCTGTGAGCGACGTGCAAGGCGCGCCTCTCCTCGTCATCGAGGGGCTCAAGAAATACTATCCCGTCCGCGGCGGCGTCTTCGGCGCCAAGATCGGCGACGTGCGCGCGGTCGACGGCGTGAGCCTCACGGTCACCGAGGGAGAAACGCTGGGACTTGTCGGCGAATCCGGGTGCGGAAAATCGACGCTCGGGCGCACTGTGATGCGGCTCGAGGAGCCGACCGCGGGTCGTGTCTCTTTTGAAGGCAAGGACCTCGCGCACGCCAAGGGCGTGGAGCTGTTCAAGCTCAGGCGCGAAATCCAGGTCATCTTCCAGGACCCCTATTCGTCGCTCAATCCGCGCATGACGGTGGGCGAGATCGTCCGCGAACCGCTCCTCGTGCACAAAATGGGCACCAAGGCCGAGCAGATCGAAGCGGTGCGCGCCCTGCTCGAGACCGTAGGCCTCACCGGTGAAATGCTTGACCGCTACCCGCACGAGTTCTCCGGCGGTCAGCGCCAGCGCATCGGCATCGCGCGGGCGCTGGCGCTCAATCCCAAGCTCGTGATAGCGGACGAACCGGTCTCCGCGCTCGACGTCTCGGTGCGGAGCCAGGTGCTCAACCTGATGGTCAAGCTACAACGCGAACGCGGTCTGACCTACATCTTCATCAGCCACGATTTGTCGGTGGTAGAGCATCTCAGCGACAGCATCGCGATCATGTATCTCGGCCGCATCGTCGAGAAGGGGCCCGCCGACCGGGTCTTCGCGCGCCCTGCCCATCCCTACACGCGCGCGCTGATGGAAGCGGTGCCGGTGCCCGATCCCAAGCGCCGCCGCGAGCACGAGCCGGTACGCGGCGAGGCGCCAAGTCCGGTGTCGCCGCCGCCGGGCTGCCCGTTCCACCCGCGCTGCAAGTATGCGATCGAGGCTTGCCGCACGATCGTGCCGCCGCTCGAGCCGGTGAACCCGGCCATGCCCGAGCACGTCGCGGCCTGTATCCGCAAACACGAAATTTGAAGCCTCACCCTTCGACAACATACAGAGCGTCCATCTTCACCCCTCCTTGCGCAATCGGGCTTCGCTTGCGGCCCACGCGACTGTTCGGGTTCGATGGAACGGCGGACGGTTTCCCGCGCTGAGCTGCGGGCTTCGCAGCCCTAGGATGAGACGGGTTTCCGTCCGCCACCGCGCTGGTCAATCTAACCGACGCGCGGTTCTTTGAGTTACAAGGATGAGGGAAAACCCTCATGCTGAGCTTGTCGAAGCATGAGGGTAGCGGACGTTAAACAACGACGGTTGGATCAGAACAACGACGGCTGGGAATCGTCCCGCGGCTTGGGCGGCGGAGCGGTCTTTCCTTGCGGCCGCATGGTCCAATCGCCTTCGAACGGAACGAGCAGCGCCTTCAATTCGTCAACGCTGGCCGGCGTCTCGCCGAGCCACTTTGCCCAATCGTTCGGCTGAATGATCGCCGGCATGCGATCGGTAATCTCGGCGATCAGCGTATTCGCGCGAACAGTCACCATCGCGAACGTCAAGAGCTCGCCTTCGTTGCGCTCGACCCAGCGCTCCAAGATCACCGCAATGGCGACCGGCAGGGCGTCATTGGGTGTGATCACATACTGCTCGGTCTTGCTCGGCGAAATCTCCTTGCCTTCATTGAAGGTGCGCACGACCAGGAGACCGCGATTATGAAGAAACGCGTCACGGAACGTCGGCCGCGTGTCGAGCGTCTCGGCACGCGCGTGGATGTGCTTGGCCGGCCCGAGCGGGTCTTTTGCAGCGGCCGGCACGAAACCCCAGCGCATGCGGGCTACCTCGCGCTCGCCATTCGCGCCGCGACGGATCACGCTGGCGAAGCGCATCGGCGTGACGATCTCTTCCGGACCGGCGGGCGCATTCATCAGATCGGCAAGCTTGACCAGCGTGCCCCAGGACATCATCTGGGTGAACTTGCCGCACATGGGCTTCCCGCGAGTTAGCCCACGATTTCCAGATCGCTGAAGAAGAAGCGGATCTCGTTGGCGGCCGTTTCCGGGGCATCCGAACCATGCGCGGAATTGGCTTCGATGTTTTCGGCAAAGTCCTTCCGGATCGTGTTCGGCGCCGCCTTGGCAGGGTCCGTCGCGCCCATGACGTCGCGATTCTTGGTGATCGCGTTCTCGCCCTCCAGCACCTGAACGACGACCGGACCCGAGGTCATGAATTCCACGAGACCGGCGAAGAACGGCCGCGCCTTGTGCACCGCGTAGAACGCCTCGGCTTGGGCCTTGCTAAGCCGCATGCGCTTCTGGGCCACGACGCGAAGGCCCGCTTTCTCGAACCGTGCGACGATTTCGCCGGTAAGATTGCGCCGGGTCGCATCCGGCTTGATGATGGAAAGGGTGCGCTCGACGGCCATGGGGGGGCTCCTTGGGAAAGCGCGCGCCTTATAGCGGCGCTTTTCGTGCTGCCGCAAGCTTTGCGTCGCCGCGCGCTTTTGCTTATGACCGGAAGCCGCACGAAACCGGAACCTGCCCATGTCGCTCCTCAATCTCTCCGTCGCCATCGGCGACTACGACCGCAACCGGCCGCTGATGGATGGCGCCGTGAAGATCGACGGCGTCGATCCGGTGTTCATGAAGCTCGTGCCCGAGGAGATTTTCTTTCGCGCCTTCCGCACCGGCGATTTCGATATTTGCGAATTGTCGCTCTCCAGCTTCACTTTGAAAACGGCGCTCGGGAGCTGCCCCTATGTCGGCGTGCCCGCCTTCGTGTCGCGCTGCTTCCGCCACACCTCGATTTTCGTGCGCACCGACCGCATCAAGCGGCCCGAGGATTTGCGCGGCAAAAAAGTCGGCGTCCCGGAATGGCAGCTCACCGCCAATGTCTGGGCGCGCGCCATTCTGGAGGACGATTTCGGAGTAAGACCGTCGGACATGCGCTGGGTGCGCGGCGGCATTTCCGACGCAGCGCGCCCCGAGAAGATCGCCGTGAATCTGCCGCCCGGCATCGAGCTCGAAGACGCGCCGGAAGGCACGACGATTTCCGAGCTCCTCTTCAAGGGGGAGATCGACGGTTTCATCGCGCCGCGCTCGCCCGCCATTGCCTCGCCGAACATCGGCTGGCTGTTCCGCGATCCGATGGAGGCCGGCAAGGATTATTTCCGGCGCACGGGCATTTTCCCGATCATGCATCTGATCGGCGTGCGGAAGACGCTGGTCGAGAAGCATCCGTGGCTTCCTGCGGCCGTGCTGAAAGCCTTCGATCAATCGAAGAAGATGGCATTGGAGCAGCTGATGGATGTCGCCGCGACCAAGGTCACGATGCCGTTCGTCGAGGAACAGCTGAAGGCCGCGCGCGATCTGATGGGCGACGATTACTGGCCCTATGGCGTCGAACCCAACCGCAAGACACTGGAGGCGTTCCTGCGCCACCACCACTCGCAAGGCATCTCGCCCCGCGTGGTGAAGGTCGAAGAGCTGTTCCACCCCGCGACGCTGGAGACGTTCAAGATCTAAAGACGCTTATTTCCCTCCGAGCACCGCCATGCCTTCGATTTCGATCAGGAGACCCGGTTGCGCGAAACCGGTCACGGTGATGAGCGTGCTGGCCGGAAAACACTCCTTGAAGAACTCCTTGCGCAGTTCGATGAAGCGATCGCCGAGCCGACCGTCATTGATGAACACGGTCATCGTCACCATGTCCGAAATTCCCGCGCCGCCTTGGGCCCTGATGGTCTTGTCGAGCTCGGTGAAGGTCTCGCGCACCTGGCTGTCGAAGCTGGCGTTCGGGGTTCCGTACTGTCCGCCGAGCCACATCGTCTTGCCGCCTTCGACCGTCACGGCGCGCGAATACCCGCGCGACTGGGAGCGCGCATCAGGCGCATAACACTGCTTGGCGAACGCGGGCGCGACACCCAGTAAGATCAGAGCCGCCGCAATGCCCGTTGCGCGAAAAGTCATGGTGTCCCCTCCTCATCGCATCATTCGCGGAGACTAGCACCATACGGGGCGCGCCGGAGAGGATGAAGGAAATCGGTCACCCAAACCTCGGCTATTGCCTTTGACAACCGCCGCGAGCTATGGCGGTTCCGTTCAAGCAATGTCCGGTCGCTGCCACCATGCTGATCATCGACAACGTCACCGTGCGTATCGCCGGGCGCGTCATCCTGGATGGCGCCAGTGCGGCGATTTCGGACGGGCGCAAAGTCGGGCTGATCGGGCGCAACGGCGCCGGCAAGACGACATTACTGAGGCTGGTGCTCCGACAACACGAGAGCGAAACCGGACACGTTGAATACAGCCGGAGCTGGCGCATCGGCGCCGTGGCGCAGGAAGCGCCCGCAGGGCCACAGAGTCTGCTCGAAACAGTGCTGGCCGCCGATACCGAACGCACGCGGTTGCTGATCGAGGTGGAACAGGAAACCGACGCGGTGCGGCAAGGCGAGATTCACGTGCGGTTGGACGAAATCGGCGCCTACGCCGCGCCGGCGCGAGCGGCTCGGATTCTCGCCGGGCTCGGTTTTCCGGCGGAGCAGCAGTCGCGCCCTTGCGCGGAATTTTCCGGCGGCTGGAGGATGCGCGTGGCGTTGGCGGCCATCCTGTTCGCAGCGCCCGATCTACTGCTGCTGGATGAGCCGACCAACTATCTCGACCTCGAAGGTGCGTTGTGGCTGGAGGACTATTTAAAGCGTTACCGCGGCACCGTGGTGCTGGTGAGCCACGACCGCGACCTGCTTAACCGGGCGGTGGACTCCATCCTGCATCTGGAGCACGGAAAGCTCACGCTCTACAGCGGCGGGTATGACTCTTTCGTCGAAGCGCGCGAGCAAAAGCGTGCCCTCGACGCGGCCTCACGCGCGCAGCAGGACGCGGAGCGCAAGCGCATCCAAACGTTCATCGACCGCTTCCGCTACAAGGCGTCCAAGGCCCGCCAGGCACAGAGCCGCATGAAATGGCTCGAGCGCATGAAACCGGTGACATTGGTGACGGCAGAGCGGCTCGCGGCGATCACGCTGCCGCAGCCGGAAGCGGTGGCGCCGCCGCTGATTTCGCTCGACCGTGTTTCGGTCGGCTATGCGCCGGGCGAGCCCGTCCTGTCTCACCTGTCGCTGCGCATCGATTCCGACGATCGCATCGCGCTACTGGGGCAGAACGGAAACGGCAAATCGACATTAGCGAAGCTGATGGCGGGGCGCTTGGCCCCGATGTCAGGCGAGTTCACGCGTGCGCGCAAATTGGTGACCGGCTATTTCGCACAGCATCAGCTCGATGAATTGGACGCCGATAAGACTGCGCTCGAGACGCTGTGGGTGTATCGGCCGCGCTTTGACGAGACTACCGCGCGTACGCGGTTGGGCGGCTTCGGGTTCTCCGGCGACAAGGCGGATACGCCGATTGCATCCTTGTCGGGCGGCGAGCGGGCGCGACTGCTGCTGGCGATCGCCACGCTGGAGAAACCGAACCTCTTGATTCTCGACGAGCCAACCAATCATCTCGACATGGACGCGCGCGAGGAACTGCTGACTGCGCTTAACGAATATGAAGGCGCCGTCGTGCTTATCAGTCATGACCGGCGCCTGATCGAGGGCTGCGCCGACCGCCTGCTGCTTGTCGCGGACGGACGCGTTACGCCGTTCGACGGGGATCTGGAAGACTACAAGCGGCTCGTGTTGTCGGCAGCCGGCGGGGGCGCCGATACGGCAGCGGCGCGTGAAAGCAAGAGCCAGTCCAAGATTGAGCAACGCCGTGACGCCGCCGACAAACGGCAGGTGCTCAAGCCCCTGAAGGAAACGATGGAAAAATGGGAGCGCGAGGTTTCACGCCTGCATGGCGACATGGAAACGCTCGACACCGCGCTCGCCATACCCGGCCTGTTTACGAAAGATCCAGCGAAAGGAGAGAAGCTGGCGAAAGCTCGCGCCGACGCTGCACGTAAACTGGAGACTGCTGAAGCGAAATGGATTGAAGCTGCCGAACGCTACGAAGCCGCGCAGGAGCGCTAATCAGGCGCAGACGCCTTCGGTTTCCAGGATCTGGTGCAGCCGGCGGAATTCGGTGACCGATGCGCCGCCGCAGAACGGCGCGGCCAAGGTCTTCGCTTCGTCCTTCCGTCCCTCAGAGACCAAGACGACCGACAAAACGATTTGCAGCGAGCGGCGAATGTTGGACGGCAATACCGTCAACACATCGCGCTCCTCGAGTCCCAGCCGGAGTTGCCGCTCCGCCTCGGCGAGATTGCGGTTTTCGAGAAAATAGGTCGCGCGGAATAGGTGGGCTCTCGGATCTCGCGGGTAAGAACCCACCAGGGAGGCAGAGCGCGCCGCGGCATCATCGGCGCTTCGCGGCAGTTCCTGTTCGGGAATAAATATATCCTGCTGCGCGGCGTAGGCCGAATAGCGGGTCGCAACAAACGCGAACGACAGGCTCGCCGCCGCGATCCCGATCACGGCAATCCAAAGTGCGCCACGCCGGAAGGGAGGCGTCAATTCGGCCTCGGCCCATACCTCGCTGAGCAAAAAACCGAACGCCGCACCGGCAACGGCCCCGCCGATATGAGCACCGTAATCGACATGCGAGACGGACGTCAGCCCGATGGGAAGAAGAGCGGGCATCAGCGATGGCAAGAGAAAGCGCAGCGAGATCTTCTGCATCCTTCGCCGCAGCTGTTCCGATTCGAACAGAAAGCTGCATACGAAAGCCGCCGCGAGCAGGCCCACGATGGCGCCCGACGCACCGACGGAGACGACATTGGCCGGATTGAGCGCAAGCGAACCCGCCGCGCCGCCGAGCGCGCACAGCACAAACAGCGCGGCAAACCACGTCGGCCCGATCAGCCGCTCCAAAACGAGCCCGGCGAAGAACAGCGCCAATACATTGCCGAGCAGATGCCCGAGACTGCTGTGCAATAGCGGCGCCGTGAACACGCGCCACCATTCACCTTGGACGGCGAGCGCGCCGTCCAGACCACCGAGCGCGGTGAGCGTGAGAGCGCCGGGCGGCGATCCGTGATTCTGCTCGAACGCGATGTGGGCTTCGGCCCAGTAGACAAGAACCAGCAGAACGATCAGCCCAAGGGTAACAAGCGGCAGGCGCGCGATGCCGCCGTACAAGTCACTCGCACCCTCCGCAGAATGCCGGAGATTGCCGGCCCGGTCGCGCCGAGCGGCGGGCGCGAGCATGAACGGCGCGGTTTTGCGCTTTCCGAATGACGCGGCCTGCATGCGTTCTGCACCCCCAACTGAGATGCGGATTAGCGCAGAGGCGCCTTCCCAAGAATGAATAACGCGGGTGCGCGTGATCGCGTGGTTAAGAAAGGGCTAAGGCGCCGTGCTTGTGGGTAGCGCAGCTTCAGCCCTCCTTCTCCCACTTGCCGCTCGGGCTTTCTTTCCAATACGCCACGTCGTGGCTGGCTTCCTTGGCATTGCGCCAAGCGGCGCGCGCGGCATCGAGCGCCTCGGGATCGCGGCCGTCGAACAACAAGACGATCCTCTGGAATTCGCCGAGCGAGGGATTGCTCCAGTCCGCCGGAGCCGCACCGCCGACCAGGAACAGCACCTGCGCCCGGTTGGGATTTTCATCTTCCGTCGTCAGGTAGACGGGCTGCCGCGACGGGTAGCCATCGTCCGCGGTACCGTGGGCGAGAAAGGTCTGCTCCGAATAGGTCCAAAGATGGGCGTCGAGCGCGGCCATGCGCTCGGCCGAACCGACGCGTACGACCGCGCGCCAATCGCGCTCGCGCGTGCGTTCGAGGAGCCCGGGAAGCACGTCGTCCAGGCTCTTGCGTTCGAGGTGATAGAACAGCGCTTCCGCCATTCGTCGCCTTTTACTCGTAGTATTCCGCAACCAGCCTGTTGAGAACGCGCACGCCCCATCCCGTCCCCCACGACGGCGCAAGCGGCTTCTGTTCCCCGTCCTGCCAAGCAACGCCCGCGATATCGAGGTGCGCCCAAGGCACTCTGTTGACGAAGCGCTGAAGAATCTGGGCCGCTGTGATCGAGCCCGCGCTCGAACCGCCGATGTTCTTCATGTCGGCGATCTTGGATTTCACCAGGCGGTCGTAGGCATCGCCCAACGGCAGCCGCCAGACCGGTTCGCCTTCGAGCGAGCCCGCCTTGGTGAGCCGTTCGGACAACTCGTCATTGTTGCTGAAAAGCCCGGCGTGCTCGGCGCCCAGCGCCACCAGAATGGCACCGGTCAGCGTCGCGAGATCAACCATGAAGCGCGGCTTGAACCGCGATTGCGCGTACCACAGCACGTCGGCAAGAACGAGCCGCCCTTCCGCATCCGTGTTTAGAATCTCGATCGTCTGGCCCGACATCGTCTTGACGATGTCGTTCGGGCGCTGGGCCTTGCCGTCGGGCATGTTTTCCACGAGGCCGATCAGCCCTATCGCGTTGACTCTCGCTTTCCGCTTGGCGAGCGCGTGCATCAGGCCCACGACCGCGGCGGCGCCCCCCATGTCGCCCTTCATGCCCATCATGGAATTCGCGGGTTTCATCGACAAACCGCCGGAATCGAAGCACACACCTTTGCCGATGAAGGCAAGCGGCCCGTTCTTCCCTTTGCCGCCGGAACTCCTTCCCGCCCCGTTCCATTGCATCACGACCATACGCGAGTCATGCGCGCTTCCCTGGCCGACTCCCAACAGCGCGTTCATGCCCAGCTTGCGCATCTCCGGCACACCGAATATGTCGACCTTGACGCCGAGCTTTTTCAGCGCCGTCGTGCGCCGTGCAAATTCATCCGGATACAGAACGTTTGCCGGCTCGTTCACGAGATCACGCGCGATAAAGACGCCCTCGGCAACCGCCGAAACCTCGTTCCAGATCTTCTTCGCGGCTCCCGTATCTGGTGTCGCTATCACGACGGTCTTGAGCGATTGCTTCTCGTCGTCGCTGACCTTGCGGTAATGATCGAAGCGGTAACTACGCAACAGCGCCCCGAACGCGAGATGCGCCGCGAGTTCAGGCGGCGCGATTTTGGCCTTTGCCGGACAGTCGACGGCAAAGGTCAGGCTCTCTTCGCCGACGGCAAGAAGCCGCCCGACGATCGTGGCCGCCAGCCGCTCGGCTGCCGCCGCGTCGAAGGTTTCCGCCTTGCCCAGCCCGGCAAGGACGATCCGCGATGCCTTCACACCCGATGGTGCGAGAAGTTCCAGCGTGTGCCCAACCTGCCCTTTGAAGCGGCTGACCGCCAGCGCCCGCTTCACCGCTCCGCCGGCGGCGCTGTCGGCCTTCCCGGCCCACTCTGTGAAGGCTCCTCCCTCGTGAATTCCCACCACCCATGCGCCCCGACCGAAAGCTGTCGGCGAGCCGAAAGAAATGTCCATGAATGCGATGCTCCAAAAATGGTCCGGGAAATCGCCCCATGGGATAGCAGATGCCGGGCCAGCCGGACATTTTTTCTGGTACGCGGGGCTGCGAATTCTGGTACCAGACTCGGATGCGGAAGCTGTTTTTCTACCTCCTGCGCCAGATCGTCGGGCCTTTCCTGCTGTTCACGCTGGTCCTCACGCTGGTCGTCTGGATGACGCAGTCGCTCCGCCTCCTCGACCTCGTGATCAATCGCGGCCAATCGGCAGTCATCTTCGGCTATCTGACGATGTTGATGGTCCCCAGCCTGCTGGTCGTAATCGCGCCGATCGCCTTCTTCGGTGCGGCTCTCTACACCCTCAACAAGCTGAACAACGACAGCGAGTTGGTGGTCATGTGGGCTTCCGGTGTCAGCCGGTTGCAGTTGGCCCTGCCGGTGCTGGCCGGGGCCGCATTGGTCATGGCGATCACCTATGCCTGCGGCCTCTATCTGATGCCGCTCGGCCAGCGCGTGATGAAGGACAAGGTGTTCGACATCCGGGCCGATATCGGCGCGGCGATCCTCAAGGAAGGCGCCTTCACCACCCCTTCCGACGGCCTCACGGTTTTCATCCGCGAGCTCGCCTCCAACGGGGAGATCAAGGGCATCCTCGTCCACGACAACCGCCAGCCTGATCGCCCGATCACCTATCTCGCCGAATCTGGCGTCTTGGCTCAGACGACCGAGGGCGCACGACTGATCATGAACAACGGCAACATCGAGCAGGGCGAGGGCCGAGGCGCACGCCTGTCGGTGCTCCGCTTCGAGCGCTACGTGTTCGACCTTGACCAATACGCCGGACCCCAGCGCGCCTCGGACCGCGACACCAGCGAACGCTATTTGCCGGAGCTTCTCAATCCGCCGTTCGCAGACGGCCAGTCGGTGCGCCGCGGCGTCTACATCGCGGAAGCACACAACCGGCTTTCGGCGCCCCTCTACTGCGTCGCTTTTGCCTTGATTGCGCTCGCGGCGACCGCCAAGGGGCGGCTGGCACGCGCGAGCTACGCGCTGCGGCTCTCCGGCGCCACACTATTGGGCGCCGTTCTGCGGCTCGTGGGCTACGCGACGCAGGGGATGGCGGCGCGGAGCCCGCAATTCCTGATCATCCTCTATCTCATTCCGCTCGCCGGCATCCTGGTTTCGGCGGCCATTCTGAGCGACTTGCCGTTGATCCCGGGAAGCCTACGCCGCATGCGCGGGCCCGCCGGAGAACCGGCATGACCTGGTCGCTTACGCTCATGTCGTATCTGGCGAGGCGATTCGTCCTCGCGGTGCTGATCGTGTTCAGCGCCTTTGCGGCATTGGCACTCTCGATCGATTTGGCCGATCTGTTCAGCCGCACCACCGAGCGCGGCATTCCGCCCGACGTCGTGATCACTATGAGCCTGCTCAAGCTTCCCGATATCGCACAGAAGCTGATGCCCTTCGCGGTGCTGCTCGGCGCCGTGTTGGCGTTTTCGCGGATGTCGCGTTCGCACGAGCTTGTTGCCACGCGCGCAGCCGGTATTTCCGCGTGGCAGTTCCTGACCCCGCCCTTGCTGGTTGCCGTGGCGCTCGGCCTTTTGACCATGACCCTGTTCAACCCGATGGCGTCTGCGTTTCTCTCTCAGTACACGCGGTTGGAAGCGCGCTACATCCACGGTCAGGCGTCGCAGCTTGCGGTGTCTTCCACCGGACTGTGGTTGCGCCAGGGCGATTCCATGCATCAGTCCGTTGTTCATGCGCTCCGCGTCGCCGATCAGGGCGTGCACCTGGAAGAGGTGATCGTGTTTCTCTATCAGGGGCTCGATCACTATGCGGGCCGCATCGATGCGGCATCCGCCGAACTCCAGAGCGGTCGGTGGCACCTGTCGGACGCCTGGGTCAGCGCTGCCGACGGGATTCCGCATCACTATGATGCCTACGATCTGCCGACCGAACTGACGCCGTCGCAGATCCAGGAGAGCTTCGCCTCTCCGGACACGATTTCCTTCTGGGAGCTGCCGCACTTCATCGCCAATGCCGAAGGCGCCGGTTTCTCCGCGCTGCGTCACCGTCTTTATTGGTATTCGCTGCTCGCCCTTCCGTTATTGTTTTGCGCGATGGTGTTCATGGCCGCGAGCTTCTCGCTCCGCCTCGCCAGGCTCGGGGGGTTGCCGAAGCTCATCCTCGCCGCAGTATTGTCCGGTTTCGGAGTCTATTTCCTCGGTGACGTAACCGGTGCGCTCGGTCAGTCAGGCATTCTTCCGACCGCGCTTGCGGCACTCGCTCCTGCCGCTGCCGCAAGCCTTCTCGGCATGACCTTGCTTTTTCACGAGGAAGACGGGTGACGCGCCGGCGGGGGAAGCGGGGGAGAATTGCTCAGGAGGCACGCGCCGGCATCACGCTGCTGGTGGCGGCCTCGCTTGGCACGGCCATCGGTTTTAGCGCGGCCATGGCGCAGACGACGACGCCGAGCCGCGTTCTATTGCAAGCCGACGAGATCACCTACGATTCGGCTGCGGGCTTGGTGACCGCTCGCGGTCATGTCGAAATCTCCGACGATCAACGCACACTTCTCGCCGACCAGGTCACCTACGACGAGAATGCCAATTCGGTGAAGGCCAGCGGAAACGTCAGCCTGCAGGATGAGACGGGCAACGTCGCCTTCGCAGATTCGGTAGAGTTGACCCAGGATTTGCGCGAGGGCGCGCTGCAGGGCTTCGCTGCGCTGATCGGGGAAGGCGGCCGGCTCGCGGCGAACTCGGGCGAGCGGCGCGAGGGCCGTTTCACCATCGCACATGGTGCCGTCTTTACGCCTTGTTCGGTTTGCGCCGAGAGCGGCGATCGCATGCCGCTGTGGGAGGTGCGTGCAGCGCGTATCGTCCACGACCAGATGGCGAAGGAGATTTATTTCGACGACGCCTCGTTCGAATTCCTGGGCGTGCCCGTCTTCTACCTTCCGTATTTCTCGCAAGCCGACCCCAGTGTCCGGCACAAGAGCGGTTTTCTTCTGCCGGATATCGGCACCATCGGCACGATCGGGAGCTTCATCAAAGTTCCGTACTATTTGTCACTGACGCCTTCGCGCGATCTCACAATCGCTCCGTTCATCACAACCGATGGCGGGACGGTTCTGCAGAGCGAGTATCGCGAGCGCTGGGGTCAGGGCGGCCTATGGCTGCAAGGCACCCTCGGTTACGACGCAGGCGCACAGCCGCTCGCGGGTGAAAGCCTCTGGATGAGCAGTCTGTTCGGTTCGGGCCGCATCCCGATTTCCGACGGCTGGCGCGCCGGCTTCGATGTGCAGCTCGCTTCCAACAAAACCTATTTGAAGCGCTACGAGCTTTCCAATCTCGACCGGCTGACGACGACGCTGTTCAGCGACGCCGTAAGCGGACGCAGCCGCGGCGCGGTCACCGGCTATTTCTTTCAGAGCCTTCGCGCGACCGACGTCACCGCGCAGATTCCGTTGGCGCTGCCGCTGGTCGAGTACACCTACATCCCCGAGAACCGCGTCTGGGGCGGTCGCCTGCAAGTCGACACCAGTGCTCTGTATCTCAACCGGGATGAGGGCAGCGACATGTTGCGTGGCTCGGCCGATGTCGATTGGAGGCGCCCCTTCACGACCGCCAACGGCCAGTTGTTCACCTTCGAGACGTTTCTG
>Ga0310810_10005691_pt1 | contig 13983 bp, 10 predicted proteins | sample NCmetagenome_FD_207641 | JGI IMG/M metagenome (GOLD analysis project Ga0310810, IMG submission 207641) | Soil microbial communities from experimental microcosm in Duke University, North Carolina, United States - NC | ecosystem: Engineered > Artificial ecosystem > Soil microcosm > Unclassified ... | reverse complement strand
CCGGCGTCGTCGTCGGGTACGACAGGAACACACACACCAACACCTTGCTGCGCAAGGCCGGGATCGAGGTGATCACGGTGCGCGGGTCGGAGCTCGGTCGCGGACGCGGCGGCGGGCATTGCATGACATGCCCGATCTCACGCGACCCGGCCTAAGGAACGACAACAACGGGAGAGAATCATGAGCTTCAATCTGCGCAATCGATCGCTGCTGACGGTCCAGGACTACACGCCGCGGGAATTCCGCTACATGCTCGACCTCGCGCGCGATCTCAAGCGAGCCAAGTACGCGCGCACCGAGCAGAAGCACCTTGCCGACAAGGAAATCTGCCTGATCTTCGAGAAGACCTCCACGCGCACGCGCTGCGCGTTCGAGGTGGCCTGCTACGACCAGGGCGCGCACGTGACGTACCTCGATCCTGCCGGCTCACAGATCGGCCACAAGGAATCGTTCAAGGACACTGCCCGCGTGCTGGGACGGATGTACGACGCAATCGAATACCGCGGCGCCAGCCAGGAGGGCGTTCAGGAACTCGCGAACTGGGCGGGCGTGCCGGTCTTCAACGGCCTCACCGCCGAGTACCACCCGACGCAGATGCTCGCCGACGTCATGACCATGCGCGAGCACAGCGACAAGCCGATCCACGAGATCAAGTACGCGTTCATGGGTGATACGCGCAACAACATGGGGCACTCGCTCATGATCGTCGGGTGCCTGACCGGCATGGACGTGCGTCTCTGTGGACCGAAGAAGCTGTGGCCCGCCGATGACTACATCGCGATCGCCAAGAAACTGCAGGCGCAATCCGGCGCGACGCTCACAATCACCGAGGATCCCAAGGAAGCGGTCAACGGCGTCGACTTCATTCACACCGACGTGTGGGTCTCCATGGGCGAGCCGAAGGAAGTGTGGAAGGAGCGCATCGACTTGCTGCTCAAGTACCAGGTGAACATGGACCTGATGAAGGCGAGCGGCAACCCGCAGGTCAAATTCATGCACTGCCTGCCCGCATTCCACGATACCGAGACCACGCTCGGCAAACAGATCGCCGAAACCTACGGGATCAAGAACGGCCTGGAAGTCACCAACGACGTGTTCGAGTCGGAGTACAACCTCGCGTTCGAACAGGCCGAAAACCGGATGCACACGATCAAGGCGATCCTCGTCGCCACACTGGGGGAATGAGCCATGCTGGTCGTCACGGCTTTAGGCGGCAACGCCCTGCTCCGGCGCGGAGAGGCGATGACTGCGGACAACCAGCGCCGCAACGTGCGTATCGCTGCCGAAGCGCTGGCGCCGATTGCCAATCAGCATCAACTGGTGATTGGGCACGGCAACGGACCGCAGGTCGGGCTGCTCGCGCTGCAAGGCGCGGCCTACGAGAAGATCGAGACCTATCCCTTCGATGTGCTCGGCGCGCAGACGGAAGGGATGATCGGCTACATGATCGAGCAGGAGCTCGGAAACCTGCTCCCCTTCGAGCGGCCATTCGCCACGCTCCTCACGATGATCGAAGTCGATCCCGACGACCCGGGATTCAAGAACCCGACGAAGTTCATCGGTCCTGTCTACGGCAAGGAAGAGGCTGACCGTCTTGCCGCGGCGAAGCAGTGGGTCTTCAAACAGGACGGTGACAAATGGCGACGCGTGGTCGCGTCGCCCATGCCGAAGCGCATCTTCGAGCTGCGGCCGATTAAGTGGCTGCTCGAGCACAACGCTGTCGTTATCGCCGCCGGCGGCGGCGGCATCCCGACGATGTACGAGAAGGGAAAGGACAGGAAGCTGTCCGGCGTCGAGTGCGTGATCGACAAGGACTTCGCGTCCGAGCTCCTCGCGCGCGAGTTGAACGCCGACATCTTCATCATGCTGACCGATGCGGATTCGGTCTACGTCGACTGGGGCAAGCCGACGCAGAAGGCGATTCGCAGTGCCTCACCGGACGCGCTGTCGGCGATGACGTTTGCCGCCGGCTCGATGGGACCGAAGGTGGACGCTGCGTGTCGCTTCGCCAAGGCGACCGGGAAGAAAGCGGCGATCGGCGAGTTGGCGGCATTGGCGGCGATCATCGCAGGGACATCGGGGACAACTGTGAGCATGCAGGAGTCTGGCATTGTCTACGGTCACTGAGACACAGCGAGGGGCGATCTCTGGCAGCGCGCCCGCGCTGAAAAGCCTCGGGGTTGGAGCCTGCACCGCCATCGTCGTTGGCAACATGGTGGGGTCGGGCTTCTACCTCTCGCCGTCGGCGCTGGCGCCGTACGGCATCCTCGCCATCCTGTCGTGGGTCGTCATGGGCGGCGGAGCGATCTGCCTGGGGCTCACATTCGCTCGCCTCTCACGTCTCTCGCCCGCGACCGGTGGACCGTACGCCTATTCACGCATGGGATTCGGCGACTTCGCAGGCTTCCTCGTGGCGTGGGGATACTGGATTTCGATCTGGGCCTCGTTGCCGGCCATCGCGGTCGCGTTCACCGGATCGCTCTTCAAAATTGTTCCGGCCTTTCAAGGCAATCGGCCGCTGGCGATCATCATCACGATCGGCGTGATGTGGCTCATCGTGTTCACGAATCTCAGGGGCGTAAAAGAGGCGGGCCTCGTCGCGGAGGTCACGACCTACTCCAAGCTCGTGCCCTTCGCCGCGATTTCCATCATCGGACTTTTCTTCATCCGGTGGAGCAATCTCTCGGAGTTCAACCCGAGCGGACAGCCGTTGATGACGTCGGCCGCCACACTCGCGCCGCTGACGATGTTCGCGTATCTCGGTCTCGAGTCGGCGACGGTGCCGGCCGGCGACGTGAAGGATCCGGCTCGTACGATCCCCCTTTCAACGATTATCGGCGTGTCGATCGCCGCGCTCCTCTACGTGCTGGGCACCACCGTGGTCCTTGGCGTCGTGCCGCGCGACGAACTGGTGAAGTCGGCCGCACCGTTCGCCGATGCAGCACGGATCATGTGGGGCGGCTGGGCCGCAGACATCGTCGGCGTCGCGGTCATGATTTCGTCGCTCGGCGCACTCAACGGATGGACGCTACTCATGGGTCAGGTGCCGATGGCAGCGGCACAGGATCGACTCTTCCCTGCGCTGTTCGGTCGTGTGTCGTCGCGTGGCGTGCCGGCGATCGGCATCATCTTCTCCGCGATTCTGGCGACGTGCCTGATCCTCGTTCAAGCGGCGGGCTCGTCCGGCTTCGCGGCGTTCTACAGCCTCGTGATCAATCTCGCAACGATGACCGCGGTTGTCCCGTACGCGTTTTGCGCGCTCTCGGTGGGACTGGTCGCGGCGAAAGCTGCAGGCGGTGGCAAGGTCCCGCGCGTGGGTGCAATCGAGTGGATTGCCTTCGTGTTCGCGATGTTCACGCTGTATGGCTGTGGTCCGGAAGCCGTACTGTACGGCTTTGTGCTCCTCATGCTGGGGATTCCAGTGTACGTCTGGCAGGTGCGTCAGCAATCCGCGGCAACGTCACGGCTCTGATCCCACGCGCTGCTTCGACTGCCACGCTGCGTGCAACTCACCAACGACCGCGATAGCCTCGTCCGCCGTCTCGAGACATCGCGGGATCGTCAAGTCATCCGGATTGGCCAGGTGCAATCGCGGGTCGAGCATGTTCGTCGACGCCCAGTCGACGAACCCCTTCCACATCTTCCCCACGAGAATCAGCGGGACATTGTCAACATGCCGGACCTGGAGCAGCTGCCAGATCATCAGCATCTCGAGCACGGTACCGATGCCGCCCGGCACGACGACGAAGGCGTCGGACGCAATCACGAAATGGTGGAGACGGGTGAAGAACGTCTTGTGCTCGAATGCCTGCTTGACGAACGGATTGACGTCCTGTTCGAACGGCAGCTCCACCCGGATGCCCATCGAGCCCAGGCGTGCCCCCACACTCGTCGCGCCCTCGTTGGCCGCCTGCATCAGCCCCGGGCCGCCGCCTGTGACAATGTCACACCCCATGGCAGCAAACGCGGCGGAGACACGTTTGACCTCCTCGTACACGAACGTGCCCGGCTCGGCACGCGCCGAGCCGAAGATCGCGACGCGGTAGTGTTCCCGTTTTGATGGCCGGAGCCTGGTGAGCTCGTTGACCACGTCCCAGAGGCCAAGAATCGATGTGGCCAGAATCTCTTTGACGCCCTCTTCGTCGGCCAGACTCACCAATCGCGATCGGTCGGACGCGTGCTGCGGACTCGACATCTGTATCTCCTCGTGGTGTAAAGCGATCGATGCGCCGAGTGCACGAAACGTACCCCCGCAACGGCGCATCGGACGACACGCCCCGGTGCGTCTCGACCTGGGACAAGTTCTTGCACTGTCCGGGGTGATGCGCTTCTTGCGATGGACGCTCTGTGCTCCTGTCTTGGCGAGCCTGGTCTTGGCGGTCGGCGCCGACGCGCAGACGTTCTACTACAACGAGGTCCCGAAGGATGGCCGCATCTACGTATTCGCGTCAGCGGCGAGATACGAGGCGTTCTCCAGAAGCAACGGTGCCGACACCGGGGCAGTCATTGAACGCGCGGACTACGGGCCCAACGGTGAAACGGTCGTCTTCGACAGTCAGGACGCCGTCAATCTGTACAACTTCAGGCACGGACTCCCGGGCGAGTCTCTCGCGAAACCGGAAGAGACGAAGAAGTCCGACTACCCATCCGGCAAGTTCAGTGGGCTGATGTTTGGCGACTACTACTGGTATTACGACCGGCACCAGGACGGCATCAGCCTCAGCGATCCGACGCCGGTCGAGGGCCAGCACGGGCTGTGGTTCCGGCGGATCTATTTCACGTACGACTTCACGTACAACGAGAAGCTCACCACACGCTTCCGGCTCGAAGCGAACAGCAACGGCGAATTCACCGGCGGCGACCTCACACCGTATGTCAAAGACGCATATCTGAAATGGACCTACACGGGCAGCCAGAAGCTGACTCTCGGCATCCATCCGACGCTTACGTTCGACTGGTTTGACGGCTTCTGGGGCCTGCGGCACATCGAGAAGACAGCCGCGGATCTCTACCGGCTCGATTCGTCGCGCGATTTCGGATTCACCTTCGACGGCCCAACGCCGGTCGAAGGCCTCAAATACGCCGTGCAGTTCGGCAACGAGTCGGGGAATGGCTCCGAAACGCAGGAGGGCAAGATCGTCCGCGTCGAAGGCCGCTATGAGAAGAACTCAACGCTCGCCCTCGAAGCGTTCTACAGCTTTGGCACACGGCCCGACGATGAGCATCGCCAGACAGCGCAGGGCATCGTGGGGCTCCGCACCGGCGCGGGTCGCGTGGGCGGTCAATACCTGTGGCAGCAGCGCCGCTCGGGGCTGGATAATGCTCCTCACCAGTCGATCGCCGTCTGGTCTGGCTTCGGCGTCTGGGATTTTCGCCCGAGGAAAGCCAGCCTCTTTCTCCGCGCGGACAGCGTGAGCGGGCAGCTCGGCGATCTCGAGACCGGGCTCCCTGGCGCCGAAGGAATCGACTACTGGCTCCTGAGCAGTCAATCGCCGTTCACGACCTGGATCGCCGGCAGCGAGTGGTATCTTCATCCATCGGTTCGTCTCAGCCCGAACCTCGAGATGGTGCGATACGCTGACGACCCTGATCCCGTGAACCTTCCGGGGAGACGTGTGGACGCGCTCCTTCGACTCACCTTTTTCTGGACGTTCTAACGGAGCTCACCGTTGATCGAACCACTCGCGAGCTTTCTCCACGACCTCCCCGTTCTCTGCCTGTTCCTCAGCATCCTGCTCGGGACGATCATCGGCCGCTTCCACGTCAAGGGCGTCGGGTTCGGCTCAGTGGTCGGCACGCTGATCGCCGGCATCATCATCGGGATCCTCGCCGAGCCCGAACTTCCCGACCTGCTCCGCTGGTCGTTCTTTTATCTCTTTCTCTTCTCCATTGGCTATTCGGTGGGCCCGCAGTTCTTCGGCAGCCTGAAAAAAGAGGCTCTTCCGCAAATCGCACTCGCGGTCGTCGTCGCCCTCAGCGGACTCGCTGCGGTCATCGCTGTCACCGCCGCATTCGGCTTCGACGAAGGTCTTGCCGTCGGCGTGCTCTCCGGCGCCATGACGCAGTCAGCGGCACTCGGTACGGGGCTGAGTGCGATCGCCGAGCTGCCGATTCCGGACGAGGCCAAGGCGGCGCTGATTGCCAACGCACCATTGGCTGATGCGATCACCTATGGCTTCGGCGATCTGGGGCTCATCCTGTTTCTTACCTGGCTTGGACCGAAGATCATGCGCGCGGATCTGAAGCGCGAGGCGAAGGAGCTGGAACAGGAGCTCTCGGCAGGCAAGACCGTCGGCGACGTGTCGTCGGCGATTCACTTCGGGACGCGCGCGTACCGTGTCGAGCACGCAGATCTCCCTGGCTCCACGCTTGCCGCGCTCGAGGCTCGCTATGCAGCAGCCCGATTGTCCGTGCAGCGCGTGAAGCGCGGCGCCGACGTCCTGGCGCTGCATCCCGCGCTCGCGCTCAACCACGGCGATGAGCTGGTCGTATCGGCGCGCCGCGCCGCATTCCTCAACGCCGAACGTGAGATCGGCCCGGAGATCGACGATCCGTCTCTGCTCTCGGTTCCCGTGAGAACAGCGGCAATCGTCATCACAAGCTCTGAGGTGAGCGGCAACACGATTGGCGAACTCGCTCAGGCCCCGTACGCTCGTGGCGTCTATCTGGAATCCGTACAACGCGGCACCGAACGGATCCCGCGTGAGTCCTGGACGGTCGTCGAACGGGGCGACATCCTGCACGTCGTCGGTGCGCCCGACGATATCGAGCGTGCAGGCCGGCAGGTCGGATTCGTGGAGCGCGATCTCTCGAAGACGGATCTCACATTCCTCGCCGGCGGGGTATGCGCGGGGATCATGCTCGGCCTGCTCAAGCTGACCACGAGCGGGATCGTGCTCGGTCTCGGCACGGCGGGATCGATTCTGGTGATCGGGCTGATTGGGGGATGGGCGCGCAGCCGCTACCCCGTCTTCGGTGCGATTCCGGAGCCGGCGCAGCGCCTCTTGATGGATATCGGGCTGATCGTGTTCATCGCCGTGGTCGGGTTACACGCCGGGCCACACGCCGTCGACGCATATCGCGTCAGCGGTGGCGGATTCTTCGCCGCGATATTCGTCGCCGGGATGATCGTGACGGTCGTACCGCTCGCCGTCGGCACGATCGTCGCGCGCTATGTCTTCAAGTTGCGCCCGCTGATGGTCCTTGGCGGTCTCGCCGGGGCGCAAACGTGCACACCCGGCCTGACCGCACTGCGTGACGCGAGCGACAGCAACGTCGGCTCGCTGGCCTACACGGTGCCGTACGCCATCGGCAACATCCTGCTCACCATCTGGGGACCCGTCGTCGTCGCCATCGTGCACGCTATGCGCGGCTAAGAGGCGAGACGACGGCAACACGCTACTTCTTCACGGGCGGCGGATAGTTCTTGAGGAGCTTAGCGACGGCTTTCGTCAGATTCTTCTGCTGCTTCTCCGGCTTCGCCTTGGTATCGAGCGTCTTGCTCGCGGTGCCGCGCCATACCAGCGACTTCTGACCAGACGCATACATGTCGAGCGCAAGCTGCCCGACATAGATCGTTGAGGTCGATCCCGTGGTCGTGCTCATGCCACCACCACCGTACCACCCTGGTCCGTACCAGCCGCCCCCGTAGCCCCAGCTGTCGTTGAACGACGTGAATTGCTTCTCGGTGTTGACGGCAGCCTGATAACCGACATAGAGATCCGCGGAGTCCGCGTCGGTCTTCATGAGCCCCTTCTTCCCCAGCTCCGCGTCAACGGCGCTCTTGATCTGGTTCTCCACCAGGTCGCTGAGCGGCTGGGCACTCTTGATGGGAACCCACTTGTAGGTCTTGAACCCGGCGAAGTTGGCTTCCTTCGCGAAGTTGTAGCGAACGTCCTGCGCAAGGGCATTGCTCGCGCCAGCCAGGAACAGCACCAGCAGCGGGAGCACCAATAATCTCTTCATACCTCTCTCCTTCCGGCCGTGATGAAACACGTCACAATGGCGGTGCGGCGCAGGGCATGACACCCAAGCCCGCACGCCTCGAAGAGCATGTCGCGTGCCACGGATTGGCACCGCGCGGTCAACGGGCGCGGATTCGAAACCAACAGGTCCTACATCGAGTGACCGCGAATCCCTGCGTGTGAGGCTCTAAAGCTCTCCGAGATAATGGAGCCCCTCCGTCACGTCGGAGTCGTGCCGCTCCACCCTCGCCCGAAGTGCTGCAGGCGGCCACGTCTCGTGCTCGAGCACCCTCGATATTCCGTGGCACGTGCTCTGCTATTAGGCCGTCGCATGGGAGTCTTTGTCGGCCGTATCGCCCTCATTGCGATCGTATTTGTCTTCAGTGAAAGTTCCGGCGCTCTCGCGCAGTCGTCACTGGATGCCTCCAGCGAAACGAACGAGTCGGGCGACGCGAAGCAAGTGTTCAACGTAGGTGACCTTGCTCGCGCCGAAACACCGCCACCTCCGGCGATTCAGCTTCCCGCCACGCCGCCGCCTCTCGATGACGGACGCGCGTGCCCGGGTTGCCCACCGCGCCGCATTGGCTCGTCGCTCCTATGGGTGACTGCGGTCAACGGCATGTACGAGCTCGCGAATCTGATTCGCGGACAGGACACCGCCAAGATCACGCCGGAGACCTGGTGGACGAACATGAAGCGGGGTTGGGAATGGGACCTCGATGACTTCGCCGTCAATCAGATCGGCCACCCGTATCAGGGCAACAACTACTTCACGACGGGCCGCGCCAACGGGATGAACTTCTGGGAGTCGGCGGGTCTCACCGCGTTCGGCAGCGGCACGTGGGAGTACTTCGGCGAGACGAATCAGGCCTCGCTCAACGACTTCATCAACACCACGCTCGGTGGCATCGCGCTCGGCGAGATGTTCCATCGCACGGCATGGCTCGTTCGCAACACGCACGCGACCGGCAAGTCACGCATGTGGAACGAAGTCGGAGCCATGGCGCTCGATCCGATGAGCGGTCTCATGCGGTTCATGTCTGGCGATGCGTCACGCGTCGTGGACAAGCCTCCCGACATGGTGCCGTCGTCACTCACGGCCGTCGCGTCGTTTGGTACGTTGTGGCGCGGTTCGAACACCGAAGCGATCGAGTCGAACACCTACGGCTTCTTCGAAACCGACCTTCTCTATGGTGACGTGCTGCGTGACGAAAGCCACACGCCCTACGATGCGTTTGCCGTTCGATTGAGCTTCGGCGGTGGCAGCGCGTTCAGCGAGGCGCGCGTGCGCGGACGTCTTTACAGCAAGCAGCTTCGCCGGACGCTCTTCACGATCGCCCAGGCGTATCAGTTCAACAGCAACCCGGCGTACCGGTTCGGTGCGCAGGCCTTCGAGGGCATGTTCATCGGCGAGAAGCGGCTCACGTCAAACCTGTCGCTGGTGGCCGTCGGCGGTGGCGGTGTCACCGTTCTCGGCGCGGTTGACTCGATACCGCTGGGCGGAATCACGCCGGAACCGGAGCCTCCTCCCGACGCCGGGCAAGGCGTCTCGACGGGGCCGCGCTTCTACGACTACGGGCCGGGGGCAAACCTGCTTGGCAACCTCCTTCTGCGCCGTCGCAATACGCCGTTCGTCGCCCTCGGATGGGAGTTGCATCACCTGCACGTGCTCGACGGCGTGCGAGCCAATCACGTGCTCACACGTGCTCGTCTGGATGTGACGTGGCCGCTGAAAGGAGCATTGGGCATCGGCGGATCGACGGAGTTCTTCACCCGCAAGACGTACTACGCCGACGATGCCGGCGAGGCGAACTACCACTTCCCGCAGTACAGGGTCTATCTGACATGGACGATCTCATGACGAACCGAACTGTGCTGCCAGTGTTGCCGATTCTGCTCCTGCTTCTCGTCTCGGCGGGCGTTGCCTCCGCACAAACGCCCGTGCCTGCGTCGGCCTCGGCGTCAAGTGGGTGGAAACCATGGGTGGTCGCCGGAGGCTCGAGCACGACGCTCCTCGGTGACTGCACGGGCTGCCCCGCCGACACCTACGTGCACGACGGCGGAGTTCTGGCCATCGTCGGAAGCCCGCTGACACCGCGCACCGACATCGGCGTCGAGGTCTTCTGGGTACCGTCATCGTCAGCGGCGGGCGACAAGATCAACTCGACCTACGTCATGGGCACGCTTCAATTCCGGCCCTGGGGCTCGAAGGGCTTCTTCGTGCGAATGAGCAGCGGAATGGCGTTCGTCCGAAACTGGGTCGTCGAGACCAACGCGTCAACGACGTTCACGTCGAAGGCGTTTGCTCTGGAAATCGGTGGCGGCTGGGAGTGGCGCTTCTCACGGCGATTCGGCACGCAGCTGTTTGGATCGCAGCACGTGGCGACCCTTGGCGATCTCGAGACCGCCACAACTCGCGTGGAGAACGTCGTCGGAAACTTCTGGTCCGTGGGTGGAGGGATCGTTATTCGCTAACGCGGCGCTATGCGTCAACGTCCAACCTCCGACTTCCAACTCCCAACCTGGTTCGTTGGGAATTGGAAGTTGGGAGTTGGGAGTTGGGAGTTGGGAGTTGTTCAGATGCGCTTAGGCCGCATGATACCGAGCTTGGCCATACGCGCCTCGAGTGTGGTCGGCTTGAGACCGAGGAGCGACGCGGCTCCAGCGCCCCCGCGAATGCGCCACCCGGAACCATCGAGCACACTCAGAATGTGCTCGCGCTCGACGTCGTTCAACTTCAAACTGCGCTTCCCGGCCTGGTGCGCGACTGCCGGCAGCGGGATCGACAGCTGCGTCCCTGTCGATACGATCATGGCGCGCTCGACGACATTGCGCAGCTCGCGGATGTTGCCCGGCCACGAGTAGCGTTGCAACACCGCCATGTCTTCGCGCGAGATTCCATCGATCCGTTTGCCGAACGCCTTCGAGAACTCGTCCACGAATCGCCATACGAGGAGTGGAATGTCCTCGGCGCGCTCTTTGAGCGGCGGCACCTGGATCGGGAAGACGTTCAGCCGGTAGAACAGGTCATCGCGGAACGAGCCTTCAGCGATCCGCTTCTCCAGGTTCCTGTGCGTGGCCGCGATGATGCGCACGTCCACGTGAACACCCTTCGGGCTGCCGAGTCGCTCGATCTGACGCTCCTCGAGAACCCGTAGCAGCTTCACCTGCACGTCGGGAGGCAGCTCGCCAATCTCGTCGAGGAAAATCGTCGAGTGATCGGCGAGCTCGAAGCGCCCGATCTGGCGCGCGAGCGCGCCCGTGAATGCGCCCTTCTCCCGGCCGAAGAGCTCGCTCTCCATGAGCGTGCTCGGGATCGCCGAGCAGTTCACACGCACCATGGTCCGGCCGCGCCGCGCGCTCATCTCATGGATGTACGAGGCGATGAGCTCCTTCCCGCTTCCCGTTTCGCCCAGCAACAGAACCGTTGAATCGGTTGCCGCCACCTGTCGTGCCTGCTCCAGCACGTTCCGGATGGCCTGGCTATGGCCGATGATCACGCCGGAGCTGGCGCGGTCCTGGTCCTCGCGCCTGAGATACAGCGTGTCCATCCGGATGCGATCGCGCGCGTGCTCGATCTGCAGGACGGACTGGCGCAGCATGTCGTCGGACTCACAACGGGCCAGGATGTTCCCGAGCACAGCGGCGGTGACGCGCATCGTATGCAGCGTCTCCTCTATCCACGTGCGTTCGCTGCACATCATCGCGAACCCAAGCATTCCGACGACCTGACCGGACACCGCGATCGGCACGGTCACCGCGGCGCGGACGTCGAGAGCCCGATAGCTTTCTCGATCGACCTGGCCTGCCACCTCGTCGAGCGATGAGAACGAGAGGACGGTGCCCTCGAGGATTGCTTCGCGGGTCCACGGGAAGCGCTCCTTGAGCGAGGTCACGGGGACCGGAGCGGCCACGTCGGGACGACCCCACCACGCAATCGGGCCCGGCGCCAGTTCACCCTCGACGATGCGGAAGAAGCTGCAGCGATCGACCTCGAGCGTCTCACCGATCCGGCGGATCGCGTCGCGAATCGCCTCGATCACCTGGTCGGCTGGCAGATTGATGAACTGGACCGAGAGTTGAGCGATGAACCGCTCAAACTCCAGCTTCCGATCGAGCACCTGGCTCGCGGCGTGCTCGAGCTCGCAGCGTTCCGTCAGATCGACGATCGAGACGAGCGTAAACAAACCGCGATCGACCTTGAGCGGGTTGAGTGTGACCTCGATCGGGAACTCGTGCCCATCCCGGCGACGACCTGAAAACTTGTGCTCGAGACCGATCGCCTGACCCTGCTCGATGAGCCGGGCGTCTGGCACCAGCACCGCAAGCGACTGTCCGAGCAAATCGCTTCGGCAATGATCGAACTGCCGCTCGATCTGTTGATTGGCCAGAACGATCGCCCCTTCGTGGTCGACGACGAGCACACCGTTCGGGAGCGACTCCGCCACCAGACGGAGCAGCACGAAGGAGTCGTCAGGAGCCGGACGTTTCGTCTCCTTGACGGTCACAGCCTTCGGCAACGTGATCGGATTGCGCACGAACATACGCGTCCGCATGCTCTCGACGAGCGAGGCACGGTTGGAGGACGCGCGCGTAGCTGCCTCTCGTAGTTCTGACACTTTGATTGCCTCTGGATAGGTGCCGCTCGCCATCGCTGCACCGATTCAGTCCAGGACTGCTGCAACTTTGAGTCCCGTAGATCGAGACGTGACCAATCTGTGACTACCTCAGATCTCACAGGCAAAAGGCCGAATCTCCACGCGAGAACTGAGACACCGGCAGCCGTTGCCGCGGAATGTCGCGGAGGAGCCGCTTGGAACAACCTACGTGAAACTCCCTAAGTCCAAGGGCGAATGCACTGATTTCAGCTACTCCTGCCGCTTGGCGACCAGCCGTCTGTGCCCTGTCTAGGTGATTGACGTGCTGCTGGCGGCCAATCGAGTATCGTGAGCTGCACATGGCCGGTCGACCCGGCTGGAGGACACATGGTTCGATTCGTCAGACGAGCGCTGGTGGCGGGCGCAGCGTGCGGGCTTTTCGCACTGGGAAATACCACGGCACACGGACAGGCGCAGGCGCCCGGCGCCATCATCGGCACCGGCACGTTCACCTCGTTCGTGGAGAACATGGATCGCTCTCTCGCGTTCTATCACGACGTGTTCGGCATGGACGTGCCGGCGATCCCGGAGGCCGGCGAGCGCCCGTATAACCGGGCCAACCCTCAGCTCTTCGCGATGTTCGACATCCCGGACGCGAAGGAGCGGCACCAGTCCGCCCGAGTACCGGGCGCGAGACTGAGTGTCGAGGTCATGGAGATCCAGAACGTCCCTCACCAGACGCTGCAACTGCGGATTCAGGATCCAGGCAATGCCACGCTCGTGCTCGTCGTGCGTGACATCGATGCCGCACTCGCCAGCGTGACCAGGGCGAACGTACCGATCGTGACGCCGGGTGGAAAGCCAGTGACGATGGCGGACGGCTCGCGCGCGATTCTGATCAACGACATCGACAAGCGCTTCATCGAGATCCGGCAACCGTCGTCCCTGCCCGAGGCTGCCGCCGCGTCCACCAACAACATCGTTGACGTGCGTCTCTCGATCAGCGTCAACGATATGGAACGGACGACCAGGGTCTATCGCGACGTGCTCGGATTCACGCTTGAAGGCGAGACGCCATTCGCTGCGGACAAAGCGATCCGCGCGTTGACCGGGCTGTCGAAGGCCGAGGTTCGCCGCAGTCGCGTGCAAGCGCCGGGGTCGCCGTTGTGGATTGAGTTCGTGGAGTTCAAGGGTGTCGAGCGGACACCGCTGAAGATGCGCATTCAGGATCGCGGTGCGGCCCGGCTGCAGTTGCGCGCGCAGAACCTCGACGCGATGGTCGATACGATGAAGAGCGCGGGGCTCACGGTCATGTCGCAGGGAGGAACCGCTGTGCCGATTCCTCCCAACTTGAAGGGCGCGCTCGTGGCCGACCCGAACAACTTCTTCCTGACGCCGTTTGCGCCATGCGACGGCTGCAC
>Ga0310810_10005690_pt1 | contig 13984 bp, 6 predicted proteins | sample NCmetagenome_FD_207641 | JGI IMG/M metagenome (GOLD analysis project Ga0310810, IMG submission 207641) | Soil microbial communities from experimental microcosm in Duke University, North Carolina, United States - NC | ecosystem: Engineered > Artificial ecosystem > Soil microcosm > Unclassified ... | reverse complement strand
CCCAATCCTGTTCCCTGCCCCGTTGGTTTTGTTGTAAAAAAGGGTTGAAATATTTTATCTAATATTTTTTGAGGGATTCCATTGCCATTATCTGCTACTGCAATTTCGACCACGGCACCTATTTTTTTGGTACTGACCACTACCCGTGGTTCGTATCCGCCCTGGGCGGATCGCAGCTTAGCTTTTTCAGTCACCGCATAAAAGGCATTGTTGATCAGGTTTAGAATTACCCTTCCTATTTCCTGCGGAACGATATTTATTTTTCCAATAGTGTTATCGAAATCAGTTTCAATTTTTGCATTAAAGGAATTGTCCTTTGTCCGCATGCCGTGATAAGCCAGTCTTATATATTCGTCAGCCAGTGCATTGATGTCTGTTGGTTCCTTTTGTCCACCGGTAGTTCTTGCATGTTGGAGCATTCCTTTAACAATGGCGTCAGCCCGCTTTCCATGGTGATTTATTTTTTCCAGGTTTTGTTTCACATTCTCGGCAAGACCCATTGCCAATTGCACATTGCCTTGCTTCCTGCTTCCTGTTTCGCTCGCAGTCGCAATGACAGCCAATTGCTCCTTCATTTCATCAATCATTTCGTTACTTACTTCGCTGAAATTATTTACAAAATTCAGGGGATTTTGAATTTCATGTGCAATGCCGGCGGTGAGTTCGCCGAGAGACGCCATCTTTTCAGATTGAACAAGTTGGGCCTGCGTTAACTTTAAATTATCAAGAGATTGTTTTAGTTCTATGGTACGTTGGCTAACTTTTTCTTCCAGTATTCGATTTTCACGGCGCAGCGCACGGGAGCGATAAGCAACAAATGCCCAGATGGCTGTTCCCAATAAGATAGCGAAAATCGTATAAGCCCACCATGTTTGCCACCATGGCGGTGATATGATTACTTCAATACTTTTTTCAAACCAAATCCCATTGCTGCTAGAACCTTTGACCCTGAATGTGTAATGGCCGGGTGGCACGTTGAAGTAAGAAGCGGTTCGCTCTACACCCGTTTGTCGCCATTTATTATCGTAGTTTTCCAGCTTATAAATGCACTGGTTGCTTTGCGCATTAGCAAAATGTAAAACATCAAAGTCAAAAGAAAAAACATTTTGTTTATAGCTAAGGTGAATCTTTTTTGCCTGTGAAAGGCCATCAGGTAAAATACTGTTCGTCTTCGTTAGCATTGATTGTTCGCCGAGCCTGAAATCGATGAAAGCCACTCCCGGCGGAAGAAAATTTCCTGAAACCTGGTCCAGCAGGACGCGGTAATAGCCGGTTTGATCGCCAAGGAATACTTCCTTATTTACACTGTTGAGGATATAACCGGCGTCAACAATATTTCTTAATCCAAATACATCCTCAAAGGCATTACTACTGTCGCGGTTCGGATTGAAACGGAATAAACCGGTAGAAGAACTTATCCAGAGATTCTTTTGACGGTCTTCAAATATGTTTCGCACATTTTTATATCCAATACCAGAACCGGGATTTAAAAAAGCTGTGAAAGAATCTGTCGCGGGACGGTATCGAAAAAGCCCATCTGAGCCTCCTAACCACAGAGTACTATCCCCACCTTCAAAAATGGTGTAAATGGTTGTACCTTTTAAATAATTCTTAGCCGTTCCTGTATTTGGGTTTACCTGGTTTACTCCATCAAAAGTACCGACCCACAAATGTTTATTTCTGTCCTCCTGTATGACAAGCGACGTATTCTTGTTCGCATCCTCGGCTGCGTTTTGTGACTTGTTCATATAGTGAATGAACTTACCTGTTTTTCGTTCCATTTTGTTTAGCCCCTTCATGAATGTGCCCACCCACAAGTCCAGGTTGTGATCTTCAAAAACTGAAAGCACCACACTGCCGCTCAGGCTATTTTTATCGGCGTCATCATGCGTGTACTTTTCTATTTTTTCAGTAAGCGGGTTGAAGCTTATCAATCCTTCACCTGTGGTTATCCAGAAATTGCCCGCACGATCCCTTAATAAACCATTAATATCGTAGCGGGAACTCCCTTGTGTGATATCGAAGAAATACCTTTTAATAATCCTTTTGGACGTATCCATTTTGAGCAGGCCAGTATGTGTACATATCCAGGTATCTCCATTCGCTTCTTCATAGATCCCGTGTACATGTTCACCTGTTTTGTAATAAGGAAAGTTTTGCTCAAAGGGATTAATGCGGTATAAGCCCGCTTCCCAGGTACTGACCCAAAAAATTCCGTCACGGGAGGAATAAGCAGCCCACCCGCTTTTATCTGGAAAATCAGAGGTTGAATCTTTACCTGATCCGTACCGCGTTATTGATGCTGTTTTTGGATCGTATTGGGTAATGCCACCCATCATGGTTCCGATCCACAAAGATCCGGTCGCATCTTCCCTGATAAATGTGATGTGATCATCAACAAATGACAGAGTGCTCTGCACGGGCGAACGGCTCAATTTCACAGGGTCGTATGGAAATCGTTTGAACTTCCCGGTTGCCCTGTCCAGCGAATGCAAACCATCGCCCGCAGTGCCCACCCAAAAGATCCCATGACTATCTTCGTAAATAGATCGGACCCTGTTATCAACAATGCTTGAAGGATCATTGTCGTTATGTAAATACCGGGTAAACCTATTTGTCTTTTTGTCGAGCTTGTTCAGTCCTCCTTCTTTATTGTTTTTTCCGGCATCGCTGTGAAAAGGACTCCCGGTTCCCACCCAGACTACATCTTGCCTGTCTACATAAATAGCACGAACCGTATTATTACTTAAGCTGGTTGAATCATCTGCATCATACCTGTAATGAAAAAATTTACCCGTTTTGGGATCCAGCCTGTCAAGGCCCTCACTGGTACCGATCCAGATATTGCCTTCCCTGTCTTTAGTAATCGCAGATATGGTACCTTTTGAAAGGCCATCCTGTTGACGGTAATGGGTAAACGTTTTTGTAACGATGTTAAAACAATCCATTCCGGCGCCCTGGGTTCCAATCCAGATAAGGTTATTGTCATCAGCAAACAAAGTTTCGACTGAATTATCTATCAGCGAGTTTGGGTTCACTGGATCGTTTCGATAAGTAATTACGTTTTTTCCATCATACCGGTGTATACCATTTCCGGCGAACCACATATATCCCTGGCTATCCTGCGTGATGCTCACAACAATGCTCCATGGATCTACCTCCGGTTTTTCTATGTATTTGAATGTAACCCGCTGCGACAATGCCGGATATACATCGGTTAATGTAATTAAAAGCGGAAACAGGAAATAACGAAGATGACGTTTCATATGGTTATCCTCCGTTCTTTCGAATAAATAATTCAAGGTAAATAAATAATAAATTCAGTCCCCTCACCCTCCTTTGTCTCCGCCTTTATTTCCCCTCCATGCGCTTTCACAATATCGTAAGCTAACGATAATCCTAATCCTGTTCCCTGCCCCGGTGGTTTTGTTGTAAAAAAGGGTTGAAATATTTTATCTAATATTTTTTGAGGTATTCCACTGCCATTGTCGGCTACTTTGATCTCAACCATGCCATTTAGCTTTTTTGTACTCAAACTAATCGACGACTCGTATCCGTCACCTGACTGTTTTTTCTTTTCACTGACGGCATAAAAGGCATTGTTGATCAAATTAAGCATAACTCGCCCAATATCTTGTGGTATAATATTTATCTTACCGATACTACTATCAAAATCAGTTTTTATTTCGGCATTGAAATTATTGTCTTTTGCACGAAGCCCATGATAAGAGAGACGTAAATATTCATCAGCTAAAGCATTGATGTCAGTTGGCTCCTTTTGCCCGCTGCTGGTCCTGGAATGTTGCAACATGCTTTTCACTATGGCATCGGCCCGTTTACCGTGCTGAATTATTTTTTGTTCATTTTCTTCAATGTCAGCTGCAATGTATTTAACTCCCTGAATATTTCCTTTGTCAATTTCCAGTTTCATTTCCGTTATCAATTCTGAATTCAATTCTGAGAAGTTGGTGACGAAGTTTAAGGGGTTTTGTATTTCATGTGCAATGCCAGCAGTGAGTTCTCCAAGGCTGGCCATTTTTTCAGATTGGATGAGTTGTGCTTGAGTAGCTTTCAATTCACTGTAGGCTTTTTCAATTTTTGTCTTTGCTTTTTGTTTGTGCCTGTTATTACGCCAGAGAAAAAATAAAACCAATAAGAAAGTACCCAAAGCGCCAAAGAAAGTGTTCATTCTTATTCTGTTTTTCGCCTTTTGTTGTTCATAATCCAATTCCTGTTGATTGAGTTGTTCATTGAAAGAAAGGTTTTGCCTGGCTATATTAAGCAAGCTATCCCGGGCAGATATTCCAAGTTTAAAGTATTTAAATGCACTGTCTGGCTTGTTAACTGATACAAATTGCCTGGCCAGTAATTCACTAGCTTCTGATAGTTTTGCTACAATACCTGTTTGCTGAGACAGCAGCAAAACCTGCTTTGCATGATGAATTGCCGAGTCTGGGTTTAGTTTTTCGAAAACTTCTGCAATTCCGATATGTCCATCGATTAAATCCAGGTTTGCCTCTGAAACAGCAATGCCTTCTCTGAAGTACCGGAGCGCTGTATCGTATTTGCCCATTGTTGCATAAGTCTTACCAAGATAAAAAAAGTGAGGTGGCCAATATGGAGGTCCTGATTCAATATCAGCTTTATATGATATTTGCAGATAATATAGCCCCGAATCAAGTTGACCTAAATTGAAAAAAGTTTCCCCTAAAAGCCCGGCAGCACCTGTCCCTTTTGGATTAATAGAAAGATTTATCAAACGGAGTTTTTTATAATAATCGAGGGCTCTTGGATAATCTTTAGAATAAAAGTAAATATTACCGACACCTAAGGTTGCCAGTCTCATTTTATTTAAGTCTCCGGATTTTTCAGCCAATGGCAATGCTTTTAAAGCGGCCTGCAGGGCTTTTGGAAAATTTCTCTTGGAAGAATAAGCTTCACCCATGGAGAAGTATATGTTAAACGTTCCTTCCTGAAAGTCTAATTCTTTTGCCAACAGTAACCCTGGAATTCCATAGCTAAGAGCTGAATCAGGATAATCCCACTTATAGTAATCTGTCAGGGTCGCATAGAGGGATACTTTATTGGTATCTTCTTTAGCCTTGTTTAATTCTTGTTTTAAGCTATCAGCATTTACTTGTTGGGCTTCATCATTACTTATCATTCCAAAAGCAACCAAAGCAAGCAGGAATACTTTCTTCATAATAGTACAGTTATTTGTATTGGCAGGGTAAATGAACAGTAAACTTCGATCCCACTCCTTCTTTCGTCTCCACTTTCAAATCACCGCCATATGCTTTCACAATTGTCTGAACCATGATTTTAGGATTATTGGGATTTATGGGATATTGGATGAGATCGGTAATTGAATGATAAACTCGGTTCCTTTTCCCCGTCCGACCGGGTCATCCCCGTCCGTACCGGCACGGGCGGGAGGGCGGGCTTCTTTTGTTTCCACTTTGATTGCACCACCATGTGCTTTCACAATATCGTAAGCTAACGATAATCCCAAACCCGTTCCCTGTCCCGTTGGCTTGGTGGTAAAGAAGGGTTGAAATATTTTATCTAATATTTTTTGAGGGATTCCATTGCCATTATCTTCGACTACAATTTCGACCTTGTCCCCGTTTTTTTTAGTGCTGACAACCACTCGTGGCTCGTAGCTTGCGACTTGCTGCTTTGCTTTTTCATTTACCGCATAAAAGGCATTATTGATCAGGTTAAGCATCACACGTCCAATTTCCTGCGGCACTACATTTATTTTACCGATGTTACTATCAAAATCTGTTTTAATTATTGCATTGAAGGATTTGTCCTTTGCTCTCAGCCCATGATAAGCCAATTTTAGATATTCATCGCACAGTGCATTGATGTCGGTCGGTTCTTTTTGGCCGGAACTCGTTCTTGAATGTTGGAGCATTCCTTTTACAATCGCATCGGCACGTTTGCCGTGCTGATTAATCTTGTCTTCATTTTGTATTATGTCCTCAGCTATCGCTTCAGCTGCGGCTGTATTACCCCTTGCAATTTCTATTTTCAATTCATGAACCAGGTCCCTGTTCACTTCTGAAAAATTATTAACGAAGTTCAGCGGGTTTTGAATCTCGTGGGCGATACCGGCAGTGAGCTCACCCAACGAAGCCATTTTTTCGGATTGGATCAATTGTGCCTGCGTCGCCTTTAAATCTCCATAAGCCTTTTCGAGTTTCCGATTAGCGGTTTGCTTGATTTTGTTACTCCGGAGGAAAAGCAGGGTTGAAATAAGGAACACCGCGACCAATGCAAACAGTGCTACCTGGATAATCCTGTTTCGAAAATTTGCTACCTGTGTTTCTTTTTGAAATTGTTCTTTTTGCTTGCTAAGTGAACGCTCTTCCATTTCCTTCGCCCTATTGCTATTATAGAGTGTGTCCTTTGCTGCTGAACGTATTCGCAGATAATTGTAGGCAAGCTTCGGATTCGATTCCTGGTAAAGTCGTGCAAGGATCTCGGAGTTTGTAATTACATCGAGGGGAAAATTCATTCGTTTAGCATTTTCGAGCCCAATTTTTGCGTAGTATATAGCGGAATCAGTTTGCTTAAGTTCCTCATAAACTTGTGCCGCTCCGGTTGCGTTTCCCATATCAATTCTGTAATAGCCCAGCGCTTCTTCATAGTTTTTTTTCTTCCTTGCAATAAGTCCCAAAACTCTGCAAGAATTCTCCAGCATGCCCGGTGGATTCAACTTTTTGTTGATATATGTCTTTAAGAAACTGGCATAATAGTCTGCAGAATCCAGGATATCCTGAGTCGCATAGCCAATAGCAAGCTGCATATAGGTGGGCCATTTTGATTCGTCGGGCAAATTTGGAAAAGCAGGATCGTTTAGACTTTTAAAACCCCATGCTCTGGCCGTATTCAATTCGTCCTTGAATGCATAGTTCATATACATAATACTGCAGAGGAAAGGTAATTGCTGTGGATATGCTTTTTCGGCAAGGGGCCACAACTCATCGACAACTATGAACGACTTGGGCCAATCCGCCCTACCAGCATGATAAAAAGCTATTTGTGCAAGGCTCATCACACGACCACGGTCGTACTTCAGCTGTTGTGAAATCGTGTCTGCCATTCCCGCATATGATAAGGACCGGCCATCACCTGTTCCTAAATACATTCGGGAGAGATCAATTAGGTTATTCACCTTGTCGGTATCATTTGCTGCTTTTGGCAAGATTCGTTCAAGGCTATCGACAAGGCGCTGGTCGAAGTTTAACGGTTGTGCATAACCGCTACAAGCAGCCAGCAGGAATAGAATCAGCAGGCGCGAAGATTTGCCGATGGCCATGTATTTGGAATTATATGTTCCTGAAAACTACGAGAAACTCCGATCCGGTCCCTTCTTTTGTTTTCACAGTGAGATCCCCTCCATGTCCTTTCATAATGTCATAGACCAGGCTAAGTCCCAGCCCGGTCCCTTCGCCTGTGGGTTTAGTGGTTTTGCGCTTTATCATGTGGCGTCGCTGGTTATCACTGACACGAATTTCAACATTACCGTCGGTTCTGGAGGAACTTACACTCACCCTTGGTTCAAATCCTGTACCCAGTTTTTTCTTCTTTTCCTGTACTGCGTAGAACGCATTATTTATAAGATTGAGCATGACACGTCCAATTTCCTGCGGGACCACATTGATCTTTCCAACAGACTCGTCGAAGCTTGTTTTAAGGTCTGCATTGAAAAATTTATCCTTTGCCCTGAAACCATGATACGCTAATCTTAAATATTCATTACACAAGGCATTGATGTCTGTCGGTTCTTGTTGCCCGCTGCTGCTTCCAGAATGCTGCAGCATTCCTTTGACAATGTCGTCGGCTTTTTCTCCGTGGTGATTTATTTTTTCCTGGTTTTCTATTACGCTATCGGCAATGGCTTTTACCTGGTCTATGTTCCCTTTTTCTGCTTCATCTTTTAATTCGCCCAATAATTCTTTATTTACCTCAGAAAAATTATTTACAAAATTCAGGGGGTTTTGAATTTCATGTGCAATGCCTGCAGTAAGTTCTCCCAGGGACGCCATTTTTTCTGATTGGATGAGCTGGGCCTGGCGTTGCGATTGTTCATTTAAAAGCATGGAGATGAGGTTTACTTTTTCCTGGCGGTTCAATATATCCTTTGCGGCACTTGAAACCTGCATATAGGTGGTCATGCTATCCCTCAGGCTTTTCATTTGGTAAAGGTCTTTTAGGATGGTAGCTGCAATTTCTGCTTGTGCTGCCGCCCTTTTCTCGTTGTTACTTACAGTATACCCCTCTAGTGCTTCCTTAGCAAAGTAAATGGCAGAATCAACCTGTTTTTTTTGCTTGTAGAGTTCAGATAGCGTGTTCAATGTATGAGAATTAACATGTTCTATGTGCTTAATTGACCTGCTTAAATACCTTTCTGCTGCTGCGGTTTCATGCATTTTTAAATACACCGCTGCGATTGTGGCAATATTAGAATCATCATTTGGCATCAACGGGTCCGCTTTTAACCCGAACAAAAGTGCGGAGTCAAGAATGTTGAGATTTTTATAGTTGATGGCAAGCGTGGTGTAACAATAGCCAAGCCATTTTGAATTGATTTGCTCGGCTGCTGGCAATACTTTCAAAACATAATCAACGCACAGCCTTGGATATTGCTGGTTCTCCAGTGTCCAGCCGATTAGCAACTTGCAGATAATGATATTTTCAGGTTCTTTTTGCTTTTCAAACAGAGGTAAGGCCTTCATGGCGTAGTACATGCCCTGTGCAGCGGAACGACCGGGCATTCTGTAAGAAGTAGCTTTTATCTGAAGACACAGGGCTTCTCCTTTTATGTATTTTAATTTTTTTGACAGGTTAATGCCACTATCTGCATACATCAGAGCCGAATCGTGATTATTGAATTGATAATGTCTGCCTAGCGCCTCTAATAGTAAAACTCTGTTTGTATCTGGCTTGCTGGCCGCTAATGCATTTCGTAAACTGTCAGGATAAGTTGATTGCCCCGGCAAAGAAATTATCTTTGAAAGAAGCAGCAGGACAATGATTGACTTTGTATCCTTATGAATTTAAGAAACGGGTTCCATTGTTAAAATAGCCTGTAATATAAATACTGTCGTGTACCGGCACTAGATTTTCCTGCACGATAAAACGAACATGGTATTGTGCGAGGAGATTTACGCCAAGCACAATGCATACAAATAAAAGGCTTGTTTTTTTCGCTGTCCTTGTATCTTTTTCAGTTTTTGTGAAGTTTCCATAGGTGTTTTCAAATATTGGATACAACCGCACACTTAAGATTTCATGATAGTAGTAAGAGCGTGAAGCCGGGTTCGGAATGTTTGAATTGACGTGATTGCAACTTCAGATTTTTGTAGCGAAATGAACAAAGAGATCCCTGCAATGACAAAGCTCTATTGCTCTGGTGTTATCGGGAGTAGAATAACAAACTCAGTTCCTTCACCTTCTCTAGTGTCCACTTTTAACTCGCCCCCGTGTCCCTTAGTAACTATATCGTATGCTAACGACAGACCCAGGCCGGTTCCCTGCCCGGCCGGCTTAGTGGTAAAAAATGGTTGGAATATCTTATCTGCGATCTCCCCTGGAATACCCATGCCATTGTCCCTGACTCTAATTTCTGCTGAGCCATTAATTTTCCTTGTACTTACAAAAATGGTTGGCTCATAAACCTGCCCATCCGAAACCATTTTGCTTTTTTCTGAAACCGCATAAAAGGCGTTGTTTATAAGATTCAGCACAACCCGGCCGATTTCCTGCGGCACAGCGACGATCTTTTGAAGCGAAGGATCAAGATCAGTTTCAAACTTTGTATTGAATGATTTGTCTTTTGCCCTTAATCCATGATAGGCCAACCGTAAATATTCGTCAACCAATGCATTGATGTCGATGGGTTCTTTTTGCGGGCTGCTCGCCCTGGAATGCTGGAGCATTCCTTTTACGATGCCGTCCGCACGTTTGCCGTGATGATTTATTTTTTCAAGGTTTTGTTCAATACTATTTAGCAGGTCATCTTCCAGCTGTTCATTCCTTTCAGTTTTTGGTTTTGCTTTTTCATTTCTCAATTCTTCGAGCAATTCCTGGTTGACCTCGGCAAAATTATTGACAAAGTTGAGCGGGTTTTGAATTTCGTGGGCAATGCCTGCGGTGAGCTCGCCCAGTGAAGCCATTTTTTCGGCCTGTATGAGCTGGTTCTGAGTTGTCCTTAAGCTTTCCAGTGCTGATTCAAGATCCTTTTTTTGTCGTGACAATTGAATGTTGGCAAGCTCACGTTGCCTGCTGTTTCTCCATAAAATAAGGGCGATTAACGAAAATATAGCAAGCCCTGCCAGCAATGCATAGGTGCCCATCTTCTGGCGGTATGCTGTCTTGGCCGCTTCGATCTGGGCCTGGCGCTGCTGTTCGTCAAATTCTATGTTTTGAAATTCTTGCGCCTGTTTTGAGTTGAACAGTTTTTCATTCGTTTCAATGAGCAATGCCTGGTATTTAACGGTGCTGTCATTGTTATTAATCGCTTTGTAATGTTTGGCCATGGCCTCATAACAGCGATGTAGCAATCCAGGCGTATTCATTTCCTCTGCAACACTAAGTGCATGCCGGATATAATTAAGGCTCGAATCTCTTTGCCCATTTTTATAATAATGCTGTGCTAACAGGAGATCGCTTGCCACAACTCCCCGGGGGTAGTAGTTTTGATTTGCGCTTGCTATTATAGCTTTTTTATAATATTCAGCTGCCAGCTGGTTATTACCCTGGTCAGCATATATACGTCCCATATTTAACAGCACGCTTCCGAGGTATCTTCGATATCCCGATTGCATAGCCTGATTATACGCCTTTTGCTCGGTTAATAAAGCCGAGTCTGCTTTCTTCAAATTGAGATAGGTCCTTGCCGTGGTCATATTGATGATACTCTGTAGGGGAATATTTCCGGATTCTGTTGCCCATTTGATGGCTTCACGGTGATGAAACATGGCCTTTTCGTAATTGCCGGTATTGCCATATAAAACTCCCAGGATTTGCTGGATAAAACCCAATTCAGCTAACCTTTGCGCATGCGGTGTCGCAGCGTGATTGCTGAGCGCATCATCACCCGGGTAAACACCTGTTAATGCGCTATTCTCGCTCTCGGGGTCCTGGACAATGGCAAGTGCCGACAAAATAATTTGCAAAGACCTGGGATAATTTCCCATATTCATAAGGGCATAACCCATTTCTCTCAGGGCACTTGCCTCCACCAGCCTAAGTTTAAGCTTTCGGGCCAGCTCGAGCACTTTTTTTCCATAATAATAAGCGCTGTCGGAATTCCCTTCACTGTGGACTCTGCTAATCATCCTTGTGAGTACTAGCTTAGCCGTATCGCTTTTAGTGATATTTATCTGTTTTTGCAAGCTGTCAATTAAGGATTGCTGTCCCCTGGCAAAAAAAAGTATAGCCGTTGTTAAGACAGTAAAAATTATTCGTTTCATATAATGCAGCGTATCCATTCCTTTGGTAAACTTATAACAATCTCCGTTCCATATATTATTTTAATACCAATCCTTTGATTCACACAACAGGCAATTGCATGATAAACTCACTTCCTTCTCCTTCCCGGGTCTTCGCTTCCAGCATTCCTCCATGCGTCTTTACAATATCATAAGCCAGCGATAAGCCCAGCCCCGTTCCCTGTCCTGCAGGTTTTGTAGTGAAGAATGGCTGAAAAATTTTATCGAGCAATTTGTGAGGGATCCCAATGCCGTTGTCTTTCACCTTTAATTCGACGGCCCCGTTTGTGCCAGATGAACTTACCGAGATTATTGGTTCGTACGGCTGTGTTCCCTCAATGGATGGAGACCGGTTGCGCCTTTCAGTTACCGCATAGAAGGCATTATTAATTAAATTTAAGATGGCCCTTCCGATATCCTGCGGAACGACATTTAGCTTTTCGACTCCACTGTCAAATTCTGTTTTTAGAGTGACATTGAAAGATTTATTCTTGGCGCGCCAGCCATGATAAGCCAGCCGCAAATACTCATCCAAAAGCCCATTTACATCGGTCAATTCTTTTTGTCCGCTTCCCGCCCGCGAATGCAATAGCATTCCTTTCACTATCGCATCCGCTCTCTTGCCATGGCGGTTTATTTTTTCCAGGTTTTGCGTCAGATCATCAGCAATTTCTATTGCCTGTTGCCCGTTGCCAATTGCCAATTGCTGTTTCATTTCCTCAATCAGCTCGTTACTGACTTCGCTGAAATTATTGACAAAATTGAGCGGGTTTTGTATTTCATGTGCAATACCTGCCGTCAGCTCTCCAAGTGAAGCCATTTTTTCCTGTTGTATCAATTGGGTCTGCGCTGCCTTCAGCTCAAGCAACATTTTATTAATTAATGTGTTTTCTTCTTTTTGTTTTGTCATTTCAGCCCTGAGCGTAATAATATTTTTGTTTTGCAAGACCATACTTATAAGGCTTGTGATTGCCGTGAGTGTGTCTGCATCGCCTTTATTCAACGGCTGATAAAAAGGAACTTTTTCAAATTGCCTGCCCGATATTAAAAACCCAAAAGCTTTATTATCATGAAAAACAGGTACGCCAACAAAATAATTGATTCCAAAAAGCGATTGCACCATTCTGTTCATTTCAGCGGCAGTGGTTGACTTGTTACAAAGAATAAAATGTCCCGGTTTGAGAATATCGTCAGGTAGGTGCATTTTCACTTCTTTCAGCGACGAAACCTGCTCGTCGGGAAAACCATACCAGTGATTTGTTTCAAATAAAGTCTGGTCGGCTATCGATGTAAGGATCACCGAGCGATCCATTCCAAGATGATTAATAATCGCTTTTACCGTAGTGTCAAAAATGACAGGAATCGGCGTTCCGACCGAAAATTCTTTCTGCAGGTTAGTTAGTATTGCAAAGGCATCCTTTTTTTGTTTTAATTCGAAGCGTAAAGCTGAGATCGTATAATCGTAACGAATGCTTTCGCCGGATAATTCATCCAGCTTTTTTTTGTAGTACGCTAATTCCCGCTGTGAATCATTATTTGACGGTGAACCTCCTGCCATATTTTCTATTTTTCACTGAACAGGCAAAGTACGCCGGTCCAGTCGAGCGCCCTTACATGCTGGCCAACATTCGCGATTTCCACTCCTGAAAAAATGCCAAAAAATGGAATATCTCCCAATGCTTCCGCCACTACCAACGATTCCTCTTCGGGAATTCCCGAAAAACCGCTGACCCTGCCCAGGCAATCAATATAAAGAGCGAGAACCGGTTTTCTGTCTTCTATTTTAGACATCAGTTTTTCCACCTGGGGTTTTATGTACTTAAAATCAATGTCACGCCTCATCAACTGAACTTCCGTACCTGGAGTCAGATCTGTTTCAAACATGATTAATGCCTTTCGTTCGGAATCAATGGCAAAACAAAGCCGGCTTGCATAATCGTCTTCGTTGAATTCACCGAACTTATCGCCGTTATTAACTCCGAGTGTGACAAACAACGGAAAGTCTTCCCAGGCAACAGAACCGCCTAATAAATTATAAATGAGGTCGAGTGAAGGTTTCCCGTCCAATTCAAAGATGACATTACCTTCCGCTTTAGTAATGGTATGATACCCGCCCATGGGTCGCGTCCCGTGCATGATTACCGTATCCATCTTGATATTGCCTGAAATGGTGCAGGCAGCAAGCGCATTTCGTTTTACATTTTTGTCTGCCCAAACAAGGCAGGGGCTGACGATATGGATTTCACTCCACGACCCGATTCCGGCAATAGTAGGCCAGAACGTGTATTGTTCGAAAAAGCCTTCCAGCATAGGAGTCGCCAGGTTCAGTTCCGGATTGCCTTCCGTTGAGGTTGTTTTGATTGAATCGTAAAATAAAAGTATTGATGAGTCGCCAGGTACACCGTTGTCCTGTATTTTTCTTGCGATGCTTTTGCCGGCTTCGAATTCCCTGTTTGGAATAGATTCCTCAAAAAACAAGC
>Ga0310810_10005689_pt1 | contig 13985 bp, 13 predicted proteins | sample NCmetagenome_FD_207641 | JGI IMG/M metagenome (GOLD analysis project Ga0310810, IMG submission 207641) | Soil microbial communities from experimental microcosm in Duke University, North Carolina, United States - NC | ecosystem: Engineered > Artificial ecosystem > Soil microcosm > Unclassified ... | reverse complement strand
CGGGCCTTGGCCACGCGGAACTCCGTCTGCACCGCCCGCAGCATGTTCTTGGTCTCGCCGTCGATCCGCTGGTTCACCTGATCGATCTGGGCGACGACCTTCAGGATCTCGGGATGCTTCTCCTTGTAGATCTTGGAGAGCTTGGCCTTCGTGGTCTCGAGGTCGGCGACCTCCTGCTTGAGCTTCTGGATGAGCGGGCTGTCGGCCACCGTGAAGATCGTCTGGGCGCCGCCGCGGTCGCTGGTGCGCTGCAGCTCGTTCATCTTGGCCTCGACCGAGAGCCGCTGGGCCTGGGCCTCCAGGTACTGCTTGTTGAAGTCGATGATCTTCTGGGCCGTGATCTGCCGCTGCTCTGAAAGGCCCATGATGCCGGCCTTGACACGATAGTTCTGCAGGGCCACCGACGACTCCTGCACCTTGCCACGCAGGCTCGTCATCTGCTCGTTGAGCCAGGTCATCGCCTCCTGGGCCCCCCGCAGCTTGATGTCGAGGTTGTGCTTCACGTACTGGCGGGCCAGCGCGTTGGTGACCTCGGTGGCGAGCGCGGGGTCGGCGTGCTCGAATTTCACGGAGACCAGGCGGGTGTTGCGGCGCGGCTCGACCGTGACGGCGCCCTGCAGCGTGCGCACTGGATCGGCCGAGCGCGCCAGCTCCGGCATCCGCCCGCGCAGGCCGAGGGTCTCGATCACCTTCTCGACGATGGGCCGGCTCGTCATCAGCTCGTACTGTGTGCGGTAGTACTCCTGGGTCGGCGAGCCGATCGGCGTCACGTCCTGGATGTTCAGGACCTTGGGCGGCTCGGGCTCGATCAGCACGGTGGCGCTGGCCTGGTAGACCGGCGTCTGCACGAAGGACCACACCGCCACGCTGAACACGATCACCAGGAACAGGCCCGTCACCAGCCACCGGTGCTTGCGCAGGGTGCGGTAGTAGTCCTTGAGATGGGTCTCGCGCAGTGGCTCGGGGCTCTCGGCGTTGCTCAAAAGAAGCTCTCCGGGACGACGATGACGTCGTTCTCCAGCAGCCGGATGGCCTTGTCGCGCTGGCCCCGGCGGATGACGTCGTTCATGTCCACGCCGATGGTCTGCTGGCCGCGGCCCGTGGTGCGGATGACGCGGGTGCGGCCGGGGGCGGCCTTGTCGGTGAAGCCGCCGGCGATGGTGATGCCCTCCAGCACGTTGGTCTCCTTGTCGAGCTGGTAGGCGCCCGGCTTCTTGACCTCGCCGAAGACGAAGAACGTGTTGCCCTTCGGTACCATCACGGTGTCGCCGTCCTCGATCCGGAAGTTCTTGTCGCGCGGCACCGGGCCGCCGAGGTCGAGCGCGATCGTCTCCTGCTTGCCCTCGGCGGTACGGCGCAGCACCTTCACGCCAGCCGGCGCGGCGGTGCTGTTGAAGCCGCCGGCCAGGGTGACGGCCTCCAGGGCGGCGATCTCCTTGTCGAGCGCGAAGGTCCCGGGCTTGTTCACCTCGCCGAGGACGAAGAAGGCCGAGGCCTTCGGCACGAACATCATGTCGCCGTTCTGCAGCAGGATGTTCTCCTTCACGTCGCCCGCCTGGATCTTGCGGATGTCCAGGCGCATGAGCACCGTGCTGCTCTTGGTGCCGGGCGCGCTCCCCGGCGCGGTCTCGCTGCGCACCAGCACGAGGTCCTTGCCGGCCGTCTTGGCCAGCCCGCCGGCCTTGGCCAGCAGCTCCAGCAAGGTCGTGGGCCCGGTGAGGTAGAACAGTCCGGGCTTCTCGGCCTCGCCCAGGACCTGGACCTTCGTCGAGAGATAGTCCTTCACCGCGACGATCACCTGGGGATCGACGAGGTAGTCCTTCTCCAGCAGGTCGCGGAGCCGGCGGGCCAGCTCGCTGGTCGTGAGCCCGGCCGCCGGCACCGCGCCGATCAGCGGGAACGGGACGCGCCCGTCGAGCGTGACCGGGTAGTCCTTGGAGAGGTCGTCGTGCCCCCACACGGTGATCTTGAGGACGTCGCCCGGACCGATCGTGTACTCCTGGGCCGGCGCCGGCGGCGCCGCCAGCACGGCGAGCACGAGCAGCGCGGTGACGATCGAGGGGGCGAGGCGATGGGGGTGGAGCACGCTACCCAGCCACGACTAGAACGACAGCGTCACCTTCGCGCCGACGATGTCGTCCTTGAAGTCGAAGTTGTCGAAGTTCGAATCGCGGCGCGAGTAGGTGTAGTCCGCGCTGACGCTCAGCCACTTCTGGATCTGGTACTCGGCAGCGATCGAGAAGCCGTACAGCCAGTCGGTGCGCCAGGCGAACGTCCCGCTCACCTTCTGCGCCTTCTCGAAGTAGTCGCCGTTGCCGACGATGGCCCGACCGGTCAGCAGGAGCTTGGGCGTCAGGTAATGCTCGACCAGCAGGGTGAGGATGTCGGAGATGAATGCGGTGTTGGTGGCGAAGACCGACTCCTGCACCGAACGGTCGGCGATCAGCGAGATGCGCGTGCGGTCGGTGGGCGTGTAGACGAGGTCGCCGCTCACCACCAGGCCGCTGTAGGCGCCGACGTTGCCGCGGTCGGGATCGCGCACCTCGTAGCCGAGGCGCAGGGTGGAGGTCAGCCGGCTGGTGATCTCGCCCCGCACGCCGATGGCGCCGATGTAGCGATGCACGTCCCGGTCGTTGGCCGTGTCGAAGTCCTTGATGCCGTACGTGAAGTTGGCGAGCAGGTCGGTCTTGGGCTGGATGCGGTAGTAGCCGGTCAGCCCGATCGCGTGCTCGTCCCGGTCCAGCTGCTGGACGGTGTTGTCGAAGCTGACCGTCGTCCACGAGTAGTCGAGACCGATGGCGTAGCGCTGGGCGAAGCCGTACTCGACCGACGGGGACAGAACGTTGGTCGTGCTCTTGATGCGCCCCGTCAGCTCGGTGCCCGGCGGATCGCTGGTCCGGGCGAAGTCCTCCTTCAGCTTGGCCTTGAGCCCGCCCGGGAAGTCGAGCAGCAGGTTGCCCAGCACGAAGTAGTGCTCGGTGTCCTGGTTGTCGAGGTCCACGTAGCGGAGGATCTCGGTGCGGAAGCCGAGGTCGATCCGGTGGCGGCCCAGCGGCAGCTCCATGACGAAGCCGGGGATGGTCTTGAAGATGACGTCGTCCTGGGAGTGGCTCGGTGCCTGGAAGACGTTGGCCTCGTACTCGACGCGCTCGGAGATGAAGGGCGTGATCTTGAACCCGGGTAGGCCGAGGTCCGGCCACAGCGCGTTGAGGTCGACGGCGGAGGCGGTCGCGGGAAGGATCAGCGCCAGCGCGGTGGCGATCAGCCACGAGAGAAGGCTCTTCCCTACGGCTTGCCGCGCACGCCTGTCGGTCACCGCCGTCCCCCCGTTAGACGCAGGCGATCATAGGGGACCGGCGTCCCGAATGTCAAACAATGAGAACTACTTGGCGCGCCTCACCACCCGTCCGGTCGTGTACTCTGCATATGTGTACCAGAGCCCTTCCCACAGCTGAACCTGGAGCGAGTCCCCGTCCTTCTCGTAGACCTGGGTCGTCCCGTGCTGTGAGCTCTTCGTGCTGCTCACGTGCCGCCAGCCGTTCGCCTCGAGCGTGCTGCGGATGGCGGTGGTGAGGCTCTCGAGCTCGATCCGTCCCCGATAGATGTGACGCCCGGCCTTCACGTTGGGCGTCTCGATCACCGTGGACTCGTCCTGCTGGTACGTGAGGCCCTTGGGGACCGGAATGTCTTCGAACTCGCTGCGGACCGGGCGCGGCGGATTGCTCGCACACGCGGTCAGCAGCAGGGACACGGCGAGCGCGGCGGTGAGATGTATCGCTTTCATGCGCGCATCCTAACCCGCGTTTTCGCGAGTACCCAGGAAATTCGACACCACCGGCTGCCCCTCGGGCGTCACTCAGCCCTGGATGCTGTATCCGCCGTCGACCGGGATCGCCGTGCCGGTGACGAAGTCGGAGGCCGAGCTGGCGAGGAACACCGCCACACCCGACATGTCGTCGATGCCGCCCCACCGTCCGGCCGGCGTGCGGCGCAGCACGGAGTCGTGCAGGCCGCTCACCTCGCGGCGCGCGTTCTGCGTGAGCTCGGTGTCGATCCAGCCCGGCAGCACCGCGTTCACCTGGATGTTGTCCCGGGCCCAGGCCACCGCCATCGACTTCGTGAGCTGCACGATCCCGCCCTTGCTCGAGCCGTAAGCCGGCGCGAACGAGGCGCCGAAGAGCGACATCATCGAGCCGATGTTGATGATCTTGCCGCCCCCCACCGCCTTGAAGGCCGGGTAGGCCGCCTTCGAGCACAGGAAGGCCGAGGTCAGGTTCGTGTCGATCACCCGCCGCCACTCGTCGAGCGCCAGCTCCTGCACCGGCTTGCGGATGTTGATGCCGGCGTTGTTGATCACGATGTCCAGGCGGCCGGAGCGCTCGCGGGTGGCCGCGACCAGACGCGCCACCGAGCCCTCGTCGGCGACATCGGTCTCGATCGCGTAGGCCTCGCCGCCCCGCTCGGTGAGATCGGCCACTGCGGCCTTCGACTTGTCGACGTTGCGTGCGGCAATCACGACGTGTGCGCCGGCGGCGGCCAGTCCCCGCGCCATGCCGAGCCCGATGCCGCCGTTGCCGCCGGTGACGATCGCGACCTTACCCTTGAGATCGAACACGCTGGCCCCCAGTCGCTGTAAACGTTACAGCGCTCTTCGCGAGATTGAAGGTCTTGCCGCGCGATCGAACGAATCGCCCAGCGAACGCGCAGGTTTCACGCCCTCGGGCGTGGCACGTCCACTGCAGAGCACGCGGTGTATTCGCCCACGCGGCGGTCGGAGGGTACCTCAAATGGTGGCGCACGTCCCGTTCATTCAGCGGCTCGGTCTCGAGCGCGAGCCCCTGCCCTCGCACGTGTGGACGATCGCGCTGACCGGCGATGGTCCGCCCGCGCCCGGCCGCTCCGGATGCGCGCGAGCTCGACACGGCGCGACGCGCGCTCCCGCCGCGGTGGATGGGGGACGACTCGAGCGCGTGAGCCGGCTCGCGCGCGCCGGCCAGACGATCGCGGTGCTCACGCGCGACAACGCCGCGGCGTGGGCCGCGGACCTCGCGGCCGCGCCCCAGGCGCGCGCCATCGTTCAGCCGAGTGATCGCGGTCCGGCGGCCGAGCTGCTGCTGCCGATGCTGAAGATCGCGCGGCGCGACCCCGCGGCCACCGTCGTCGTGCTGCCGGCCGATCAGCGCATGTTGGAGGACGAGGCGGGCTTCGTGCGCTGCATCGCGCGTGCAGTGTGGGCGGTCGCGCTCCGGCCCGAGTTGCCGATCCTGATCGCCGCCCACCCCGACCGGACGGTCCGCGACGGCTGGATCGCGCTCGGCCCGCCGATCGATGGGCTCGAGTACCTCGCGCTCTACACGGTCGAGCACTTCGTCGACGGCGCCTCGCTCGCCGAGCAGCAGCACCTGCTGGACGCCGGCGCGCTGGTGAGCACGAGCATCATGGTGGCCCGGGCCGGCACCCTGCGGGCGCTGGCGGCGCGCACCCTTCCCGACGTGCTGGAGACGCTCGAGCCTCTCGAGGAGGCCTTCGATCGCCCCGAGGAGTCGCTGCTGATCGAGGCCGTCTACGAGTCCATGCCGCGCACGAGCCTGGCGCCGCTGGAGCGCGCCCGCGACGTGGCGGTGCTGGCACTGCCCGACGTGGCCTGGCAGCGCATCCCCGATCGGCCGCTCGCCCTCGCCTCCTGAGACGACGCTCAGCGCCGCAGGACGAGCGTCACCACCGCGCCCTCGCCCGGCGATTCGAAGCGGAGCGTGCCGCCGTGCAGGCGCGCGATGCGCTCGACCGTCAGCAGGCCCACACCGGCATGGCCGGGCTTCGTCGAGTGCATGAGCTTGATGAGGAGATTGGCGTTCGTGGTGCGGAACCCCGGCCCGCGATCGCGGACCGCCACGCGCACCTCGTCGCCGTCCTCGGAGACGCGCACCTCGGGAGGCTCCGTCCGGCCCGCCGCCGCCGTCGCCTCGACGGCGTTGCGCAGCAGATGGGTGAGCGCCAGGGTCAGCAGTCCCGCGTCTCCGCGCCCGGTGGGCCACGGCCCCTGGGCGAGGCTCACCGGCCCGCCGGCGCACGCGGCGGCCGCCGCGACGATGGCGCCCAGATCGACGGGAGCGGACGTGGTCAGCTCGAGCGCGGCGATGGCGAACGCTGACGGCAGCATCGCGCCCAGACGCGCGAGCTGCTCCTGCATCGTCCGTACGCTGTCCTCGACCGGAGCCTCGCCGGTGCTGCGGCGCAGGACCTCGAGGTGCATCGTGAGGGAGTTGAGCGGGCCACGAAGATCGTGCAGCAAGCGCCCCAGGTCCGGCGGGAGCGGCCGCCCCCTGGGGTCGTCGCCGGCCGACATCAGGTCAGACGCGCCGACTTCACCGCCTGGATGCCGTACTTCGCCAGCTTGTTGTAGAGGGTCTTGAGGCTGATGCCGAGCAGCTGCGCGGCGCGCCGCTTGTCCTGGCTGGTCTCCTCCAGGGCGCGCAGGATCATGTCGCGCTCCATCTCGCGGATGGGCGTGATCGAGGAGCCGGCGCTGCTCTGGGCGGGCGCCGGGGCCGTGGCTCGTAGCACCGTGTCGGGCAGGTGCTGCATCTCGATCAGGCCCGTGCCGCTCAGCACCACCGCCCGCTGGATGACGTTGCGCAGCTCGCGCACGTTGCCCGGCCAGTGATAGCGCTCCAGCTCCTTCTCGGCTTCGGCCGAGAGCCCGCGCACCTGCCGGTTGTCCAGGCGGTTGAACTCCTCGACGAAGGTCCGCGCCAGCATCGGGATGTCCTCCCGGCGCTCGCGCAGCGGCGGCAGGTGGATCGAGAAGACGTTGAGACGATAGAAGAGATCCTCGCGCAGCTTGCCGTTGGCGATGGCCTCGCTGGGCACCTGGTTGGTCGCCGCCACCACGCGCACGTCGACCTGGATCTCCTTGGCGCCGCCCACCCGACGGAAGGTGCTCTCCTGCAGCACGCGAAGCAGCTTGGCCTGGGTGTTGGGATCCATCTCGGCGACCTCGTCGAGGAACAAGGTGCCGCCGTCGGTGAGCTCGAAGCAGCCCAGCCGGCGCTCGGTCGCGCCCGTGAAGGCGCCCCGCTCGTGGCCGAACAGCTCGCTCTCGATCAGGGTCTCGGGGATGGCCGCGCAGTTGATGGCGACAAATGGCTTGTTGCGTCGATTGGAGAGGTCGTGGATGGTGTGTGCGACCAGCTCCTTGCCGGTCCCGCTCTCGCCGTACACGAGTACCGGCGCGGTGCTCGTCCCGGCCAGCTCCACCCAGCGATAGACCTCCTGGATGCCGCGGGACTGCCCGACCATCTGGCCGAAGGTCCCCTTCTGACGCAGCTGGTGGCGGAGGTAGCTGACCTCGCGCGACAGGGACTCCTGCTCGATCGACTTCTCGAGCAGCACCTGCAGCCGCGTGGCGTCCACGGGCTTCGTGAGGTAGTCGAAGGCGCCGTGCCGCATGGCCTCGACCGCGGTCTCGACAGTACCGTAGCCGGTCACCACCAGCATGATGGGCGACCGGCCCGTTTCCTTGAGCTTCTGCAGCAGGGTGAGGCCGTCCATCTCCGGGAGCACGAGGTCGGTGACGACGACGGCCGGATGCTGCGTGTCGATCAGGTTGAGCGCTTCCTCGCCCGAGGACGCCGTCTCGACGTCGTAGCCCCACTGCCCGACGAGCCGGGCCAGGCCGTCGCGCTCGGCCGGCTCGTCATCGACAACGAGAATCTTGCCGGACTTCATCTGGTCTCGTCTGTTCGGACTCACGCTGTCACCCGCCCTGGAGGGCTACTGCTTGTGAACTTGCAGATTGTTGACGACGCTCTTGACACCCTTGGCCTGCCACGCGAGCTGCTCGGCCCGGGTCTTCAGCTCCGGGGACTCGACCGTGCCGTTAAGGTAAACAGTGCCGCGGTTCGTGTCAACGTCAACCCGGGTGAGGTTGGACGCCTTGTCGGCGACGAGCTTGGTCTTGACGCTGGCCGTGATCGTCGCGTCGTCCAGGTTCGTTCCGGCGCTGTTGCCGGTCATCGACTCGCATGCGCTCAGGGCCATGGTGAGCACCACCACGAGCGCAAGGCTGCGCAGGACTGCCTGCATCCCGATCTCTCCTCTCATCATGCGGCGCGCTCGAGACCCTCGACGCGCGCCTGACAGGCCACGCAGCGGGTCGCGAACGGCATGACCTTCAGCCTGGCCTTGGCGATGGCCTCGCCACACTCGCGGCAGATGCCATAGCGGCCGGCGTTGATGTCGTCGAGCGCTGCGGTGACCTCGGCGAGCTGTCGCGCGCGATGATCGGCGACGGCGAACGAGACCTCGTCATCGTGCGTGATCGAGGCGGCCCCGTACGGGTCCTTGACGATCTCGCGCGCGTGATCGGTGCTGCGCTCGGAGCCCAGCGCCTTGATCGAATCGGTCAGCGCCGAGCGCTGCTCCTCGAGATTTTTCTTGATGGAGCTCATCAGTGTCCTCCTGGTCCGACTACCGGGTTCGGCCCAGTGGCAACGCAGGTGTCGTGCCAGATGTGACCGGTGCCGCGAAAACCTGCACGTTGACGTGTGCTTGCGGCGGTCCGAACGGTCCCGCGCGTTCGAACTGCGGTCGAGGCGGTGCAACTCCTACAACCCAAACGAGGGAAGACTTTTCAACTGATGGGGGCCCGAGACGGCGTTTATCTGCGCCAGTTGCGCGCGCGCTCGTGGCATCGCGGCTGCACTGCTATCGCCTAAACCATCGGGAGGTGATCACCATGAGCCAGAGCCACGCGTTCAAGGTCCTGAGCCTGGTGCCGGGCGGCGACCGACGCGGCCGGGACACCCGTTCCTGGATGTACAAGGACGACTATCCACGGCACATCGACAGCTACATCGACTTCTTCGGTACCCCGCGCTCGCGGGCTCTGGTGGCCGATCCGTGCGGCGAGCTCATCCTGGAGCATCAGTCGTGAGGGGCCGGCTCGCGCTCTGTGCCGTCTCGGTCGTCAGCGCGCTCGCACTGGGTGCCGCCGTCGGCGGCTGCGCCGATCTCATCGGGCAGTCCGGCTCGGCCTCGCCGACCTCGGGCAGCACCACCACCAGCAAGGCGCCCCAGCCCAGCGCCAAGCCGATCGCCGGCGCCCAGGCCCAGCGGCTGCAGAAGGTCATGACACCGCTGATCAAGGCGATGGACCACCCGCTGGCGCTCAACACCGTCAAGGTCGGCATCCTCGACGATCCGCAGATCAACGCGGCCAGCGCCGGCGGCGGCGAGTTCTACGTCACGCGCGGCCTCCTCGAGAAGGCCAACGACAGCCAGCTGGCCGGCGTGCTGGCCCACGAGCTCGCGCACGACGACCTCCGTCACGTGGCCAAGGCTCAGACGCTCGGCACCGGGCTGACCGTCGGCATAGTACTGCTCGACCAGATCCTCCCGGGCGCCGGCGCCATCGCTCCGATCGCCGGCCGGCTCGTGATGAACAAGTACACGCAGACCGAGGAGTACGCGGCCGATCGTCACGGAGCGGAGATCCTCCAGAAGGCGGGGATGCCGCCGACGGTCATGGCCGACACCTTGACGTGGCTGATGCAGACCGAGGGCACCGGCAGCGGCGGTGGCTTCTTCGCCACCCATCCGGCGACCGGCGATCGCATCGAGGCGCTCCGCCGCGCTCACTGAGCGCGGCGGCCGCGCCGCTCAGATCCTGAGCTCGGCGGGCTGCTCCTCCGGGCCACCACCCTCGAGCTCATCGAAGGTCTTGGCCCCGTCCTCGTCGGCCACCAGCAGGCGAATGTAGAGCCGCGCGTTCACCAGCGTGGCGCTGGTGAGGACGACGAGGGCGGGCGGGAACGCGATGGCCTTCGTCAGCACGTCATCCACCGCGTTCAGCAGGGCCGTGCGCACTGCGTCCTGATCCTCGCTGTCCGCGACGCTCACCGACGTCGTCACCTCGACGAGATAGGCGCGGGCCGGCGCGGCCGCCAGCAGCAGGACGCTGAATGCCGCCGCCAGACGGCGGAGGCCCTGGATTCCCGTCGAACTGCTGCCGTCGCGCCCCGCCCGCCGTCCCCACATGATCGGCCTCCGTCGGAGACCGAGGGCTGCGACTCCTATGCCAGTGGACGGAGACGGCGCGCGCGCCCGCCCTCCAGCAACGGCGCGATCGATTGCGGCTGCTCGAAGAACGACGTGAGTGGATCGTCCTGGCGCTGCAGCCGCTCGCCCATGTTGCGGATGTGGAACTCCTCCGGATAGAGCGCACGACCCAGCTCCGACCACTCGAGCGGTGTGGACACGGTGGCCGTCGAGTACTCGCGCACAGCGTACGGAGCGACGAGCGTCGCGCCGCGGCGGTTGCGGTGCACGTCGATGAGGATCTTGCCGCGCCGGCGGGCGCGCCGCATGTCGAGCGTGAACAGCCGCGGCTCGCGCGAGCGCGCCATGCGCACGATCGTCTCGGCGGCGGTGCGGGCCTGCTCGAAGGTGCAGTGCGCGTCCAGCGGCACCATGACGTGCAGGCCCCGGCCGCCCGAGGTCTTCACCCACGACCGGACCCTGAAGAGCCCGAGGAGATCGCGGACGAGCAACGCGGCGTTGCGAACCTCGCGGAACGCGATCTCGACAGGGTCGAGGTCGAAGAGCAGCTGGTCGGGGCGGTCGAGCGCCTCGACGGTACAGGCCCAGGGATGCACCGAGATGTAGCCGAGGTTCAGCAGGTAGAGCAGCGACGGAAGATCGCCGCCCACGACGTGATCGGCGTAGCTGCCGGCCAGGTGCTCGCTGCGGACCCGGCGCGTGGGGATCCAGCCCGGCAGCCCGGGCGGCGCCGTCTTCTGATAGACGCACTCGCCGGTGAGCGGATCGGGCGCGCGCTGCAGGCTCAGTGGTCGGCTGGCGACGAAGGGCAGCAGGTGGTCGGCGACGGTGGTGTAGTAGTCGAGCAGCTCCTGCTTGGTGATCCCGTCCTCGGGCCACAGCACCTCGTCGAGGTGGGCGAGCATGAGACGGCGACCCTGGACGTCGGTGATGCGCGTGGCTCCAGACATCAGCAGACTCCTGCGGAGCGGTCGTTGGCCATAATCATCCCGGAGAGCAATTCAGCAAGAACGCTGCCAGCGACGCCTGGGAAGAGTTTTGCCCTGCCCGCTTCGCTAGCCGAAGTCGTGCGATGGGATCGCATGACCGCCGACGGGAATCGGCTGCACGCGATGCGCGCGGATCGAGAGCACGCCGTCCTGGGACTGGAGCAACCCGTCCACGATCAGCATCGGCTCGGTGACGAGCACCAGCCGCTGACGCGTGAACAGCCCCGGGGTGACGATGACGTTGGCGATGCCGGTCTCGTCCTCCAGGCTCAGGAACACGAAGCCCTTGGCGGTGCCCGGACGCTGACGCACGATGACGCTGCCGGCCACGCGCACGCGCTCGCCGTCGTCGTGCCGGCGCAGATCGACGGCGCGCACCACACCCGCCCGCGCGAGCATGGCCCGGCGCAGCGCCATCGGATGCGGCCCCAGGGTCACGCCGGTGCCGGCGTAGTCCGCCGCCAGCCGCTCGTGGGCGTCCATCTCGGTGAGCGGTGAGACAGGCGCCGGCTGGGCGGCCGCCGCCGTCGCGAACAGCGGCCCGGGCGACGGCACCGCCGCGGCCCAGAGATCGGCGCGGCGCCGGCCGCCGAGCGCGGCGAAGGCGCCGATCGACGCCAGGGTCTGCGCCTCATCGCGCGTGAGTCCCGCCCGGGCGACGACGTCGGCGATCGAGACGAACGGCCGGGCGTGCCGCGCCGCCAGCAGGGCGTTCGCCGCGCTCTCGCGCAATCCCTTCACGTAACGCAGCCCCAGCCGCACGCCCCAGCCATCCTCCACCGCCTCGACCGCGCACGCCCATCCCGAGCGCATGACGTCGACGGGCCGGATGACGACGCCGTGATGCTTCGCGTCCCCCACGATCGTCGCCGGGTGATAGAACCCCATCGGCTGGTTGTTGAGCAGCGCGGTGTAGAACGGCGCCGGGTGGCGCACCTTCAGCCATGCGCTGGCGTAGGCCAGCAGCGCGAAGCTGGCCGCGTGCGACTCGGGAAACCCGTAAAGGGCGAAGGCGGTGATGGCGTGGACGATCTCGTCCGCCCCGGGCCCGGTGATGCCCTGCCGGGCCATGCCGGCGCGCAGCTTGGCCTCGATCTCCACCATGCGGCGCTCGCTGCGCTTGAAGCCGAACGCGCGACGCAGCTCCTCCGCCTCGCTGCCCGAGAACCCCGCGGCGACCATCGCCATGCGCAGGAGCTGCTCCTGGAACAGCGGCACGCCCAGCGTGCGCTCCAGGATCGGCTCGAGGCTGGGATGCGCGTAGCTCACCGGTTCGCGCCCGCGCCGGCGCCGCACGTAGGGATGCACCATGTCGCCCACGATGGGCCCCGGCCGGATGATCGCGACCTGCACGACCAGGTCGTAGAACTTCTCGGGGCGGATGCGCGGCAGGGTGGCCATCTGGGCGCGGCTCTCGACCTGGAAGACGCCGATGGTGTCCGCCTTCTGCAATGCCGCGTACACCTCGTCGTCGTGCGGCAGGTGGGCGAGATCGACCTCGGCGCCGGTCTCGGCGGCCAGCCCGATCGAGTCTTGAAGAACGGACATCATGCGCAGCCCGAGCAGGTCGACCTTCACGATGCCGAGCGCGGCGCAGTCGTCCTTGTCCCACTGGATGACGACGCGGCCCGGCATCGTCGCCGGCTCCAGCGGCACGACGTCGTCGAGCCGGCCGCCCGTGATGACCATGCCGCCAGAGTGCTGGCCGAGGTGACGCGGCAGATCTTGAAGTCTCGTCCATAGCGCGGCGAACTTGCGGATGCGCGGATGGCGCGGATCGCAGCCGGCCTCGGTGAGATGCCTGGTCAGCACCTCCTCGGGATCCTGATAGCCCCAGTTGGAGACGAGCTTGGCCAGACGGTCCTGCAGCTCGCCCGGCAGCCCGAGCGCCTTGCCGACCTCGCGGGCGGCGCTGCGCCCGCGGTAGGTGATGACGTTGGCGGTCATGCCGGCGCCCTGACGGCCGTAGCGACGGTAGACGTACTGGATGGCCGCTTCGCGCCGCTCGCCGCTCGGCAGATCGAGATCGATGTCCGGCCACTCGCCGCGCGACTCGCTGAGGAAGCGCTCGAAGAGCAGCCCCATGCCCACCGGATCGACCGCGGTGATGCCGAGCGCATAGCACACCGCGCTGTTGGCCGCCGAGCCCCGCCCCTGCACCAGGATGTCGCTGGCCCGGCAGAACTCGACGATGTCCCAGACGATGAGGAAGTAGCCGGCCAGGTCGAGGCGCCCGATGAGCTCGAGCTCGTGGGCGATCTGCCGGCGCGCCCGCTCGGCCAGCGGTCCGTCGCCGTAGCGCCGGCGCGCGCCGGCGCGGGCCAGCTCGCGCAGGTGCTCGAGCGCCGAGGTCTGGGGCGGCAGCGGGAAGTCCGGGAAGCGATAGCCGAGGTTCTTGAGCGTGAAGGCCAGGCGCAGCGCGAGCTCTCCGGTGTTGGCCAGCGCCTCCGGCAGATCGCGGAAGCGCTGGGCCATCTCCAGCCCGCCCTTGAGGTCGCGCTCGCCGTTGGCCGTGAGCCTCCGCCCGGCGTGATCGAGATCGGTCTTCTCCCGGATGCAGGTGAAGACGTCGGCGACGGCGCGGCCACCGGGTCGGGCGTGGAGCGGCTGGTTGGCGGCGATCAGCGGCAGCCGCGCGTCGCCGGCCAGCGCCACCAGCCGCTCGACGTCGCGCTCCTGCGCGCGATCGAGGTGGCGCTGGAGCTCGACGAAGCAGCTGTCGCGGCCGAAGATGGCCGCGAGCCGATCGAGCGTGCGGCGCGCGCCCTCGCGATCGCCGCGCGCCACCGCCGCGGCCAGCGGCCCGTGACGACCGCCGGTGAGACAGACGAGCCCGCCGGCGTAGGGCTCGAGATCGTCGAGCGCGATATGGCCGGCGCCCTTGGGCGCGCCGAGCTTGAGGCGCGTGATGAGCCGGCAGAGGTTACGGTACCCGTC
>Ga0310810_10005688_pt1 | contig 13986 bp, 13 predicted proteins | sample NCmetagenome_FD_207641 | JGI IMG/M metagenome (GOLD analysis project Ga0310810, IMG submission 207641) | Soil microbial communities from experimental microcosm in Duke University, North Carolina, United States - NC | ecosystem: Engineered > Artificial ecosystem > Soil microcosm > Unclassified ... | reverse complement strand
CGGCCCAGGTGATCCTGGCGCGCCACGCGGTGGAGCGGCTCCCCAGTCTGACCGCCGCGCGGCCCACCGTGCCTCCTGCCCTCGAGCTGGTAGTCCACCGCGCGATGGCCAAGGCTCCGCCCGATCGGTACCGGGATGCCACGCGGTTTGCGGCCGCGATCGATGAGGCGTTGCGGGCGCCGCGGCGGAAAAGGCGCCGGCCGATCCGGTGGGCCGCGGCAGGCGTCGTCGCGCTCGTCGGCATCGCGGCGGCCGCCGCCGCATGGAGAAGCCGCGCGCCGGCGTCGGCGCGGATTGACCGGGACGTCGTAGCCGTGCTGCCGTTCGAGAGCGGCGAGACCGATGACCAGTCGCTCCAGCGCGTCGGCGGCGAGGTTGCCGGGATGATCGCGGAGCGGCTCACCGGCGAGGGCGGGCCCCGGGCCGTGTCGGCGGGGACGGTACACGACGCGCTCGGCCGGGCCGGCGCCGCTGACGGCCAGCCGATCTCGGAAGCCCGCGCGCTGGGCGTGGCGCGCTCGGTCGGTGCTGGCCTGATCCTCACTGGCCGCGCTACTTCCGAGCGCGGACGGATCCTCCTTGCCGCCTCACTCCAGTCGACGGCCGACGGGCGCGTCGTTGCGCGGGTCGAGCCACTGAGCGTCGCGCCCGACAGCCTGCAGGCCGCGGCCGACCGGGTCACGGCCCAGCTGCTGGTCCGCGCGTCGGGTGAGCCGATCGAAGTTCTGCGCACCTATCTGGATGGCCGGCTGGCCTACATCCGGGGACAACCCACCCGCGCCGCGGCCCGATTTGCCGAAGCCCAGGCAGCCGATTCCGCGTTTGCCTACGCGCCCCTCGCCCTGGCGCTGGTACGGGGAAGCGCCACCGACGACTCGCTGGCGAACGCAGTCCGGAACCGGCTGAGCCCGGCCGATCAGCGCTTCCTCACCGCGTTGATCGGCGTCCGGTTTCCTCGCCCGACGCCCGCCGTCGAGATTCTTCGCGCCTGGGAAGACGCCGTGCAGAACGGCGCGGACTATCCGGAGGCGTGGTTCAAGATGTCGGAGGAGCTGTTCCATCGCGGGCCGCTGATCGGCGTGCCCGGTGTCATCGGCCGGGCCGCGGCCGGGTATCGACGCGTGCTTGCGCTCGAGCCGGGCTTCGTACCCGCGCTCGGGCATCTGATCGACATCGCTGCCGGCGCGGGCGACACCGCCGCGGTGCGCGCGCTGAGCCTCCGGTACTTCGCGCTCGATTCGGTGGGCGATCTCGCCGACTACTACCGGTGGCGGCGGGCCGTCAGTCTGGGCGACACCGCGGCGCGGCGCCGGATCCGAAGCCGGATGGACCAGCTCAGCGATGCCACGCTCGAGCGCATGGTGCTTGCGGCGCAGCTCGACGGGACGGCGCTCGATGATGCCGAAGCGGCGGTCCTCGCCCGTCGCTCGCAGAGCAGCCTCCGCTCCGCCACCCGACTCGCATACCTCCACATGACGGAGCTCGCCCTCAACCGGGGGCGGCCGGCGGCCGCGTCGCGACTCGTGGGGGAACGCAATGCCGCCACAGGCACGTCGTCGCCGATCGACCAGCTCATGGACGTGGTCTCAGCCCTGTTTGCCGGGGGCGACACTGCGAGGGCGGCGGGCGTCGCGACGGCGGGGGCGCCTCTGCAGGGGACAGCCGGTCCGGCGACGAGCGAGGCGTCGCGATACGCAGCGTGCGGGGCCGGGCTCTGGTTCGCGGGGCGCGGGGAGTTCGCCCGCGCTGCCGAACAGTCCTCGCGGCTGAACGGCGCGTCAGCAGCGGGAGCCCGTCTGGCGCCGGCGGGCTGGGCGGGGCTGTGCAGTGCCACCATCGATGCAGAGGTCGCAGCGGGGACCGGGCGGCCCGACGCTGCGGCGCGCCTCGGCCATCTCGACTCGCTCACGCGGGTGGACCCGGCCGTCACTTCATGGGTGCTCGCGCCAGCCGATCTCGTCGTGGCACGACTGCGCGAGGCGCGCGGCGAGCTGGCCGATGCTCTCGCCGCCTCCCGGCGGCGCTCGTACATCGCCGATCTTTACGAGCATCGCATTCTGGTGGCGTTGCCGGCCATGCTCCGGACGGAGGGCCGACTCGCCGCGCTCACGGGAGACACATCCGGCGCACGGCGCGCCTACCGCCACTACCTCGTGCTGATGGCGTCACCCGAGCCCGTCTTCCAATCTCAGGTCGACAGCGTGCGACACGCGCTCGCGGCGCTCGGCGGGGGGTGAGCCGGCCGGCCCGACGGCCAGCGGGCACCTCACCCCCTGTCGAGATCCAGCGCCCTCCGTACCGCCAATTCGTCCGCCCCCGCGATCTCGACCACCTTGCTCCGGCCCGAGTGCCCGCGGACGATCGTCACCGACGATCGAGCCACGCCCAGCTGCTCGGCCAGGAGGCGTACCAGTGCATCATTTGCCGCGCCGTCCACCGGCGGAGCGGCCAGACGGATCCTGAGCTCGCTACCCACGACTTCGCGAATCTCGCTTCGGGAGGAGCGGGGCTGCACCCGGACGCGTATCCGGACACCATCCGGGGCCGGCGCGACCCAGCTCAGCTCGGCCAGATCAGTATGGAGCGAGGAGGCGCGCGAGGAGGCTGAGCACGACCGGCTGCGCGATCCACGAGAGCAGGATCCACGCTAGCATCGGGCTCAGATCAAACGGTCCGACGGTAGGTACGAGCCGGCGCAGTGGGTTGACCAGCCAATCGGTCAGGCGGTACGCCGGCCGGACCAGTCGGCTGAACGGCCCGAGGCCGATCCACGACGACACGACGCGGATGATCAGCGCAACTTCGAGCACGATGAACGCCGCACGGACCACCGCGTACACCCAGGCACCCGGTCCCGACCGGGTCAGCGCCGCGAGCGAGGCGACAAATCCGAGTGCCCAGCCCAGGATCCAGAGCAGAATCAGCCCGCCGACGATGACGCCGCCGACCAGCCACAGCGGTGCGTCCTGGGGATTGCCGCCGGCTCGGAGAACGCGCCGCTCGATGGGATTGAGCACCGGGTCGCTGATGCGTCGCACGAAGCGCGGCCAGGCCCCGAACGCGCTCAGCCGGCGGCTCCGCACCGCCCAGTGCGTGATGGCTACGACGGCCGCGTAGAGCAGCGCCACCACGATGAGTCCGCGCACCACGGCGTAGACGAGCGCGACTCCCGTCATGTCACCGCCGCCCCGCGTCGAGCTGCAGCGGCTCGACGTCGCCCTCGGGTGTGATGCACGTGGCCGCGAACTTCCCTTCGCTCAACGCTGCGCCGTCGAGCGCATCGGCGCCGCCCGAACACGATGCGAGCACGTGGCCGGCGGGGCGGCGAAAGGCAACGGTCACGGTCAGCGGTCCGGCGCCGCCGCTGAGCCGGCGCACGGTCGTCGCGGTGAGCGAGTCCACGCCCATCTGCGCAACCGACGCGGGGTAACGGCCCCGGTGGGAGCTGTGGAAGTCGGCGGCGCGGTCGATCAGCTCGAAGAGTTCACGGCCGAGGATCTGCTGGTCATCCTGGGTGGCTGACGGCGGGGCGGCGGGGCGGGCGGACTCGCTGGAGCGGCAGCCCGCCAGGGCGGCGATCAGGAAGGCGAGCGGGAGTGCAGCGCGGGATGCGCCGCTCATTCCATCGCGAATTCGCGGTTGAACACCACCGGGAAGCTGAAGGTCTTGGCGCGGCTTCGGGTCTCCATGATGTCCGCCACCCGCCGGAGCCGGTCGGGGATCCCCAGAATCTTCTCCTGCGCCTTCCGACCCAGCTCGTTGAGGCCGGTCAGGCTCTCGATCTTCCAGTAGCGGATCTGCTCCTGCACGATGCGCAGGTAGTCCCGCGGCCCATAGATGCCGGCCCGGCGGATCACGTCCGCGAACTCCTTGTAGCCCGGGATGGTGAGGCCCGGCATGTCGATGCTCGGCAGGATGAACGCGGCCGAGTGCAGCGCTTCGTTCGGGTCGCGGGCCAGGATCTCGGTGAACACGTGCCGATAGAAGGAGAAGTGCCGGGCTTCCTCGCGGGCCACGTAGCCGAGCACTTCGCCCAGCAGGGGCTCGTACTCGCCGATCATCTTGCCGGTGTTGGCGTGGGAGAACTGGGTCGCCCGCTCCTGGACTGTCGTGTACACGAAGACACGATAGGGGTCATGGTCCCAGCTCGGGTTGAACCCGGCGCGGATGTACTCGAACTGCATCTCCTCGAGCCGGCGCTGGTCGAACAGGCGGGCGTCGCGGCCATAGTCGTGCAGGATCTGGCCGTGCCGGTCCTCTTCCGCGGTCCACAGGTTGTTCCAGGATTGCCAGTGACTGTCCTCGCCGAGGTACACCGCGAGGAGACGATGGAAGTGTGGCAGGCCTTCTTCAGTGAGCAGATTAAGTGCCAGCGCCGCGCGCGCGGCATCCGGGATGCCCGCAGCCCGCTTCCGGAGCTCGGTCATGTGGTCGTCGGGCGAGGTATCGGGCTTGGCGCCGAGCAGGTCTTCGGGGAACCACAGTTCGCGCTTGGCCTCGTGGACGGCCATCATCTCGCGGACCCGGCCCTCCATGTCGCGGAGGACCTCGACCTTTGACAGCAGGTGACGGGCGGACTCGGTCAGGCTCATGGCTGCTCACAAAGGCAAGGGGAACCGGCCCCCTCAAATTAACGTGGCCCGTTCCCCTGTCCAACTTCAATTCCGACGCCGACCTACGCTGCTTCGGCCTCGAACCGCTTTTCCATCAGCGTCCAGGTGTCGTTGCCGATGTAGCCGGCCCGCTGAATCACCCGCTGCCAGCCCATGGCGCCGAGCAGCCCCTCCGCCCGCAGGTCATCCGTCCAGAATTCGGCCATGTGCGCTCCCTCCTCGGCCACTCGCGCCTCGAAGGCCACCAGCAGGCGGTGGGCGTGCCCCCGGTGCCGCTCGGCGGGGGTCACGACCAGGTCGATCAGGCGCGCCACGCCACCCCTGAGCGAGTACCTGAGGCCCCCGATCCAGTCCCCGATCTCGTTGCTGAGCACCAGATAGCAGTCGTCAGCAGGCGCCGGCAGGCCGGCAGCTGAGGCTTCGATGTCGATCAGTTCCTGGAGCCAGTGCGCCACGTCCTCGTCCTGGTCCATCGCGCGAATTGTCATCTCACTCATGGCTCATTGACCGCGTGGGGGTGAAGGTGGCCCTCGCCTCGCACGATGTGCAACAGTAATGCCAGCCGCCTGCCCAGGTCGCTGTGGGGGCCGTCACGCCATCCCCGCCGACGCCCCGTTAGACTGGAAACAACTTCAGGTTCCGGGAGTGCCCCATGCCCGTCCAGGATCCGGAGCGACGCGCCGTCGCCCGCTGCGCCTTCTGCGGCAAGCTGAATCGGATCAATCTGACCCGTCTGGCCGACGGGCCGAAATGCGCCGAATGCCATCGGCCGCTCCGCCTCGACCGGCCGCTCAAGGTCACCGATGCCGATTTCGACACGGTCATCGGCGGCACCGACGCACCGGTGCTCGTCGATTTCTACGCCGACTGGTGCGGCCCATGCCGGATGATGGCGCCGACGCTCGACGAGTTTGCGCACGATCGCGTGGGTGACGTGCTGGTGCTCAAGCTCGACACCGACGCCAATCCGGCGTCCGCCGCGCGGTTCCACATCCGCGGGATCCCCACGATCATCGCGTTCCGTGGAGGCAAGGAGGCGCAGCGGCACGTCGGGCTGGCGGATCGCCGCGTGCTGAACGGGCTCGTGGCCTGATCAGACGCCGAGCGCGATCCCGATACCCAGACCGATGATGCCGAAGGCGAACAGGATCGCGAAGAGCCGGGCGGCAAACCCGATCCATCGTTCGTAGGGCACGCCGGCCGCGGCGATGATGGCCATGAGCCCGCCGTTGGTCGGGGTGACGAGATCGCAGAGGCCGGCGCCGACCTGATACGCGAAGACCGTCATCTGCCGCGAAAGTCCGAGCAGATCCGACAGCGGCACCAGGATCGGCATCGTGAGCACTGCCTGCCCGCTCACGCTCGGCACCGGCACGTGGATGGCCGCGTGCGTCACCGCCATCGTGACCGCCGAGAGCGCGAGCGGCAGGCCGGCGATGGGGGTGAAGAGCCCGTGCACGATGGTATCGAGCACCTGGCCCTGCTCCAGCACGACGCTGATGGCGCGGGCGAACCCGATCAGCATCGCGGCCCCCGCCATCGAGCCGAAGCCGTCGGCAAAGGCGCCGGCCGTGCCGCTGACGCCCAGCCCGCCGAGCAGCCCGGCCACGATGCCCATCAGGAAGAACAGCGCGGACATCTGGTCGAAATCCCAGCCCAGTTTCAGGATCCCCAGCACCAGCATGACGAACGTGCCGAGAATCAGCACCAGGATGAGGCCGTGGCGTCCGAGCGGGGCGGTCGCCTCGTCATCGGCGCCGGCCTCCTCCGGTGCGACGCGCGTCCGAGCGGCGTAGCGCATCGTTCCCCAGATCCAGATGCCGAGTGCCGGCACCAGGGTGGCCACACGGAAGCCGCCGCCCGAAAGCTGCGGCAGCTGCGCCAGCTTCTGGGCAATGCCGACCTGAAACGGGTTGACCGGGCTGAATGCCGCGCCGACGGCGGCGGCGCCAAGACTCATGGCCACGGCGGTGACCGCGTCGAAGCCGAGCCGGCGGGTGAGGAGGAGCAGGATGGGCACGAAAGCGATGATCTCTTCCTGCATGTTCTCGACGATGCCGCCCATGGCAAAGGCGATGCACGCCACCGGAATCACCAGCGCCTCGCGTTTGGCCAGCATGTGAGCGAGGCGGCTTACGGCCCGGCGCAGCGCTCCGGTCCGGTCCACCACCGCAAACGACCCGCCCACCAGGAAGACGAGGAACACGACCGAGCCGGCGTCGGCCAGGCCCCTTGGCACGGCGACGAGTGCCTGAAACGGCTGGACCGGGCTCGGGGCCACGCGGTGATAGGTGCCGGGTACTACCACGTTCCGACCGGTGGCCGCATCCTGGCGGCGGTCGTACGTCCCGGCTGGCAGCACCCAGGTGAGTGCAGCGGCGAGCGCAATGCAGATGGCCAGCAGGGCCAGAGGGTGGGGCAGGTGGATGCGGCGCAGCTGGCGGGCCGGGCCCGCCCCGGCTACGCGGCCCGGCAAGCGCGCCGGATCGGTGGCGTGTCGGAGCAGGCTATCCGCTGGTCCATTCCGCTCGAGATGGTGCCGCAGGCGGTGTCCTGCGCCCGTTGCGCCGCCGCTCGCTCCGTCTCCGCCGACGCGGTCGCCTCATTCCGGGCGCCGTTGAATTCGACGACGACAGTGCACACCACCTTCTGGCTGGAGAGCGTTCCGTAGAGCAGAAACGCCGCGAATGCGAGCACGGCGAGCGTGACGGCAAGCTTGCCTCGTGTGGTCATTTCCTGACTCCGGCTGAAGGGGTCGCGGCCGGGCCGGAACCGGCCCGCTGCGCCCGCTGTTCACCCACCTGTCGCCGGCGAAGCGCCGGGATCGAACGCGGGAGGACGAATCTGACAACGGATTGCACGACGGTACGCGACCTCGGCTGGGAATTTCTGGATGCCGAGCTTGGCGCGGCCGAACTGATCGGGATTTCGGGACATGCGGCGGGGTGTGGGACATGCCGAACGGCGCTGGCGTTCGACCGGGCCTTTCTCGAGCTGCTGGCCCGGCAGCGCGCGCTCCCCGCGCCCGCGCTGGTGGTCTGGCAGGTGAAAGTGTCGCTGCGTTCGGCCGGGCGGTAGCCTCGCATCAGCCGGCCCGCATGGCGCCCATGACACCGGGCAGGAGGCCCAGGATCCAGACCGCGGCACCAGCTGTCGCAGCCTGTGACCAGGTGGCGCGCGCCACCACCCTGAGGCCGATGGCCACCAGCGCCGCCGTCCAGATGGTGAACAGGTCGATGTGTCCCACGAGTGCGAGCGTCATCGAGGACGCGGTGGGGTCGAGGAACCGCGCGGGGCCGAGGCTCAGGCTGTAGCGCGAGGTAATCGACGTGTCGGGCAGCACCAGCGCCTGCACGGCGTTCACCAGCTGCTCCACGATCATCGGATACAGCGAGAACGTGGCGATCATCACCGCCTGGCTGAACCCCACCGCCGCACCCACGATTCTCGACACCAGCCAGACCACGATGCCGGCGACGAACGGCGCCACCAGGCCGGCGCCGATGAAGATGCCGATGCCGCCCCACTTGGCGCCCATCGCCTTCATCGCCGCGAGGCGCTCCGGCGTCGCGTTGGGCATCTTCTCCATCATCTTCGGCAGCATCCGCGCCCACTCGGCGTCGAACACGGGCTGCATCACGCCCTGCGTGGCGTAGTACAGCACCGTCAGGATGATCGGTAGCGCGATCAACGGCAGCGCGAACTCCCCGCCCTCGGCCCGGCGTGCGAACACGTCGGACGGTGCGTAGTAGATCTCCACGAGGTCCATCGGGCCCGGGTCGGCCGGGCGGGCCGCCATCGCCTCCGTCATGGGATGCTCCAGGTCAGAGAAGAGTGCCCCGCAGAATCAGCAGTGCCACCGAGAAATAGATGACGAGGCCGGTCACGTCCACCAGCGTGGCCACGAACGGCGCGCTCGCGCTGGCCGGATCGAACCCCAATCGGCGCAGGACGAAGGGAAGCATCGATCCGGTCAGCGACCCGAACGTGACCACGCCGACCAGCGAGATGCCCACCGTCAGCGCCACGAGCAAATGGTGCGGCCCGTAGTCGTAGCCGATCGCATGCCAGTTGTGGTCCGAGGCATACTGCCAGAGCAGGATGCGGGCAATGCCGATGATGCCCAGGATCACGCCGAGCGTGAGCCCCGCCGGTAGCTCGCGGACCGCCACGCGCCACCAGTCGCGCACCGTGACTTCCTGCAGGGCGAGCGATCGGATGATCAGCGACGTGGCCTGCGAGCCGGAATTCCCCCCCGAGCTGATGATGAGCGGCATGAAGAGCGCGAGCACCACCGCACGGCTGATCTCGCGGTCGAAGTGGCCCATGGCCGTCGCGGTGAGCATCTCGCCCAGGAAGAGGGCGCAGAGCCAGCCGGCGCGCTTCCGGATCATGGCGCCGAAGCCGATCTGCATGTACGGCTCGTCGAGCGCTTCCATGCCGCCGAACTTCTGCACGTCCTCTGTCTGCTCGGTGATCAGCGCGTCGATGATGTCGTCCACCGTGACGATGCCGAGAATGCGTCCGCCTTCGTCGAGCACGGGGATCGCGAGCAGGTTGTACTTGGAGATGAGGCGGGCCACGTCCTCGCGGTCGGTGGTGGGGCGCACCGAGAGGGGTGAGCGGCTCTCGCCCACGCGGATGATGGCGCGGTCGGGCGGGGCGATCATCACTTCCCGGAGCGACACGACGTGCAGGAGCCGCTGGGTGGCGGGATCGTGCACGTAGATGGCGTACACCGTTTCCTTGGCCTCGCCGACCGCGCTGATGTACGCCTTCACCCGCTCGGCCGTCCACTCCGCGGGGACCGCGACGAACTCGGTGGTCATGATGCCGCCCGCGCTGGTCGCCGGGAAGCGGAGCAGCATCTTGAGCGCGTCGCGCGTCGGGGTCGTGAGGACGTGGATCAGCCGGGCGCGGGCATCGTCGTCGAGGTCGCGGAAGAGGTCGACCTGCTGGTCGGCCGACATCGCCTCGAGGAGCGGCACGGCCTGCGGCTGCTGCAGCTGGGAGAAGATTTCGCCCCGGCGTTCGAGCTCGGGCTCATCGAGGACCTGCACCGCGCGATGGAAGGGCAGGGCCGCCACGATGCGCGCGGCGGCCTCGACCGGCAGCTCGTTCAGCGCTTCGGCGATGTCAGCCGGGAGGAGATCGGCGCAGGCGGCCTGAAAATCCTCCTCGTCGGCCGAGAGGAGGTAGAGGAGCTCGGGGGATGGGGCGCTCGACTCGGGTGGCATGGGCAGCCCCGGGCGGGTGGAAAATGGTGTCCGTCAGCCCTCGTCGCGGACCGCCTCCTCGATCCACGCGAGATAGGCGCGGCTGCCGCCAAGGGGGACGACGGTCAGTTCGGGCAGCTCGTAGGCATGCCGCCGGCCGAGCTCCGCTTCGAGGGCGGGGAGGCGTTCGCGCGTCGTCTTCAGCTCGCAGCGCCACTCGTGGCCCTGCTCGACCGCGCCGTGCCACCGCCAGGTGCTCGCGACAGGCCCCGAGACCTGCGCACAGGCCGCCAGCCGTGCCTCGACCAGCGCCGCCGCCAACCCGTCGGCCGCGTCCCGGCTCGCCACCGTGGTGGTGACCAGAACGCACTCCGCCATCGTCAGCGGCGCAGGTTGGCCGTCTCGGCGCCGCGCTTGCCGTCGTCGATGGGCACCACCATGGTGCGCCATCCGCTCTTGAACTGGATTGTGAGCCGATGACCCAGCGAGTCGGCCGTGATGTCGGCCACGTCTGGCAGCGTCCTGGCGTAGCGGACGGCAGAATCCGCCTGCGCCACGTAGTCCGCTCGCGATTCGCCGCGGTACGCACGCCCGAATTCCCGCGCGATGGCCATCGCCTGCGCCTGCTCGCCGCCGTAGCGGGCATACTGATCGGCGGGGACGTAGCCCTTCTGATCGCTCAGCTTGGGGTACTCGTCGTAGGACGGGCAGCCGGTCAACATCGCGGTCACGGCGAGCAGCAGAAGGGCCCGGGTCATCGTCGATCCTGGTCAGGTGCAGGGAGTGGCGGAAGCGGCGCAGATCGCCGCACGTGACGGCCGGCACATACAGCGTGGATGTTAGCTTGTATTCCTCGGTCGACGCCAGTAGCGACGACAATCCTCTCTCCCGGGGAAGCATCCGTGGCTGTCCACCGCACCGACCCGATCATGCCGCTTCGCGGCCGCCTCACGGCGGCCCTCCTGCTCGCCACCGGTCTCGTCACCGCGACGCCGCTCACCGCCCAGGTGCCGGACTCGGCCCGGAAGAAAGCGGTGCAGGATACCATCAAGAAGGAGGCGCGGCAGGAAGTCGTCGCCACCGCCCACGTCATCCGCTGGTACGAGGCGGCCGCCGCGGTCGGAGGCATCGCGGCCACGATGGCGCTCGATGAGCCGATCCAGCGCTTTGCGCAGAAGCACCGCTCGAAAACATCCGACGACATCTCGAAGGTGTTCCGCCAGGAGGGCGAGCCGATCTACTACGCCTCGGTGAGCCTGGGCGTGCTGGCCATAGGGGTGGTGAGCGGGAATGCCGACATTCAGCGGGCCGGAGGCCGGATGGTGGCGGCGGTGGGCGTGGCGGGAATCGTGATGGGCGGGACGAAAGTGCTGATCGGTCGCTCCCGACCCAATGAGGCGGTCGGCGCGTTCAAGTTCCATCCCTTCACGTCCCTCAAGGACTCGGCCGGGATCCAGACCCGCGGGTCGATGCCGTCGGGCCATACCACGGCGGCCTTTGCCATCGCCACATCGCTCGCGGACGATGTGCACAGCCTGCCGCTCCAGGTGGCACTCTACACCTTCGCCGTCGGCACCGCCTATTCCCGGATCAACGACAACCGCCACTGGTTCAGCGACACCGTGGCCGGGGCGATTCTGGGCATCACCAGCGCCAAGTTGGTGAACGGCCACTGGCGCATCTTCGGACTCAAGCCGCCCGGGTTTCTTCTGACTCCAACCGGGACTCCAACACTGAGCTGGAGCGGAACCTTCTGACCTGCCGCCCACGGCATAGCCGGGGGGTGGCCGCGGCCACCAGGAGCGCCACCACCACGCCCGCCAGCGCGTCGACACCGTAGTGGATCTGGCCGTACACCACGGCGAAGAGGATGCCCACCGTCGGCACGGCCAGGACGGCTCCCAGGCGTCGTGAGCCGCGCCAGGCAAAGATCGTCGCTACGAGGCTCGCGGCCACGTGGCTCGAGGGGAACGCGGAGCCCCACGCGTCGGCGCGCTCCAGCAGTACGCGCACGACGCGAGCCGGCCAGACGGCGGTGGCGGCGTTCACCGGCCGGGCCCACTCGTACAGCGGCCCCGCCACCGGGAAGATCAGGAACGCCAGATAGCAGGTGAAGAAGGTGAGCGAGATGGCAAAGATGGCCTGGCGCGCCGCCTGCCGGCGCCCCAGAAGCCAGAGCCCCGCAGGCGCCGCGATCACCAGGAAGTAGTACGACAGGTAGCTCAGATGGAGCACCCAGGAGAGCGCGGGCGAAGGCATGGCGCGGATCCAGTCGTAGGACACCTGCCGGCCGAATACCGCGAGCTCCCAGCGCTGCACCACCCCGTCAAACGCGATCGTCGGCCCGCCGGCACCGGTATTGAGCAGGCCGACGCCGGCATAGAGGCCCGCCATCACCATCACCGGGTACCACTCCGCCACGAACGAGTCCCCGGTGCGGGACCGGTCGCGCACCACCGGCGCCAGCAGCGCGAAGGCGAGCGCCAGCACGTGCGAGGCGATCAGGCACTCGGTTTCCCACCGGGTCGGGCGGGCGTTGCGCCAGTTGGCGACGTGCGCGGCAAGCAGGACCGAGGCAGCCAGCACGTAGAGCAGCGTCAGTCGGTCGAGGGCGGTGAGGCCCAGGAGCCGGGCCGAAGCCGTTCCTTCGTCTGTTCCGCTGGTTGCCGATGTCATGCCGCTCCTGGTTACCGGTCGGGGTAAGATAGTCACGGCCGTAGCCGGTGATTTGCCTTGCCCGCCGCGGAGCGAGAAATTCCCGCCCATGCGCCGCCCGCGGCTCTCTCAGCTTACGCTCCCAATCGGTGTTGTGCTATCCGCCGCCTGCGGACGGCCCGCCGCGCCGGCCGGCCACGAGCTCGTTCTCGCCACCACGACGAGCGCGCAGGACAGCGGGATTCTCGACTCACTGGTGCCCGACTTCGAGGCCCGCTCCGGCATCCGGGTCAAGGTCATTGCCGTCGGGACCGGAGCCGCGCTCGACCTGGCCACCCGGGGCAACGCCGACGCCGTGCTGGTGCACTCGCCCGCGCAGGAGGCGCCGCTCGTGGCCCGCGGCGATCTGGTGGGCGGGCGCCGGATCATGCACAACGATTTCCTCATCGTCGGCCCCCCGGCGGATCCGGCGGCGGCAGGCCGGGCCGGCGGCCTCGACAGCGCGCTCCGGCGCATCGCGGCCACCGGGCCGTTCGTATCGCGCGGTGACGGCTCCGGGACCGAGTCCCGTGAGCTGGCGCTCTGGCACGACGTCGGCGTTGCGCCCGCGTCCGTGCGCCGCCGGGAGCAGACCGGTCAGGGCATGGGCGCCACGCTGCTGGTGGCCGACGCCCACGGCGCCTACACGCTGACCGACCGCGGCACCTACCTCGCGTTCCGCCCGCGGCTCCGGCTGGTGCCACTGGTGGAGCACGACCCCCGGCTGCTCAACATCTACCACGCCTACGTGGTGAATCCGGCGCGCCACCCCGGCGTCCGGAGCCGCGAGGCCGAGGCGCTGGTCCGCTACCTCGTGAGCGCCGAGGCCCAGGCGCTGATCGGCCGGTTCGGGCGCGCCCGGTTCGGCCAGGCGCTGTTCACGGCCGACGCGCCGCCCGACAGCGCCGGCTCGACCGTCCCCGCCGGGAGCAGCTCCTCGGATGCCGCCGAGTCGCGCGCCATCGTCCTCCGGACGCTGGCCATCTCCGGCCTTGCCACGCTCGCTGCCATGCTCCTGGGCGTCCCCCTTGGATACGGGCTCGCCACTTCAAGGTTTCGCGGCCGCACGCTGGTGCTCGCCGCGGTCAACACGGGGATGGGGCTTCCGCCCGTCGTGGTCGGGCTCATCGTCTGGCTGGTCCTGGCGCGGAGCGGCATCCTCGGCTCGTGGAACCTGATCTACACCCGGCAGGCGATGGTCCTGGCACAATTCATCATCGCGACCCCGGTCGTGATCGGCGTGACCAGCGCCGCCATCCAGGCGCTTCCGGCCGAGCTGCCGGACCTGCTCACCACGCTTGGCGCGGGGCCCCTGCGTCGGGTCTGGCTCATCAGCCGCGAGGTGCGACTCGGCCTCCTGGCGGCGGTGATGGCGGCGTTCGGCGCGGTGGTCTCGGAGGTCGGCGCCTCGATGATCGTCGGCGGCAACCTCCGCGGTGACACGAGAGTGCTGACCACCGCCA
>Ga0310810_10005687_pt1 | contig 13986 bp, 15 predicted proteins | sample NCmetagenome_FD_207641 | JGI IMG/M metagenome (GOLD analysis project Ga0310810, IMG submission 207641) | Soil microbial communities from experimental microcosm in Duke University, North Carolina, United States - NC | ecosystem: Engineered > Artificial ecosystem > Soil microcosm > Unclassified ... | reverse complement strand
CCCGAACGCGATGATGGCGGCGTACGGTGTCGCGCCGCGCGCGGCGACCGCGCGCTCGTAGAGGCCCACCGCCTCGCGCTCGGTCGCGCCCGCCTCGAGCTCACCGAGGACGGTGTGAATGGCCTCCTCGGCGATGTGCAGCGCGCGCGCGAGGCAGTCGATCTCGTACGGACCCTTGATGGTGCGCGCCCATGCCACCGCGCCGGCGGTGGGCGCAATTCGAAAGCGTGACGGCTGCGCCGCAATCGGCACCGCGCCCGGCAGCGCCGGATCGTCGATTCCGATGCGCGCCCGGCCCAGCTGCAGGCCATCGAGGACGCGCGTGAGCGCCTCGGCGGCGGTGTCCGTGGCGTCCGCCGCGAGCGTTCCGGCGCGGCGGGCGTGCTGGTCCGCGCGCTCGCCGACGTTCAGGAAGAAGCGGCCGTGGCAGGCGACCTCATCCGCCGTGGCATCGCCGAGCACGAACTCGGGCGCGTCGATCGTCGGGATGACGAGCGCCGTACGTCCCGACTTCGCGTACACCGCGGCGACGTCGGCAGGGTAGACGGCGCGCGAGAAGCTCGAGAAGCCGGTCAAGTAGGCGACGTCCGCGGGCCCGGTTGCCACGAGCGCATCGACGTCGAACTTGTGCAGCGCGGCGTCGAGGCGTTCGATCTGGTGCGGGTACATCAGCGCGGGCGCGACGCGGTGACCGTCAAATCGCGAGCAGTGTGCCCGTCACGTGCGCCGAGGAATCCGCCGCGAGATACGCGATGGCATCGGCGACGGCATCCACGGGCACCCAGGTCTTGGGGTCGACGTCGGGCATGGCCGCGCGATTGGCGGGCGTGTCCATCGTGCTCGGCAGGACCGCGTTCACGGTGACGCCGTGAGCGCGCGTCTCGGCCGCAAGCGCCTGCACGAACGCGATGACGCCTGCCTTGGCGACCGTGTAGGCGATGAACCCGCCACTCGGCGGGACGACCGCGCGCGAGGCAACCGCGACGATCCGTCCGTGACCGGCCGCGATCATGCTGGGCACGGCGGCGCGCGCGGCGACATAGGCGGCGGTGAGGTTCAGCGTCAGCATCGAGTCCCAGAGCTTGCGATCCGTGTGGACGAGATCGCCCATCGCGAAGCCGCCGACGGCGGCCACCAGGACGTCGATCCGCTGATGACGCGCCACGAGCGAGCGTGCGAGCGCGGCCATCGCGCCATCGTCCGTGACATCGCAGCGCTCGAGCAGCAGCCGAGAGCGCGCCCCGGGGTCGGTCGACGCCGTGAGCCGGTCGCGCTCCGCGTCGACGATCCACGGCACACAGACGACCGCGCCGTCGTCGAGGAACCGGCGGGTGATCGCCTGGCCGAGCGCGCCGCTGCCACCGGTCACGAGGGCCACGCGCGGCATGGCCTACTCTGCCGCGGGCGGCGCCATCATGATGGCCGAGCGCTGGATCTCGTCGTAGCGCACCTTGCTCACGTCGAAGTCCTCGAGGTTGTCCTTCAGCCTCTTGAACGTCTGGTCGAACGACGGCAGCGTCTTGCGCGCGCGCGTCAGCGGCGTGGTTCGCGCGAGGACGTAATTCTTCACGTACGGGTGATTGATCCCGCGCTTCTTGATCTTGGCGACGACCGCGGCCAGCGCCTCGTCGACGGAGCGCACCAGGGCGGCGCGCTCCTCGCGCTCCTCGAGGCCCCGCCGCAGCGACGTCTTGAGGAACTTGTCGACTCTTCTCAGAATTGGCGCGAACGCGCCGCCCGCGAACCGTTTGTTCTGCTCGTAGAGCAGTCCCAGCGTGATGAAGTGCGCCGACTCGAACTGAAACGACCAGTCCTCTTCGGTCGATGACGGCTGCTCGGCGGCGGCGCCGCGGTACATCCGGATGACCTCGAGCGATTTCTCCTTCAGGTTGTGCGCCTTCTCGGTGTTGAGCGCGAGCACCAGGAATGCGACGTCGGCCTCGGCGACCACGATCGCCGGGACGAACTCCGCCTTCAGCTTGTCCAGCGCAACGCGGCGGTGATTGCCGTTGGGCGTCCAGTACACCCCGGGGCGCGGCGTCACGACGACGATCGGGTCGACGAAGCGGTCGACTCGGCGGACGGCGTCGGTGAGCCGCTTGACGTGCGTGGGCGAGACGTCGCGCTGGTAGGGGCTGGCTTCGACCTTGGTGCGCGGCAAGAGGCAGAAGACCTGCCAGTGGTCGCCGACCGGCTCCTGATAGACGGCGAGGACGTGACCGCCGTCGGCTTCGATCTGCTCTGCCAGCGCGCGGGCCGTCTTGCTCGGCTCCTGCTCGGGATAGATCGCGTAGGCGGCCATGCCTTGGATCCTACGCTGTTGCGGTGGCCGCCGCCGTGCGCGGGCGGCGCAGGACGTCGCGGACGCTGCCGTAGATCCCCGACGGCAGGAAGATGATGAAGACGATCAGCAACAGTCCGTAGATCGTCTCGGCCATGCCGACATAGCTCACTCCGAACACCACGCGCAGCACCTCGGCGAGCGCGATCGTGAGCGCGGTCCCGACGGTCGGGCCGAGCAGCGAGTACATGCCCCCGAGCACGACGGCGAAGACGATCCGCAGCGACACGCCGATGCCGGCGAGCGTGTCGGGATTGACGTACGCGATGTACTGCGCGTACGCGATGCCGCCGATCGCCGTCAGCACCGCGGACAGGACGGTGATCCCGATCTTGAAGCGCGTCACGTGGATGCCGACGGACGCCGCCGCGGTCTCGTCCTCGCCGATCGCTTCCATCGCGGAGCGCGCCATCGAGCGATCGAGGCGATGCCAGACCCAGAGCCCGAGCGCCCACAGCACGAGGCCCGCGTAATAGAAGACGCGCTTGTCGGCGAACTGGATCGCCACGAGGCTATCCCCACCGACCGGCCGCACGGTGAGCCCGAGCGAGCCGCCCGTCCAGTCGCGCTCGGCGATGATCAGCAGCCGAACGACCTCGCCCACGGCAAGGGTCACGAGCGAGAAGTAGTGACCGATGACCGCGAACCGCGAGCACGGGTACGCGACCACGACGGCGAGCACGGCGGTGAGCAGCACGGCGATCACGGCACCGAGCCACGGTGTCAGACCGAAAAAGTTCCACAGCAGGGTCGTCGTGTAGGCGCCGAGGCCGAGGAAGGCGCCATGGCCGAGCGAGCCGAGGCCGAAGCGTCCCATGAGCGACCACGCGCCCCCGATGAAGGACCAGATGAAGATCTGGATCACCACATGAAGAACGTACTGGCGCATCCCGCCCATCGGGACGAACGGCACGACAAGCAACCCGGCGAGCAGGACGCCGACGATCACGCGGCGGCTGCTCATACCCGCCGGCTCAGAATGCCGCCCGGGCGGGCAAAGATCATGACGATGAAGAACACGAATGCGATCACGTAGCCCATCTCGGTCGACCACACCACGCCGCCGATCGAGATCACCTCGCTCATGATGAACGAGGCCACGAACGCCCCGAGCATGTTGCCGAGTCCACCCAGGACACAGATCATGAACGTCAATGGCCCGAAGGCGGCGCCGAAGAACGGGTGCACGGAATACTGGATGATGAGCAGCGCCGCGGCCACGCCCGCAAGCGCGCCGCCGACGGCGGACGTCACGACGTAGATGGTGCGCGGATTGGCCCCCATGAGCGCCATCGCATCACGATCCTGGGAAACGGCGCGGATCGCGGTGCCGACGTACGTGTGTCGTAGAAACAGATAGAGCCCCAGCGTGACGAGCAGCGCGACCACGAAGGCGATGAGACGCGCGAACGACAGGAACATGCCGCCCACTTCGATCGTGGGCAGCGTGATGCGGATGGAGCGATGATCGGTGGTCCACAGAAACGTCGCGAACGACTGCAAGAAGAACAGCAGGCCGCCCGTGGCGAGGAGCTGGTTCATGGGCGCGGTGCCGAGAATCGGCGAGATGATCAGCACGTGCACGCCCACGCCGAGCAGTGCCCCCAGCGCCACGCCGGCGAGGCTGCCGATCCAGATCGGCCAGCCATAGACCTGGACCAGGAAGTACACGGCATACATGCAGATCATCACGAGATCGACGTAGGCGATCCACACGATGTCGATGACCCCGAAGATCAGGTTCAGCCCGAGCGCCAGCAGCGCGAGCACGCCGCCCAGCAACAACCCGTTCACCGCGGCCTCGACGAGGAAGATCGGGTCGATCACAGGCCGACGTATGCCTTGCGGATGAAGTCCTGCTCGGCCAGGGCGTCGGCGCGACCTTCCATCTTCAGATGCCCCGCCTCCAGGAGATACGCGCGGTCGACGAGCTTGAGGACCTGCCGGACGTTCTGTTCCACCACGAGAATGGTGTAGCCTTCCTCGCGCACGCGCCGAATGAGATCGAAGAGCCGCAGCACCATCACCGGCGCCAGGCCCATCGAGGGCTCGTCGAGCAGCACGAGCTTCGGCCGCGACATCAGCGCGCGGCCCACGGCGAGCATCTGCTGCTCGCCGCCCGACAGGCTGCCCGCGCGCTGCCGGCGCCGCTCGGCGAGTACGGGAAACAGCGTGAACACCCGCTCGAGCGTGTCGGCGTAGCCACGCCGTGCCGACCGCAGATACGCGCCCATCTTCAGATTGTCGGCGACCGTCAGCATCGGGAAGATCCGCCGGCCCTCGGGCACGTGGGCGATCCCGCGCGCCACGACGTCGTATGCGGGGCGGCCGGTGAGCGGCGTGCCGTCGAACGACAGTGAGCCGCTGCGCGGCGCGATCATGCCGGAGATCACCCGCAGCAGCGTGGTCTTGCCGGCGCCGTTGGGGCCGACCACGGCCACGGCCTCGCGGTCCGCGACGTCGAGGCTCACGTCCCACAAGGCGGTGAAGGCGCCGTAGCCAGCGGTCACGTTGCGCAGGGCGAGCATCAGGTGAGCACGACTTTCTCGCCGAGGTACGCCTCGACCACGCGCGGGTCGTCGGCCACTTCGCGCGGCTTGCCCTCGGCGATCTTTTCGCCGTGGTCGAGGACGATCACGCGATCGACGACGCGCATGAGCGTGGCCATGATGTGCTCGACCCACACGATGGTGATGCCGAGCTCGCCGCGGATCCGCCGCAACAGATCGGCAGCGCCCGCCATCTCCGACGGGTCGAGACCGCCGAGGCTCTCGTCGGCGAGCAGGAGCTTCGGCGACGTCGCCAGCGCGCGCGCGAGCTCGAGCTTCTTGAGCCCGCCGGCGCCCAGCGTCGTGGTGAGCGCGTGCGGTGCGGTCGACAGCCCGACCGTCTCCAAGATTTCCAGCGCGCGGCGGCGCGCTTCGGCCTCCGACGAACGCTGTTCGGCGCCGAAGTGCACGGCGACCGCGACGTTCTCGAGCATCGTCAGCTTACGGAACGGCCGCGGAATCTGGAACGTGCGCGCGATTCCACGATGACACACGCGATCGGGCGTCAGGCCGCCGATCTCCTGCTCGCCCAACCGGATCGAGCCCGACGTCGGCGTGAGCGCGCCGGACACACAATTGAACAGCGTCGTCTTGCCCGAGCCGTTCGGGCCGATGAGACCGAGGATCTCGCCTTGTCTCACCTCGAACGAGACCGCGTTCAGCGCGGTGAATCCGCCGAAGCTCTTGGTGAGGGCGGAGACGGTCAGCACGGAAGGTGGGCGCGGCCCGGGAGCGGACGCCCCCGGACCGCGACGAGGCCGTGCGTCAGCGCGCCGCCCAGGGCGACGATGACGGCAGCACCACCGGCGGATTCGGGACGCTCGCGACCACCGGCGGGTAGACGTGCTTGAGCTCGCCGTCGATCACCTGGTACACCGCGGCGATCGCCCGCATGTTCTGCCCCGCCATCGGATGGTCGGCGGGGTGGAATTTCACGCCATACCCCTGCATCGTTCCGCCCTCGGGAATGTCGGTCTCGCGCGCCGCCTTGGCGAGCGCGTCGGGACCGAAGCCGCCGTGCTTCTGAATGGCGCGCGGCAACACGTCGTTCAGGAGGATCCACATGTTGTTGAAACCCATCGACACGTGCGGCGCGACCTGTCCGGGCGGAATACTGGGTTCGAACGCCTTGTACCGGCGCAGCATCTCCTGCGTGAGCTCGCCGAGCCCGGGCTTGAGCTTCTTCGGATCGATGAGCTGTGAGGCGGGCGGATCGGTGGTGTGGAAGCCCTCCACGTCGTTGCCGAACGTCTCCTTGAGCTTGGCGAGCTGGCTGTGGCCGGCGCCGTGGCCGACATAGATCTTCACGCGCAGTCCCTGCTCCTTGGCCTGCCGGAGGAACAGCGCGATGTCCGGGTTGTAGCCCGTGTGAAACAGGACGTCGGGCCGCTGCGAGCGCAGCTTCGTGACGAGCGCCGAAAGATCGGGCGCCTGGATCGAGTAGCCTTCCTTGAGCACGACCTGCATGCCCTGCTTCTTCGCCTCGGATTCGTTGGAGGCCGCGACACCGGAGCCGTACGGACCGTCCTCATAAATGATGGCGGCGCGCACGTCCTTGACCGGCTTCTTCAGCTTGTCCTGCGCGTAGTGCGCGACGTACAGGACGGAGTTCTCGCCGAATAACCCGCCGTTGGCCGTCGGACGGAACGTGTACTGGAGATGCCGATCCTTGACGACGGCATCCGCGATGGCGGTGGTGATCCACAGGAACTTCTTCTGCTTGTCGACCTTCTCGGCGAGCGGCACCGCATGGGCCGAGGAGTAAATGCCGGCCAGGATGTCGACCTTCTCGACGTTGAGCAGCCGCTCCGCCTCGTTGATCGCCACCTCGGTCTTCGACTGGGCGTCGCCGTCGACCTGGACGATCTTGTACTTGCCGAGCACGCCGCCCTTCTCGTTGACGTAGTCGATCATCATCTTCGCGCCGCGCCACGAATTGAGCGAGCCACCGGCGGAGAAGGGGCCGGTGTGATCGAACAGCACGCCGATCTTGATCGTCTGGCCCTGCGCATCGACGCGCGGCGCCCAGACGATCGCCGCTGCAAGCGCCAGGACGAGCGCGGCGACCACTATCATGCGCACCGATTTCATCGGCGATCCTCCCCGGAAAAATTGGGCTGCAGGGTATCACGCAGCGCTGCGTCGCGCGAGGACCATCCATTCGCGGCCCTGGCGTCCGCGCGCGGATCGCAGCGGCGCGAACGCGCGTTCGATCACGAAGTGCGGGGTGAGCAGACGTCGCACCTCCGCGCGCGACACGGGGAACGGTGGGCCCGCGCTCAGCGCGCGCAGCGGGAAGAAGCAGGCGAGCAGCCAGCCGCCGGGGCGCAGCGTTCCCGCCAGCGAGCGGACGTACTCGGATCGACGCGCGGGATCGATCGCGCAGTAGCACGTGTATTCCCACACGCCGTCGAAGGCATGCGGCTGATCGCGGCCAAGCGCGAAGACGTCGCGGTCCTCGAAATCGACGCTCACCCTCTCACGGGCGGCGAGCTGTCGTGCCGCCGCGAGCGCAGACGGTGCCCAGTCGAATCCGGTTACCGTGTAGCCGCGCGCGGCCAGCAGGCGAGCGTCGTGACCGCGGCCGCAGCCCGGAACGGCGACGCGTCCGATCGACGGCGGTGTCGTGTCGAGGAAATCGACGAGCGGAGGCGCGGGGCGGCCGAGCTCCCACGCGTCGCCTCCGCGATCGTAGACGTCTTCCCAGAACTGCGGATCGCTCACACGGGCCATGGCATCCCGTCGAAATCCGGCACGGCGCGCTCGGCTCCCGCGCCGATGAGCTCGTCGGCCGTGTGCGCGCTGGTGACGCCGATCACGCGCATGCCCGCCGCGCGAGCGGCCTGCACGCCGACGATCGCATCCTCGAACACCATGCACGTCTGGGGTTCGACACCGAGCTCGTCCGCGGCGCGCAGATAGACCTCCGGATTCGGCTTGCCCCAGCGCACGTCGTCGGCCGTCACCGCGACGTCGATGCGGTCGCGCAGGCCGAGCGCGTCGAGCACGCGCTCGAGGTCGCGACGCGAGGCGGAGGTGGCGACGGCGCGCGGCACGCCGCCGCGCGCGAGGGACTCGATGAACGTGATCGCGCCGGTCACCCCGACGACGCCGCGGCGCGCGAGGCGGGTGTAGTGCTTCCGCTTGAGCTCGGCGAGCCGCCGCGCCTCCGCCGCGTCGATCCCGTGCACGAGCAGGACGACGGCCTCCTCGGCTGGACGGCCAATAGTCAGCCGCCAGAAATCCGGAGGCGGCGTCACGCCGCACTCGCGGCACAGCGCGATCCAGGCCTCGCGATGGTGCGCTCCCGAATCCACCAGCACGCCGTCCATGTCGAAGACGACGGCGCGCGGCGTCGAACCGCTCACTTCAAGCGGTAGAGCGGAGCGAGAGCGCGAAAGGTCGCGAGCGCCGCGTCGCGGTACTGGGCTTCCTTCCAGCGCGCCGCCTGCTCGGCCGGCACGACGCGACCGAGCACGAGCTGACCGTCGCGCGTGCGGATGAGCTCGTCGGCCAACTCCGCGAGGCGCTCGGCGCTGAGATCGGCGAGGGGCGCGGCCGCGTCCTCGTCGTGCTCGTTCTTGAACCAGGCCAGTCCGTTCACACGCCGGAGAACCGGAGCGAGTCGTGGCGCGTTCCGCTTCCACGCGGCGGCCCAGCGCTTCTTGTCCCCGTGCTCGGGCCCGACCTCGAAAAGGAAGCGGACGGCGCGGCGCGAGACGGCGACCTTGAAGTGGCAGTGCTTCTTGTAGCCGCGCGCGTCGGGACCGAACGCGACCCACGTGTCGTCCGGCGGGTTGACGGTGCGGCGCGCGTGCTTGGCGACGTGAGCAAACGCGTCGCCGCCGGTCGCGCGGGTCACCGCTGGTGTGAGACTGTGACCGATCGCCTCGAGCTTGGGACGGATGCGTTCGCGGATGGCGGCCATGCGTGCGCGGAATCCTGGCTGATCGAATACCTTGAAGTCGGTGGCACAGAAGGCCGGAGACGGCATGACGGCTCTCCTCGGAGGCGACGCGCTCCGTGACGATCGGCCCGGCAGCGCGGCATAGTGTAATGGCTCGGATGGCGGGAGGCAACGTGAATCGAGAGGAGACGACGAATGACTGACGTGTCGTGCTTTCACAATCTCAAGACGGGCGGCATCGAGCGCGAGCTCGCCCCGGGTGTGACGGCGCGTGTGTTCCCCGGCATACACGCGATGCTGTCGGTGGTCACGCTCGAGCCCGGCGCCGTCTCACCCGTGCATGCACACCCAAACGAGCAGTGGGGTGTCTGTCTCGAGGGCGAGTGGATTCGTGTGCAGGACGGTGTCGAGCACCACGTGAAAGCGGGAGAGTTCTGGCAGACGCCGCCGAACGTGCCGCACGGTGGACGCGCGCTCGGCGTGCGCTGCGTCGTGCTCGACATCTTTGCGCCGCCGCGCGAGGAGTACAAGCGGCCCGGCGCCGGCCTCGGCGCGGCGACGCTCGCGCGCTGACCGCGCTCGTGTGACGGCGCCGCGGCGTTGACGGCGGGTCCTGACCGGTTCGCGGTCCGGCGCCCTCCTCGCGGGCGCGCCTCACGTTGCCGTGTTCGGCGTACCGGCGCGCCCCGGCGGCATCAACACTTCGAAGACCGGATGCTACAATCGCCGCCGTGAGTGACGTATTCGTCGTGACCGGCGGCGCGGGCTTCATCGGCAGTCACGTGGTCGAGCGTCTGCTCGCCGAGCAGCGCGACGCGCGTGTGCGCATTCTCGACGACTTCTCGACGGGGTCGATGAAGAACCTGCCGTTCGCGCCCAACGCCGGCGAGCGTCTCGAAGTCGTGCGCGGCGACATCCGCGACCTTGCGACCGTGGAGCGCGTCGTGCGTGGCGCGGCCGTCGTGTTTCATCAGGCGGCCATGCGGTCGGTGCCGCGCTCGGTTGCCGATCCGCTCGGCGCCAACGATCACAACGTCAACGGCACGCTGAACGTGCTCGAGGCGGCGCGTCGCGGGCGCGTGCGCCGTGTGGTGTACGCGTCGTCGTCGTCCGTCTATGGCGACAACCCGGCGCTCCCGAAGAGCGAGACGCAGCCACCCGCGCCGATTTCCCCGTACGCGGTGTCGAAGGTCGCCAACGAGATGTACGCCGGCGTGTGGGCGCGCCTCTTCGGGGTGGAGACGGTCGGGCTGCGCTACTTCAACGTGTTCGGGCCGCGGCAGGACCCGGCCTCGGAGTACGCCGCCGTGATCCCGCGCTTCATTCTATGGGCGCTGCGGGGCGAGCCGCTGGAGGTCCACGGCGACGGGCAGCAGTCGCGCGACTTTACCTACATCGACAACGTGGTCGAGGCCAACCTCCTCGCCGCGCGGGCGCCGGCGGCCTCAGGGGAGGCGTTCAACGTCGGCTGCGGCGAGCGCGTGAGCCTGCTCGACATCATCGCGCGCCTCGAGAAGATGCTCGGCTGCACGGTGCAGCGACGCCACACGCCGGGCCGCGCCGGTGACGTACCGCACACGTTGGCGGACATCGGCAAGGCGGCGCGACTCATGGGCTACCGCCCGCTCGTGGGCTTCGACGACGGCCTGCGTCGTACCGTGGACTTCTTCAAGTCGTCGCCGGGAGGATCGAAGTGATGCGACGCATCGCCCCGCTCGTCGTCGTGCTCGTGGTCCTCATGATGGCCGCACCGGCACCCGCGCAGGCGCCGAACCGCTTGATCGTCCAGAGTCAGGCCGAGCCGCCAGGCCTCGACATGACGGCCACGCCGGCCACCGCGACCTCCGGCATCGTCTTCTACAACGTCCAGGAAGGCCTGGTGAAGGTCGATCGGCACGGCAAGCTCGTGCCGTGGCTCGCCGAGCGCTGGCACACGTCGGACAATCGCAACTACACCTTCTTTCTGAAGAAGGGCGTGCGCTTCCACAACGGCCGTGAGCTCAAGGCGGCCGACGTCAAATACGCCTTCGAGCGCGCGATGAACCCCGAGACGAAGCATCCGTACGCGAAGGACTACGAGTCCATCGGCGACATCATCGTCAAGGACGACTCCACCGTGACGTTCGCGCTCAAGAGCGTCAACGCCAGCTTCCTGCAGAACGTCGCGCGATCGGGCTCGGTCATCTATCCCCGCGAGGCCGTGGAGACGATGAAGAGCGCGCCGATCGGCACGGGACCGTTCCGGTTCGAAGAATGGGTGCGCGGGGATCGCATCGTACTCGTCCGTAATCCCGACTATCACGTCAAGGGACTGCCCAAGCTCGAGCACGTGACGTTCCGGTTCATCACCGACCCCAACGCGGTCCTCGCCGCGCTCAAGGCCGGCGACATCGACGTGTCGTTGTTCGGCCTCGGGCCCGAGCACGTCCAGGAGGTGCAGAAGGATCCGCGCTTTCAGGTGATCGTCGGCGACACCACGAACGACGTCATTCTCGCGATGAACAACTCGCACAAGCCCTATAGCGACGTGCGCGTGCGGCGGGCGATGACGTACGGGATCAACAAGCACGACGTGCTCAAGGGCGCGATGTTCGGCCTGGGCAAGGTCCTCGGCACGAACGTCGACCCGCTGAACCCGTATTACGTCGACATGTCGAACGCGATGCCGTACGACCCGGCGAAGGCCAAGCAGCTCCTCGCCGAGGCCGGCTATCCGAACGGCTTCGACACCGCCCTGAAAGTGTCGCCGCAGTACTACTACACCGTCCGCTCCGCGGAGGTGATCGCCGACAACCTCAAGAAGGTCGGCGTGCGGGTGAAGATCGAGCAGATCGAGTGGGGCCAGTGGCTCTCACGCGTGTTCCGCGAGGCCGATTACGACCTGACGATCATCGGCCACGCCGAGGCCTGGGACATCAAGAACTACGCAAACCCGAAGTACTACTTCCGGTACGACAGCGCGAAGTTCCAGGAGCTGTTCGCGAAGTCCGAGACCACCGTCGACGACAAGGCGCGGCGCGACCTGTATCTGCAGATGCAGAAGCTGATGGTCGAGGACGCCCCCGTGGTCTGGTTGTTCATGCATCCGCGGCTCGCGGTCGCCAAGAAAGGCCTGCAGGGCTTCTGGAAGGACCTGCCGGTGTCGGCGGCCGATTTGTCCGAGGTGGCGTGGACGCCCACCAAATGACCGGCGTCTGAGCGCGTGCGCCGCTACGTTGCACGACGCGTGGCGGCGCTCGTGGCCACGCTTTTCGTCGTCTCCGCGCTCGTGTTCGTCGTCGTGCGCGTGCTGCCCGGCGACCCGGCGGCGATCATCATGGGGACCGAGGGCAGTCGCGAGGCGCTCGAGCGCCTGCGGCACTCCATGGGTCTCGATCGGCCGCTCACCGTGCAGTACGTCGAGTGGATGGGCGGTGCACTGCGCGGCGACCTCGGGCGCTCGCTGCAATACGACCTGCCTGTCGGCACGCTGATCGCCAGCCGACTCACCGTCACCGTCCCGCTCGCGCTCATGGCCGCGCTCTTCATGGTCGCGGCGGCCATTCCGCTCGGCCTCTACGCCGCGACGCACCACCGACGCGCCGGCGACTACGTGACGATGGTCCTCTCGCAGATCGGCATCTCGATCCCGCAGTTCTGGGCGGGCCTCCTGCTGATCCTCGTGTTCTCCGTGAGCCTCGGCTGGGTGCGGTCCGGCGGCTTCGACGGCTGGTCCAGTGGCGCGGGCGCGGCGCTGCGCTCGCTGCTGCTGCCGGCGATCGCGCTCGGCCTGTTCCAGGCGGCGGTGCTCGTGCGGGCCACTCGCTCCGCCGTGCTCGACGTGCTGGGCGAGGACTACGTCCGGACGGCACGCGCGAAAGGGGTGAGCGAGCGGCGCGTCCTCACGCGGCACACGCTGCGCAATGCGCTCATTCCGATCGTGACGGTCGCTGGCGTGCAGCTGGGTCAGCTGCTCGCCGGCGCGATCGTCCTCGAGAGCGTCTTTGCGCTGCCGGGGCTCGGCCGTCTGGCGCTCGGCGCCATCAGCGCGCGTGACCTTCCCGTCGTGCAGGGTGTGGCGTTGTTCATCGCGTCGACCATCGTCGTCATCAACTTCGCCGTGGACCTCGCGTACAGCGTGCTCGACCCACGCATCCGGTATGAGTGAGCGACCGCGTCCGGAGCTGGTCCTGACATGAGGCGGCGACCGTTACGCCATGCCACGTTCACGCTCGGCGCGGCCATCACGCTCGCATTGATCCTCGTCGCGGCCGTCAGCCTCGTGTACACGCCGGTCGATCCGCTCGCGATGTCGATCACCGGCCGACTTCAGGGTCCGTCCGCCGATCATCCGTTCGGCACGGACCAGTTCGGACGTGACGTGCTGTCTCGCGTGATGGCGGGCGCCGTGACGTCGATCGCGGTCGGCGTGATCGCCGTCGGTATCGGCGCCGGCGTCGGCGTGCTGCTCGGGCTCGTGAGCGGCTATGTGGGTGGCTGGCCCGACGAGATGGTCATGCGGATCGTCGACGCGGTGCAGGGGTTCCCGGCGATTCTGTCGGCGCTGCTCTTCACCGCGGTGTTCACGCCGGGGACGGCGGTCAGCATGGTCGCCATCGGCATCGCGTTCGTCCCGGCGTTCGCGCGGCTCACGCGCGCGGCCGTCCTCGAGCTGCGCGAGCGGGAGTTCGTCATCGCCGCGCGCGCGCTCGGCGGCGGCGACGCCCGCCTCATGCTGCGACACATCTTGCCGAATTCACTCCCGCCGCTGATCGTGCAGGCGACCACGAGCTTCCCCGTGGCCATTCTTGCCGAGGCGGCGCTGGCCTACCTCGGCCTCGGCACCCAGCCGCCGCAGCCATCGTGGGGGCTGATGCTGAAGGAAGCGCAGAACTTCCTCGGCATGAATCCGTGGTTCGCCGTGTTTCCCGGCGGCGCCATCGCCGTCGCGGTTCTCGGCCTCAATCTGCTGGGCGACGGCCTGCGCGATCTGCTCGATCCGAAGACGGCGTGAGCCTGGACGCGCGAACACGGAGTGACCCCGGGACGTCGGACGTTTCATGGACCGACAGAGAATGTTTCTGTCAGGCCTCGCGCACGGCAGGCCTCGGTGCTGTCGAGGGCGGCGCGGAATTCGATGAGCCTACTGCTGATTTCTGGGTGGAATCTGAATCTCGATAATTAAGGCCTAAATCCACTCGAATTGTAAA
>Ga0310810_10005686_pt1 | contig 13986 bp, 10 predicted proteins | sample NCmetagenome_FD_207641 | JGI IMG/M metagenome (GOLD analysis project Ga0310810, IMG submission 207641) | Soil microbial communities from experimental microcosm in Duke University, North Carolina, United States - NC | ecosystem: Engineered > Artificial ecosystem > Soil microcosm > Unclassified ... | reverse complement strand
GCGCGTCTCGTCGAGGCCGTTCGCCATGGCGAGCGCCTGGCTGTGATCGGTAATCGCGATGTACTGGCGGCCGAGCCGATGCGCGGCCTGTGCCATCGCCATCAGGTCGTCCTTGCCGTCGGTCTCCGTCGTGTGCATGTGCAAGTCGCCGCGCAGATCCGACAGCGTGATCAGCCTTGGCAGCGAGCCGGCCCGGGCGGCTTCGACCTCGCCGCGGTTCTCGCGCAACTCGGGCTCAATCCATTCCATGCCGAGGGCTTTGTAGATCCCCTCTTCGGTCTCGCCGGCCACGCGGCTGTCATCGTCCACGCGGAAGAGGCCGTACTCATTGAGCTTGAATCCGAGCTGTACGGCACGGTCGCGCACGTTGATGTTGTGTGCCTTCGAGCCGGTGAAGTACTGCATCGCGGCGCCACGACTCTCGGGAGGCACCAGTCGCACGTCCGCCTGATATCCGCCTCGGAGCAACACGCTCGATTTCGTATCACCCTGCCCGAGCACGCGCTCGACATGCGGATGGGAGATGAGGGCGTCCATCAGGCCCGGTTGACCACCGACCGCGAGGATGTCGATGTCGCCGCAGGTTTCGCGTCCGCGCCGCAGGCTGCCCACCGGGATCAGCTCGACATCACGGTCGTGAATGTGCAGGAACTCGACGAGTGACGCGGCGGTCGCGGCCGTGTCGCTCAGCAGGTGTCGTCCGCTGTCCTTCGCCCGCTCCTCGATCGAGGCAAGAATCTGCAACTCCTTCTTGGCGCCCATGCCTTTGAGGCCCTTGAGCTTTCCAGCTTTCGCTGCGGCAGCGAGGTCGTCGATGCTCTTGATGTTGAGCGTGGCGTGGAGCATCGCGACCGTCTTCGGACCCACGCCCTGAAGGCGCAGCAGATCGAGGATCGTTGGCGGGAACTGCTCGAGCAACTCCTGGTGGTAACGGCTCGTGCCGGTCTCAGCCAGCTCGCGGACGCGCGCGGCGAGGTCCTTGCCGATGCCTGGGATCGAGCGCAGTTGCTGTTCATCGAGCTGCGCGACGGCATGGGGCCACGTAGCCAGCGTCTCCGCCGCCGACCGATATGCCCTGATCTTGAACGCGTTGTCGCCCCTGATTTCGAGGAGGTCCGCGATTTCGCCGAGCACCAGTGATAACGCGCGATTATCCACGCCCGAGCCCGTGGCGTTCGAAGGTGTAGTCGAGGACGCGCGCGCCACCTCCTGCCAGTGCGTTCCGGATCGCATCGCGTGCGGCCGGCGGGCCGTAGCAAAAGAGACACCCGCCGCCGCCGGCGCCGCAGACCTTCGCGGCGGTTGCGCCCGCAGCCATGGCACGTGCGATCAGGTCGTCGATGGCGGGCGTCGTCACGCCTGGTGCAAGACGCTTCCGGTTGTCCCACTCCTCGGCGATTGCACGACCCACGTTGTCCCAGTCGCCGGCCGTCAGCGCGGTTCGCATGGTCGCCGCTGTGTCGCGAATGCGCTCGAAGCAGTCAAAGATGAACGGATCGCCGTCGATGTGGCGCTTGGTGATCTCCCAGTTATTGGTGCCCGAATTGCGCGGCTCGCCCGTGTAACACAGGACGATCCGCTGCTGCAGCTCGGCGAGGTCGACATCGAGCGGTACGCGTCGAACGCCATCGGCCTCGAGCTCGATGGCTGCGATTCCGCCGTAGAGTGCGGGCCGGTAGTCCTGCAGTCCGGTCGGAACCGCGATCGCCTGCGCCTCGACGTTCATGGCGATTTGGAGCAGCGCCTCGGGTTCGTAGTGTGTGCGCTTCCACTCGGCGAGCGCGGCGCAGACCGCCACGTTCAGCGCAGAAGAACCCGCGATGCCGGCGCCCGCCGGCGACTCTGACGTTGTCGTGAGCGTGAGGCCTCTGACCTCGAAGAAGTGAACGAGGAGAGAGAGCAGGCGCAGATCGCGAACGTGCCGCAGCTCCCGCCAGTCCTCGGCTTCCACCGTGGCGCCGGTGTCGAGCGACTTGATCGTGATGCGTGCATCGGAGCGCGGCTCGATCTGAGCGCTGGCCCGAAGGCTGATGGCGGCGTTGAGCGTCTGTGCGCCGGGATGAAAGAGGTAGAGCGGCCAGATGTCGATCGTGCCTCCAGCCAGATCGATGCGCGTCGGTGCTGACGTCCGGATGATCACGAAAAGAATTATAGAACTCTGTTGTTCGAACTTCCGGGTTCTCAGTGCTCGGTGCGTGTTCAGGTGTGGTTCTATCTTCTGAACCTAGCACCGAGCGTGAACACGAACGGAGCAGCGAGAAGAGGGAAGTTCGAACGGCACGGTTCTATAATGCTTTCGTGCCCAGTGCCATTCGCCGCGACATCGGCCAGCTGCTGATCGGCAGCCTGCCCGGAACGACGATCACGCCGGAGATTCGATCGCTCGCAAAGGAGTTCTCGCTCGGCGGCGTCATCCTCTTCGCGCGCAATATCGAGGCGCCGGAACAGGTCGCCGAGATGTCGGTTGACGTGCAGGGCCTGGCGACCGATCTACCGCTCTGGGTGAGTGTCGACCAGGAAGGTGGGCGTGTCGCAAGGCTCAAGGCGCCCTTTACCGAGTGGCCACCGATGGCGGTCCTCGGACGGAGCGGCGACGTTCAGCTTGCCGAGCGTTTTGCCACAGCGTTGGCCGCCGAGCTCAAGGCGGTTGGCATCACCCTCGACTACGCACCGGTCCTGGACATTCACACGAACCCGAAGAACCCGGTGATCGGCGACCGTGCCCTTGCCGAGGATGCCGGCGGCGTTGCGAAACTCGGGGCAGCGATCATCAGGGGGCTCCAGGACAATGGCGTCGCTGCGTGCGGCAAGCATTTCCCCGGGCACGGAGACACCTCCGTCGATTCGCATCTGGAACTGCCGCTCGTCGAGCATCCGCCGGATCGGATCCGTCGCGTCGAGTGCGTCCCGTTCCGCGAGGCCATTCGAACGAACGTCGCGTTCATCATGACGGCGCACGTCCTCGTGCCGTCGTTCGATGACGAGCGGCCGGCCACGCTCTCACCACGGATCGTGCAGGCGCTGCTGAGGGATGAGTTGAACTTTCAGGGCGTGATCCTCAGCGACGATCTCGAGATGAAGGCGATCGCGAAGACCTACACGGTTCCGGACGCGGCCGTGGCGGCGATTGCTGCCGGTTGTGACGGGTTGCTGATCTGCAGCGGCGACGTCAATGTGCAGGCCGAGACACTCGAAGCGCTCGTTTATGCCGTCGAGCAGCAGAGGCTTCCCTATAAGCGGCTCGAGGATGCGCTGACCAGGCTGCGGCGTGCGAAAGAGCGATTCCTCACCGCGCCGGTCACCTCTCACAAGGTCAGTCGTATCCGGCAGGTGCTCGGCTGCGACGCGCATCGGCGCATCGTCGACGAAATGGCCAGGTACCTCTAGGCGCCGTGCGCAAACCTCGAGCCCTGAAGCCAGGCGATCGCATCGCAGTCGTGGCGCCGGCCAGCCCCTTCAGCCGCGACGAGTTCACGCGCGGCATCGCCGAAATCGAGCGGCTCGGATTCGTTCCGGTCTACGACGACTCGGTCTTCGCGAAAGAGTCAGGCTATCTTGCTGGATCGCCTGAGGTGCGTGCACGGGCGTTTGCCAGGTATTGGGACGACCCGGACGTGTCGGCCTTGCTCGCGGTGCGTGGCGGATATGGAAGCGTCCACATTCTGCCGCTGCTCGACCGCGCCCGAGTCGTGGCGCGTCCCAAGCTGTTCATCGGCTACAGCGACAACACCTCAATCCTGTCGTGGCTCACGTGTCAGTGCGGCATTGCGGCCTTACACGGACCGATGATCGAAGGGCGTCTCGCTGGTGGAGCAGGGTATGACCAGCGCTCGTTTCTCGAGCTGTTGTCTGGCGGCCGTGGACTCGAGCTCGCGCCAGAAGGACTCACCGTCCTTCGGGACGGAGACGCACGGGGACCGCTGTTCGGGGGTACGATCACGCAACTCGTGGCATCGCTCGGGACGCCATTCCCATTCGATCCGCCGGACGGGTGCGTGCTGTTTCTCGAGGAAGTGAACGAACGTCCCTACCGGATCGATCGCATGTTGACCCAACTCGCACTGAGCGGTGTGCTCGCGAAGTCCCGAGCGCTGGTGTTTGGTGAGATGAGAGGATGCGACGAGCCTGGCGGCGGCGTCACCGCGCTCGACGCGATCAGGCGCACGACGAGCCACTGTGCCGGTCCAATCGTCGTGGGCTTTCCATCAGGCCATACGACGGGACCGGTCTGGACGCTGCCACTCGGCGTGACTGTCGCGATGGCGACCCGCCCGCAACCTGCCCTTGTCATCGAGGAAGCGCCCGTTGAGTGACTCGAAACGGATTCATTTGATTGGTGTGTGCGGCACGGCGATGGCGACGCTCGCCGCGTTGCTGAAGAGCCGTGGGCACATCGTTCAGGGATCGGATCAGAACGTCTACCCGCCGATGAGCGACTTCCTCGTCGAGCAGGGCATCACCACGTTCAGCGGATATTCGCCCGACCACATCACTCAGGACATCGATCTCGTCGTAGTGGGGAACGCGATCTCGCGAGGGAACGCCGAGCTCGAGTCGGTGCTGGAACGGAAGGTTCGCTATTGCTCGCTGCCTGAAGCGGTTCGCGATCACTTCCTGTGGGGCTCCCGGTCCATTGTCCTCGCAGGTACTCACGGCAAGACCACGACGACATCGCTGACGGCGTGGCTGCTCACGAGCGGACAACTGGATCCCTCGCTGCTGGTTGGCGGCATTGCCCTGAACTTCGGCCAGCAAGGGTCCAGCTATCGAGTGGGACACGGCCGCGACTTCGTGATCGAGGGAGACGAGTACGACAGCGCGTTCTTCGACAAGACGGCCAAGTTCCTCAAGTACTTGCCCGACATAGCGGTCATCGGAAACATCGAGTTCGACCACGCGGACATCTATGCCGATCTCGACGCGGTGCTGCTGGCGTTTCGCCGGCTCGCGAACCTCGTGCCGAAGAACGGACTGCTGCTGCTCGGCGCCGACAGCCCTCACGCGCACGCACTCGGTCGCCTGGCTGTGAGCCCGGTAGAGACGTTCGGTCTGGGTGGCGACGCGACGTGGCGGGCGGAGGGCATCAGCTATCACGACGGGCTGACGCAGTTCACGGTCCTGCGACGGAACGAGCTGTTTGGGCGTTTCGAGTCGCCGCTGCTCGGCGAGCACAATGTGCGGAACGCATTGGCTGCGATTGGCGTCGGGGCGCATCTTGGGCTGTCACCGTCGGTGCTCGCGGAAGGGCTGCGGACGTTCAAGGGCATCAAGCGCCGGCTCGAGACGGCTGGCGTCGCCGATGGCGTCACAGTGCTCGATGACTTTGCACATCATCCAACTGCGGTGTCCGAGACGCTGTCAGCACTGCGATCCGGTTACCCGGGAAGGCGAGTCTGGGCTGTCTTCGAGCCACGCTCGGCCTCGTCGTGCAGGCGCGTGTTCCAGGACGATTTCGCCCGCGCTTTCGGGAAGGCAGATCAAGTGATTCTCGCGGCTGTGTTCCGTTCGTCGCTGCCTGAGTCCGAGCGACTCGACGCGACGCAACTGGTCGCCGATCTTCGCGCCAGCGGCCAGCAGGCCCGTCACATTCCGGACATCGACACGATCGTCGAGACCGTCGTTCGCGAGCACCGGGCGGGAGACGTCGTCGTGCTGATGTCGAACGGCGGTTTTGGCGGCATCCACGGGAAGCTCCTGAACGCGTTGAATGAATCCGCACGCACCGCGCATTCGTGACGCGGGCGATTCCGCGCTGCTCATCGAATGGGACGAAGCGATCGACCCGGACATCAACGCACGCGCGATCGCAACGGCAGCTGCGGTTCGTGAGGCGGCGGTCGCTGGCCTGCGTGACGTCATCTCTACGTATCGGTCCGTCGCGGTGTTCTTCGATCCATTGAAGGTCGAGCCGGACACGCTTCGTGCGGTACTCACCCGGTTGAGCGGCGAGCCGAAGCATGTCGTGCGAGGGAAGACGGTTGAAGTCCCCATCACGTACGGCGGTGAAGGCGGCCCGGATCTCGCAGCGGTTGCGGAGTGGGCGAAGTTGAGTGCTGCGGCTGTGATCGAGCGGCACGCGGGCCCGGACTACCGCGTGTTCATGCTGGGGTTTCTGCCGGGCTTTGCGTATCTGGGATCGGTCGATGCGACTATTGCGGCTCCCCGCCGCAGCACGCCGCGTGTGCGAGTTCCTGCAGGCTCTGTCGGCATTGCGGGGCGGTATACCGGAGTCTACCCGCGGGAGTCACCGGGAGGGTGGCAACTGATCGGATTGAGTGCGCTGAAGGTCTTCGATGTGACCCGCGCTCAGCCGTCGCTGTTCGCGGCGGGCGACGTCGTGCGTTTCAGGCCCATGCCGTCACAAGTCACCGCCACTGACAATGCAGAGCCGCGACCCGGGGAGACACGCACCGAGAGTTCCCGAGCTGTCACTGTGCTGCGAGCCGGACTCTTCACGACGATTCAGGATCGCGGCCGGTGGGGGCAGCAGGCGAGTGGCGTGCCGGTCAGCGGTGCGATGGATCTCGTCTCGCATCGGACGGCCAATCTGCTCGTCGGTAACGGGCCGGATGCTGCGACGCTCGAGGTGACGCTGGTGGGTCCTGAGTTACGACTCGAGCAGGAGACTCAGTTGGCGCTTGCCGGCGCCGATCTTCAGCCAAGTATCGACGGGGTTCCAGTGCCGTTGGGTGTCGCGACCAGGTGTCGCGCCGGAAGCGTGCTGCGATTTGCCGGGCGGCGCTCGGGCGCCCGGGCGTACATCGCATTCGACGGTGGCATCGATACGCCCGTGACGTTTGGCAGCCGTGCAACACACACGGGTGCCGCATTGGGTGGAATCGACGGCCGCTCGTTGGCTGCAGGCGATCGACTTCCGCTGGGCGACTCTGTCGATCGTCAGCCCATCCGCCCGCTCGGCTCGCGAGAGATTCCGAGTGGAGGTGTGCGACTGCGGATCCTGCCTGGACCGCAGGACGAGTTCTTCTCGGAGTCAGCATTCACGTTGCTCGAGCGCACGCGCTTTGCGGTGACACCGCAGTCCAATCGAATGGGCTACCGACTCTCGGGCGCCAGTATTCCCCGCACCACTGACCGCGAGATGATCTCAGACGCGACATTCGTCGGCGCTATCCAGGTGCCACCATCAGGAGAGCCCATTCTTCTGATGAGCGATCGGCAGACCACCGGCGGCTATCCTCAGATGGCAACCGTCATCACCGCCGATCTTCCGCTCGCCGGTCAGCTCGCTCCGGGCGACTGGGTGGAGTTCGCGCGCTGCACACGAGCCGAGGCGATTGCGGCACTTCGCGATCAGGAAGCGATGCTCGGTGGTCTCGTCTAGGCGCCCATTCGTCCTGCGCGAGCACGTGCCGCTTCATCCACTCTGCACGCTCGGCGTGGGCGGACCGGCGCGCTGGTTTGCCAGGGCCGACAGGAGCGAAGACGTCGGCGCGATCCATCAATGGTGTGCGGACCACGACGTTCCGATGTTCGTGCTCGGCGGCGGCAGCAACCTCGTCGTCTCTGATGAAGGCTTCGATGGCCTGGTGCTATCGATGGCGGTGAGCGGTGTGACGATGGCCAGGGCGTCGGGCGCGACGATCGTGAACGCAGGCGCTGGCGAATCATGGGACCAACTGGTCGAGTCGGTCGTCGGGCAAGGCTTGAGCGGAGTCGAGTGTCTGTCGGGCATCCCCGGAACCGTGGGTGGCACCCCGATTCAGAACGTAGGCGCGTACGGACAGGAAGTGTCGAGCGTCATCCAGCGAGTCGTCGCATTCGATCGCACCAACGCGGAGTTGCTCGAGATGAGCCCGGCCGATTGCCGCTTCTCGTATCGCATGAGCCGGTTCAAGGCTGACGATGCCGGGCGTTTCATCGTGTGTAGCGTATCGTGCCGGCTCGATCATTCGAAACCGGCAGTGAACTATCCCGATCTCGCCGCGGAACTCGAGCGCCGCGCAGTGCGCGAGCCGCGTCCGCTCGATATCCGCGACGCGGTACTGACGATTCGGCGCCGCAAGGGGATGGTGCTCGATGCCGGCGATCCGGATACGCGCAGTGTCGGATCGTTTTTCATGAACCCTGTCGTGACGCTCGACGATCGCGAACGGATTGCGTCGCTGGCCGGAGAGACGGTTCCTGGCTTTACGACGGCTGACGGCCGGGTGAAGATACCGGCAGCCTGGCTCATCGAGCGATCGGGCGTGCGCAAGGGGTCGGGTGAACGGACCGTGGGCCTGTCTACCAAGCACCCGCTTGCGATCGTCAATCGTGGCGGCGCGAGCTCCACGGACGTGATTGCGTTTGCGGTGCAGGTCAAACGCGCGGTGCTCGACTGGTGCGGTGTCTGGCTGCGACCGGAGCCGGTGTTTGTCGGATTGGATGAGAACGAGGACGTGAAGTTCCTCCAGAAAGCGCGCGGCTGATGTCGACACTACTGATCGAAGGGGGACACCGGCTCGAAGGCCGGGTGGCCGTTGAAGGCAACAAGAACGCGGCGCTGCCGCTGCTGGCCGCATGCCTACTCACCGAGGAAGAGTGCGTGCTCACCAACGTGCCCCGCATCGGCGACGTGGAGGTGATGGCGCGGCTGCTGCTCGATATCGGCGCCGAAGTCGAGGGCATCGGTACGACGACGCTGCGGATTCGCACACCGCGCATCAATACCGACGAGCCCGATCGAGGGCTTGTCGGCCGGCTGCGCGGCTCGGTGCTGCTGCTGGGTCCCCTGCTCGCGCGCACGGGGCGCGCACACATCGCGCCACCTGGTGGTGACTTTCCCGCGCGCCGGACGATCTCGACGCATACCGAGGCGCTGCAGGCCCTCGGTGCGCGCGAACGTCATGGCCCCGATCACGTGCTCGAGGCGCCCGATGGCTTGAAGCCGGCGTCGATGTATCTCTACGAGGCGTCGGTCACTGGCACCGAGACGGCGCTACTTGCGGCGGCCTCGGCGCCAGGTGTCACCGAGATCCGTCACGCCGCCACCGAGCCGCACGTCGTCGAGCTGTGCGAGTTCCTCACGAAGATGGGCGCGCACGTGTCCGGCATCGGCAGCTCGAAGCTCCGCATCGAGGGGACATCGAAGCTTCGAGGTGCGCAGCATCGCCTCGGAGGCGACTACATCGAGGCAGGCAGTTGGGCAGTCGTCGGTGCGATCACCGGCGGGGAGATTGCGATCGAAGGATGCCGCGCCGAGGATATCGAGGTTGTCGCCGCGGTGATGCAGCGGATGCGCGTCGAGTGTGGCATGCGCGACGGCGTCTTCGAGGTCAAGCCATCGAAGCCGCAGGCCGTTCGCCGTATCGCGACCGGCCTGTGGCCGTCGTTTCCGAGCGACCTCGTGAGCCTCGTTACCGTGCTTGCGACGCAGGCTGCCGGCCGCACGCTGATCCATGACTGGATGTATGAACTGCGCTTGTTCGCCTTGGAGCAGATGAGCGGCATGGGTGCTGATCTCTTTCTGGCCGATGCGCACCGCATGATCGTCACGGGGCCGACCAAGCTACGAGGCGGACGCACGCTCGACAGCCGGGACCTGCGGTCGGGGATGTCGCTCATCGCGGCCGGTCTCGCTGCCGACGGCCAGACGCGTGTGGCGCCACTCGAGACCGTCGAGCGTGGATACAGTCAGCTCGTCGATCGCTTAATAGCGCTCGGAGCCAAAGTCGCAAAAGTGGAATGACACTCGTCGATGCGATCTCGACGCTCGTTGCTACGACCTTGATACCTATCGGTGCGGCCGGAGCCGGTAGAGCACATGTCGCCGGCGGTCCGGCAGCATGGGATGGTCGAAATCGTCGGCAGGATTGTGGGTCATCCCAAGCCGTTCCATGACGTTTGTGGATCGGATGTTCTCCGGAACGGCCATGGAGACGATTTCATTCAGGCGTGCCTGATCGAAGGCAAAACTGACGCACGCGCGCGCGGCTTCCGTCGCGTAGCCTCGCCCCCAGAACTGCGCGGCAAGACGCCACCCGACTTCGACGCACGGCGTGAAATGAGCCTCGAACGGTGGAACAGCCAGGCCCACGAATCCGATAAACGGGGCCTGGTCGACCACTTCGACGGCCCAGAGTCCGAAGCCATGCCGCTCGAAGTGCGCCTCGATGCGTTCGATGATCGAATCGCTCTCAGCACGCGTCAGGACGGTGGGGAAGTGCTCCATCACGCGGACGTCCGCATTGAGATCAGCGAACGGCGCTCGATCAGATTGCACCCAGCGCCGTAAGAGTAGGCGCTCGGTTCGGATCTCACGCGGCAGGTTCACGACTGCGATGCCGAAACGATTTACTTAGGTGGTGGCTGTAGCGGTGGTGGCGGGAGAATCGGTGATGCGTTCGGCAGCCCCGTCGGCATCTGCGGAGCGGCAGGCGCTGGTTCCCGCTCGATCGGAGGCGCCGCAGTCGGCAGCGGAACAGGCACGGGCAGTGCCACCGGTCCGGCCACCGTGTCGCCAACACGGAACGGTCGCAGATCCTCCTCGTTCAGATCGAGTACGCGGATGACACGCGGCGTCAACGTCAGGACGATGTCGGTTTCCTGTGTTTCGCGTTGCGTCTGCGCAAAGAGGCGGCCGATGATCGGCAGATCGCTCAGCCCCGCGACGCCGCGCAGCACGCGCCGCTCTTCGTCGCGGATCAGGCCTGCCAGCAGGTTCGTCTCGCCATCCTTGAGACGGATGACCGTGTTGATCTCCCGGTTGCCGAACGTGGGCAGACCGCCGAAGCCCGAGCCGGAGATGCTGCTGACCGCGATCTTCAACACGAGCGACACCTCATCGTCGTGATGCGTGCGCGGCGTGATGTCGATGTTGACGCCGATGTTCTCGTAGTTGAACGACGTGATCGGCTGCTGATTCACGCCGCCCGTCGCGATGGGCGAGAAGATCGTGACGGGCACCGGGACGCGCTCACCGAACCGCGCCTGCGCCGGCATCCCCTCTGATGTCCGCAGCTGCGGGTTGGCGAGTGTGCGCGTGTTCGAGTCGTTCTTGAGCAACCGGTAGTACAGGTTCGGCAGGTTCGTGAGCAGGATGTCGGCCTGCGTCAGGTTGCTCAGATCGCGCAGCGACAAGCCGTCGCGGTTGATGCTGGCCGTGCCGTTGAGGCCGGTCGGTGGATCGCCAGGTGAGGCGATCTGTAGACCGAACTCGCGCAGGCGAGTGCGATCGACCTCGAGCAGCTCGACGTCGATCACGACTTCGGGACGCGCCTTGTCGATCGCCGCGATGATCTTGCCGGCCGCCGCGACGCGCTCGGGCGTGTCCTTGATCATGATGGCGTTGGTCGCCGTCACTGGAGCCACGCGCCGCGCGTCGATCACGACACGCAACAGGTCCATCGTCTCTTTGAGATCCGCGTTGCTGAGGAAGAAGGGACGAACGATCTCTTCCTCATACTCCTGCCGCTTGGCCGCCGTATCCGGGATCACAGTGACCGTGCGCTGAGCGGTGACGCGATAGAAGCTTCGCGTGGCCGTTGAGACAGCCTTCAACGCCTCTTCGAAGGACGTGTTGCGGAGGTCGACGGTGACCGGCGCCGGTCGAAACTGTGGGTCGAAGATGACGTTCACGCTGCCGATTTTCCCGAGCGCCGTGAACACGTCGCGCGAGTTCGCTTCGCGGAATGTGAGCGAGTCCGGCATCCGGATATCGGTCGGGAGCTCCTGACCCGCGGGCATCAGCTCGCGCGATTTCTCGACGAGGGTCTGCAGCTCCGTCTTGCCGTCCTTCGTGGCGACCTTGTTCCGGAGCTGCGTGCGAACGTTGCGCAGGGCATCGTCGATGTCCGCGTTGCCGGGATTGAGCTCCGAGGCGACCTGCAATTCAACCAGCGATTCGTCGAGCCGGCCAGATGCCTCGTATCGGCGGGCGCGTGCGTAGTGATCGAGTGACGCCCGCATCTTGGCCACGTCGAGCGACTGCTTCGCCTCGCGATTATTCGGATTCTCGCGCAGCACCTTCGTGTATTCGACGATGGCGCGGTCGTAGTCCTTGAGGAGGTCGGCCTGCTGGCCGGCCCGCATCGCGGCGCTGGCGGCGCAGCCCGCCAGCGCGACTGACAGGAGCGCCAGCGAGAGCAGCGACAATCGGCTAGTTGCGTTGGCCATTCGTGATGACGTCGACACCGCGGGGGATACGGAACGCAAAGTCCTTATCGGATATGCCCTTGTTTTCCTTCAGGTTTTCGAACTTGAGTGTCGATTCGCCACCCTGTCGGTCCTTGGTCGTGAGCGCCCGGATCTGAAGGGTGGCAGGGTCGAGAGCCACAATCAAATACTCGTATTCCGGCTCGTTGCGACGGGGCGTCAGCTTCAGCGCCACTGCCCCTTGAACCGGGCTTTGCGCCTTTTCGGCGGTGAAGTCCTTGACCAGATCGCCTTTTCCGGCCAGAAAGAGGATCGGGGTGGGCGCGTCCGTGTCGGCCGGGACATTCGACACCATCACCTGGCGATCTTCAGGAATGTACGAATACATCTTCTGGCCGTCCGAGACGAATTCCTTGCGCTCCGGGCTGGTGTAAGTCCACCGCATCAGGCCCGGCTTCTTCACAGCCACAGTCCCACTCTCCCGGGTCTCGGTGCGTAAGACGCCGCCGCGGTAGATCTGGACGAAGTCGGCTGTGAAGTCGCGCACGCTTTGATACCGCGCCTGCAGCGCCTTTGCGAGCGCTTCCGGGCTTTGTCCTGTTTGGGCAGAGCCCAAAACAGGTAACGACAGTAGCACGACCAGCACCGTGGACAGGCGCACAAAACGCTCGAACAAGAGTGTCCTTCGCATCGGCATGTCTACCATACAGCAAGGCGGGTGCCTGACAGGGCCGCTACCGTGGATAGCGATGTGACTGTTATAAGCCCGCGGAGCGTCCACGTTTCCGGGCGATGAACTCCCTGATTCCCTCGATTCCACGTGTATTGAGCACCTGCTCCGGAGTGACCCACCCCCGGCGCGCTGTGCCGACGCCGAAGCTCATCTGCCGTCCCAATGCCTCCGCTCGATGGCAGTCGCTGCTGACGACGAGGGTCACCCCTGCGGCAGCCGCCCGCCTCGCAATACGTCCGTCCATATCGAGGTGTCCTGGGGCGCCGTCAATTTCCATGGCGGTGTTCGTCTGAACAGCAGCCCGGAACAGGCGATTGAAATCGAGCTCGTATCCGTTCGAGAGCGCAGGCGATCGATTGGCCGGATGGGTGATGACGGTCACGAGCGGATGCCACATCGCCTGCACGTAGCGCTGGGTGAGCTGCGCGCCATCCTCGCCAGCGGGATCGTGCAGCGAGGCCAGGACGATGTCGAAGCCGGCAAGCGTGTCGTCGTCGAAATCGAGCGATCCGTCGGGCATGATGTCGACCTCGACGCCATGCAGGATTTCGATGCCCGGGACTTGCGCGCGCACGGTCTCGATCTCCTGGCGCTGCAGCGGAACTTCCACCGCTAGCAGTTTGCGCGATGCCCAGGATCGCTCGGAGTGATCGGTCATCGCGATGTATTCGTAGCCGAGCTCGCGTGCGCTCCGCGCCATCTGAAGGATCGAGTCGCGGCCATCGCTCCACGTGCTGTGCATGTGGAGGTCGCCACGAATGTGCCTGGTGTCGATCAACGACGGTAACTGGCCTCGCTCTGCTGCCACGATCTCGTCCTCACCGTCACGAAGTTCGGGAGGAATGTACGGAAGGTCGATCAATCGGTAGAACGTCTCCTCGTCGGGCACGTGTGGAGGAGCGTTGCCGTTTCGTTCGAGGCGGCCATCGATGAACGTGAGGCCGAACGCCGTCGCACGGGTCTGGAGCCACTTCGCATGGCGCCGCGTGCCCGTGTGCCAGACGAGCGCGGCTCCCGCCTTATCGGGAGACGAAGCGTTGACTTCCAGAAGGCCGCGATCGGTGCTGACGCGCAGGTGTGATGCCGTCTGACCGAGCACCGAGCGAACCAGCGACAGGCGAGCGAAGCCGCTCAAGACCTCGTCTCGGTGCGCGTCGTCC
>Ga0310810_10005683_pt1 | contig 13987 bp, 11 predicted proteins | sample NCmetagenome_FD_207641 | JGI IMG/M metagenome (GOLD analysis project Ga0310810, IMG submission 207641) | Soil microbial communities from experimental microcosm in Duke University, North Carolina, United States - NC | ecosystem: Engineered > Artificial ecosystem > Soil microcosm > Unclassified ... | reverse complement strand
TGGGTGGCGTGCTGATCGGGATTGCGGCACTCCTGGCGTGGCGCGGCCGCATGACCCGAGCCGAAGTGGTTGGAGCAATCGGCGCGATGCTGATGATCGCCGCGCTCGTCCGTCCGGCATCGCTGACTGCAATCGCCGCCGGCTGGGGCCGCATCGGGCACGCGCTCGGATGGTTCAACTCACGAGTGCTCCTGACGGTGATGTTCGTGTTCATCATGTGGCCGATCGGTCTCCTCAGCAGGCTGTTCGGCAGCGACCCGCTCGAGCAGCGGACGCGCGCGCAGGATTCGTTCTGGCATCCGTATGGGCCGCGCATCAAGGATTCGAAGCACTACGAACGTCAGTTCTGACATGGCGAACGCCGTCGTGGCCCAGCCCAGTCCTCGAACCGCCGAAGCGCACGGCGCGGACCAGTCGCGGACGGCGTCGACGATCGGCCTCGCCGTTCTGCTGATCGCCATCGTCGCCGGTTTCGCCTGGCTCGGCGTGCGGCGGAGCATCGGGCTGCAGGACGATGTCACCGTCGCCGACGCGCTCGGCGACGACTGGCTGATGTACCGCGGCATGGCCGAGAGCATCCTCGATGGCGGATGGACCATGCCGGCCGTGCCCGGGAATTACTTCCGGCCCGCAGGGTTCCTCTACAACTACTTCGTCGCAGCGGTGTTCGCCGGAATGGGCCGCAATGCCGTCAACGTCTACATCGTTCAGGCGGTTCTGCTGGGCGTCTCGGTCGCGCTGACGGTGATCGCGTTTCGCCGCTACCTTCTGCCGGTGTCTCAGTTCCTGCTCGCGGCCGCCCTGGCCGGGGGCGCCTATCTCGACGTGTTTCGGACGTATACGTTCAGGCTGCTCAGCGAAAATCTCGCGCTGTTCCTCGTTGCCTGTTTCTGGGTCGTGTTCATGGTGGCGATCCGCCGTCGATCGTGGATCGCCGCACTCGGCTGCGGCGCGATCTTCGGCATGTGCGGGCTGACGCGGCCGCACCTGGTTCCGGCCGCGCCGATTTTCGTGCTGCTGTTCTGGCTGTGGCCGGGCGGGTTCTCTGGCCGCCAGACCGCCGCGTTTCTCGGCGGATTGGCGGCCGCCCTTTCGTTTCTCGTGATCCGCAACTATATGATCACCGGTCAGCTGAGTCTCGTCGTGGTCACCGGCGGCATGCCGGCGCGATGGTTCGGCCATCAGGACTCGGTGTCGGCGGCGAGCGCCGGTCCAATTGCGACGCTCGTTCATCGGATCCAACTCGTCGTCGTGCTCTACGGCAAGCGCGTCCTGTACCAACTCGGGTTCCTGTCGGTCATGTTTCCCGAATACCACGTCCGTCCGCACTGGATGCTCGCGTGGGTCGGGGTGGGCGCGTTTCTGCTGATGAAGATCAGATCGCTCGATCCGTGGGAGTGGGCGGTGATTCTGTTCGCCGGCGGCTATCTTGCCCCGCTGATTGCCGTCGGCGGTATGGAGAGCTACGGCTACCGCATGCTGCTCCCGGCCATTCCGATGTTGACGCTCCTCGCCGTGCGCGCCGTCGATCTCATGCTGCGGCGGCGAGCCGGCATCGCCGCGTCGTAGAGGTCAAGGTTCGTTCAAGCATAGAGGGTCTATGTCCAAGCTGAGTATCGTCGGCGAATTCGTGCAGTTTCTGAAAACCGAGAAGAAGTACTGGCTGGCGCCGATCATCGTCGTCTTCGTGCTGCTCGGGCTGCTGATCGTGTTCTCGCAGTCGAGCGCCGTCGCACCGTTCATCTACACACTCTTCTAGTGCCCGGCCCTACGCGCATCCTCGGCCTGTCGGCGTACTACCACGACTCGGCCGCCTGCCTCGTGTCCGACGGCGAGATCGTCGCCGCCGCGCAGGAGGAGCGCTTCACGCGCAAGAAGCACGACGCCGCGTTTCCGTCGCATGCGGTGGCGTACTGCCTGAAGGAAGCGGGCCTGTCGATCGGCGACATCGATCTCGTCGGCTTCTACGAGAAGCCGCTCGTCAAGTTCGACCGTCTGCTCGAGTCGTATCTCACCGTCGCGCCGCGCGGGCTGAAGTCGTACCTGATGGCGATGCCGCAATGGCTGTCGAGCAAGCTGTGGCTGGCCGACGGCATCCGCCGCGAGCTGGGCCGCGACGACGTGAAGGTGCTGTTCGGCGACCACCACGAATCGCATGCCGCGTCCGCGTTCTATCCGTCGCCGTACGAAGACGCCGCTGTGCTCACGATGGACGGGGTCGGCGAGTGGGCGACGTCGTCGATTGGGGTCGGGCGCGGATCGGCGATCGAGATGCTGCAGCAGCAGCGCTTTCCGCATTCGTTGGGGCTGCTGTATTCCGCCTTCACCTACTTCACCGGCTTTCGCGTGAACTCCGGCGAGTACAAAGTGATGGGGCTTGCGCCGTACGGCGAGCCGCGCTTCGTCTCTGCGATCCGCGATCACATCATCGACATCCGCGACGACGGCAGCATTCGCCTCAACCTCGAGTATTTCGAGTTCGTGCACGCGCTCACGATGACCGGCCCGGGCTTCGAGCGGTTGTTCGACGGTCCGGCGCGCAAGCCCGAGTCGCCGCTCACGCAGCGCGAGCTCGACCTCGCGCGATCGATTCAGGACGTGACCGAAGAAGTCATGCTGCGCATGGCGCGCACGGCGCACGCGCTCACCGGTCTCAAGAAGCTGTGCATGGCGGGCGGCGTCGCGCTGAACTGCGTCGGCAACGGGCGCATCCAGCGCGAAGGTCCGTTCGAGGAGCTGTGGATCCAGCCGGCGGCCGGCGACGCGGGCGGCGCGCTCGGTGTGGCGCAGAGTCTGGCGTATCGGCACGTCGGCGTGCCGCGCGTGAGCGCGGAGAAGCTGGGAACGTGGCAGCCGACGAGGCGGAACGCAGGTCCGGCTAAAGCCGGACGCCACGTCGATCGGGATGTCCCGCCGTTCAGCGACGCGATGCAGGGCTCGTTCCTCGGCCCGGCCTTCAGCGAGGACGAGATCAGCGCGTGGCTCGCGCAGTCGGGCTACGCCGCTGAGCGCGTACCGCGCGCGGCCCTCCCGGAGCGCGTCGGCCGGCTGCTGGCGGACGGATTGGTGATCGGTCTGGTGCAGGGGCGGATGGAGTTCGGGCCGCGCGCCCTCGGCGGCCGTTCGATCATCGGCGACGCGCGGTCGTCGAAGATGCAGTCGGTGATGAACCTGAAGATCAAGTTCCGCGAGTCGTTCCGGCCGTTCGCGCCGGCGGTGCTGCGCGAGCACGTCGCGGAGTGGTTCGAGCTCGACGCCGAAAGCCCCTACATGCTGCTCGTCGCCGACGTGATCCAGTCGCGGCGCATCGAGATGACGAAAGAACAGCAAGCGCTGTGGGGCATCGAAAAGCTGAACGTACCGCGGTCCGACATTCCGGCGGTGACGCATGTCGACTACTCCGCGCGGGTGCAGACGGTGCGCCGCGACGCGAACCCGCTGTTCTACGACATCATCAGCGCCTTCCACGCGCTGACCGGCTGTCCGGTGATCGTGAACACGTCGTTCAACGTGCGCGGCGAGCCGATCGTCTGCACGCCGGAGGACGCCTACCGCTGCTTCATGCGCACCGCGATGGACGTGCTGATCCTCGAGTCGTTCGTGCTGCTGAAAGACGCGCAGCCCGAGGCAGACAAGAGCACCGAGTGGCAGCAGGAATTCGTCCTCGACTAGTGCCCGACCACGAATTGCAGATTGCAGATTGCAGATTTCAGAGTGGATTTCCAGATTTGGTGAGTCTGAAGTGTTGCAATCAATTCTGAACTCTGAACTCTGAACTCTGAACTCTGAACTCTGAAGTCTGAAATGCCTGCAACAGAATTGCTCGATCGCAACGAGCGGTTGAGCGCGGCGGCCTACTGGGAGCTGCTCGTCAATCTCACCAAACGCGAAGTGAAGAGCCGCTACAGCCAGTCGTTCTTCGGCTTCGCCTGGGCGATGGCGCAGCCGCTCGCGACCATGGTCGTCTTCACCTTCGTGTTCTCGCGGCTGGGGCAGATTGGATCGGGCGGCGCGCCATATCCGATCTTCGCCTACGCCGCGCTGGTGCCCTGGTTCTTCTTCTCGAACACCGTCAGCTCCGGAATGATGAGCGTCATCACCTACCGGAACATCGTGACGAAGACGTACTTTCCGCGCGAGATCATCCCGCTCGCGCAGGTCACCTCGCGCTTCCTCGACTTCGGCGCCGCGGCCGCCGTCTTCGTCGTCATGCTGCTGTACTACCGGATGCACCTCGGTGTCTGGGCGCTCGCCGTGCCGCTGTTCTTCGTCATGCTCGTCGCCTTCACCTGCGCGGTCACGTTGCTGACCTCCGCGACGAACGTGTTCTATCGCGACGTCAGTCCGGTCGTGACGATCGCGCTGCAGCTGTGGCTGTATCTGACACCGGTCGCCTATCCACTCGCGCAGGTGCCGGGCAAGTACCGCCTGTTGTTCTCGCTGAACCCGCTGACGGCGATCATCGAGGGCAGCCGCACGGCGCTCGTGTTCAACCAGGCGCCCGACTGGTCGCTCGTCGGCCTGGGCGGCGCCATCATCGCGGTGCTGCTGATCGGGTCCGCCATCGTCTTCAAATCGCTCGACCGTTACTTCGCGGACGTGATTTGACCAGAGTGGATGGCCACGAAGACACGAAGACACGAAGTACTAACTTTGTTCTGTTTCGTGTTTTCGTGTTTTCGTGGCTGATCCGCACGTCGCCAATTCTGTCTTAGTGCCACCAGTCGTCATCCAGCTGCAGCGCGTATCGAAGCGCTACCGCGCCGGACGCTCCCGGACGTTCACGGAGCTCGTCGCCAATCGTGTGCGCCGTTTGGTTCGGCCGCACGACGAAGATTCTGTCTACAGCCTGACGCTCGGCAAGCGCGATGCGACCATCTGGGCGGTGCGCAATCTCGACTTCGAAGTAAAGCGAGGAGCAGGGCTGGGCGTGATCGGGCCCAACGGCGCCGGCAAGACGACGCTGCTCAAGCTGATCTCGCGGGTCACCTGGCCGACGGCTGGTCGGGTCCGCGTCGCCGGACGGGTCGTGTCGTTGATCGAGCTCGGCGCCGGCTTCCATCCCGAACTCACTGGCCTCGAGAACATTTTCCTCGGCGGCGGCCTCTTCGGCCTGTCGCGCAAAGACATCGCCGCCAAGGTCGATCGCATCGTCGAGTTCGCCGGCGTGCAGAAGATGATCGACGCGCCGATGAAGCGCTACTCGTCGGGGTTGTATGCACGGCTCGGGTTCAGCGTCGCGATCCACAGCAATCCCGACATCGTGCTCGTCGACGAGGTCCTCGCAGTGGGCGACGCCGCGTTCCGCCGCCGCGCGCTCGACAGCCTGCGCCAGCTGATCGAAGACGGCAAGACGGTGCTGTTCATTTCGCACGACATGTGGAACGTGCGCCGACTGTGCGACTCGATTCTCTGGATGGATCAAGGGCAGGTTCGCGCCTACGGCCCGGCCGGCGAGATGGCCGAACGCTACATGCGCGAGGTCAACCTCGAAGCGCTCGCCAACGAACAGAGCGCGCTGCAGAGCCATCGCCGCGGAACGGGCGAGATCCGGTTCACCGCCATCCGGCTGCTGGACGCATCGGGCGGCGATGCCAAGGTCATCACACCCGGCGACTCGCTGGTCGTGGCCGGCGATCTCCGGTCGACCGAACCGATTCGCGCTCCGCTCTTTCACATTTCGATCGTCGACGTCGACACCGGGTTCGTTGTGACGACCGCAGCGTCGCAAACCTCGCCGACGTCCGTCGTCGACGGCACGGCTGCGATTCGCTGCACCTTCCCGTCGCTCCCGCTCCGGCCGCGCCACTACATCGTCCGGCTGGCGATTTTCGACAGCATGAAAACCGTCGAGTACGACCACGTCACCGCCGGACCGCGCTTCGTCGTCACGGCGCCGCGCGCCGGCGATCTCGGCGACGAGGACGACGGGTTCGTGTCGCTGCCGAATGAATTCGAGTTGGAGATGAAGTCGTCGCTGGCGTTGGTGGGGCGAAAGCTGACGGCGGATAGTTGACGGCTTCTTGATATGTGCGGCATCGCAGGCTACCTGAGGTACGACGGCCAGCCGGCGCGGGCCGATCGCGCGGAGCGCATGATCGCGACCCTTCGTCATCGCGGTCCCGACGACACCGGCGTGTACACCGACGGTCCGGCGGCGCTCGCGGCGGCGCGCTTGAGCATCATCGACGTCGCTGGCGGTCATCAGCCGCTGACGATCAACGACGATGCGATCGCGGTTGCGCAGAATGGCGAGATCTACAACTACGTGGAGTTGCAGAGAGAGCTGGCAGCAGACGGCGTTGCGCTGCGCACGGCGTGCGACACCGAAGTCATCGGACACCTCTACGCGCGGCACCGCGAGCGGGCGTTCACCCATCTCCGCGGCATGTTCGCCATCGCGATCTGGGATCGGGTCGGACGACAGCTGGTCCTCGCGCGCGATCGCGTCGGCAAGAAACCGCTGTATGTGTTCAAGACCGACCGCGAACTGCTGTTTGGATCCGAGGCCAAGGCCATACTTGCCGTGCTCGATCGTGTCCCCGACGTCTTCGGCCCCGCGCTGTTGAGCTTTCTTACGTTCGGCTGCGTCGCCGGCGACGACTCGATGTTCACCGGCATGACGCGCCTCGAACCGGGATCCTGGCTGCGCGTCGGCGCCGACGGACGCTCGAGCGCGGATCGCTACTGGAGCTGGCCGTCTCGCGACGATCGGCCGGTGCTGTCGCATGACGAGGCCGTCGAGCAACTGCGGGCCGAATTGACCGAAGCCGTTCGCATCCGTCTGCGATCCGACGTCCCGCTCGGCGCGTTCCTCAGCGGCGGCGTCGACTCGGCCGCAGTGCTCGCGCTGATGTCGAAGCTGTCGCCGAACCCGGTGCGGACGTTCACGATTGGGTTCGGCGACCCGGAGTATGACGAAGTGCAGGCGGCGCGCGACACGGCGGCGCACTTCAACGCGCAGCACGAAGAGTGGATCGTGACGCCCGACGCGGTAAAGGTGGCCGAGCGCCTCGCGTGGCACTACGACGAGCCGCTTGCCGATGCCTCCGCGATTCCGACCTACTACGTCGCCGAGCTCGCGCGCCGGCACGTCACGGTCGTGCTCACCGGCGACGGCGGCGACGAGTTGTTCGCCGGGTATCGGCCGTACGCGCAGGCGCTTGCGCGATCGGGCGCGCCCGGCCAAAGCGCGCTGCGCCGCCTGGTGGGCGTCGCCGCGGATCTGCTGCCGGCGCACGCGCGCGGCAAGTCTCGCCTCGAGACGATGTCGCTCGGCCCCGAGGCGTGGTTCGTGTGGCGCCGCACCGTGTTTCCGCTCTACCTCTTGAAGGACGTCGTCGATCCCGCAGTTCTCGACAGCGTGTCGGAGCTGCCCGAGGCGGCGATCGTGCGTCGGCTGCTCTCGTCGCGCGGCGAACTGCTGACGAATCTCCAGCAATGGGACCAGCGCCATTACCTGCCCGACGACATCCTCGTCAAAGTCGATCGCGCGACGATGGCGCATTCACTCGAGGCGCGGTGCCCGCTGCTCGACCATCACGTCATCGAGATCGCGTGCCGGCAGCCGAGCGCGAGCCACGGCGACGCGCAGACGACGAAGCGGCTGTTCAAGGAGGTCGTCCGCCCCTGGGTGCCGGCCGCGGTGCTCGAGCGGCCGAAGTCGGGTTTCGGCGTCCCGATGCGCAAGTGGTTCGCGGAGTCGCTGCTCGGCTGGGCGCGCGACATTCTCACCGACCGCCGGACCGATCAGCGCGGCTGGACGCGGCCCGGCGAGGTGCGCCGTCTGCTCGCGCAGCACGAGAATCGGTCGCGCGATCACGCCAGCCGTATCTGGGCGCTGGTCTGCCTGGAACTGTGGGCGCGCCGCCATCTCGATCGCCAACCCGCCGCGGAACTCCTCCCGTGCGCGTGACCATTCTGCTGCGCTGTTTGGGCATGATGCACGGCGGCGGCGAAACGCGTCATCTCGCGTGGGCGCGCGAACTGCGGCGGATGGGCGACGAGGTCACCATCATCACCGGACGGCCGCTGTTCGCAGCGGCCCGCGTCGAGCTCGATCGGTCGATCGTCGTGCTGCGATCGCCGTACGTGCGCGATCTCGTGTATCGATTCCAGCGGACGCGCGGTCTGGGTCGGGCGCTGGCGCAGATGCTGCGCGCCGACGAAGACTGGTTCTGCCGCGCGGCGTGGCGACGGATCGCGCGCGCGCCGCAGCCGCCTGACGTCGTGCATGCGCACGCGCTGCCGCAGGCCGCTCGTCTGCGAACGGGTCGGATACCGACCATCATCAACCTTCCCGGCATGGCCGATCCGCGCGACATCGCCGATCTGCAAGTCGCCGATGCGATCGTCGCCGATGGCTACGCGGCCGAACATCTGCCGGCTGCGCTCGGGCGAAGCGTCGAGCATGTGCCGAAAGGCGTCGACGTCGACACGTTCCGGCCGGGTGCATCCGACCTTCGAGCGTCCCTCGGTCTCGACGGCAAGCGGGTCGCGCTCGTCGTCAGCCGGCTGGTGCCGATCAAGAACGTCGCGCTCGCCGTGGCGGCGATGCGGATCGCCGCCGCTGACCGACGCGATCTGGCGCTGGTGATCGTCGGCGACGGTCCGCTGCGGTCCGACATCGAAGCGCGCGTCGCTTCGTACGGGCTGGCCGGCCGCGTGCTCTTCGCCGGCCGCGTGCCGCACCAGGCGATGCCCGACTGGTATCGCGCAGCGGATGTGTTCGTCCTCCCGTCGGAATTCGACAACTCGCCGAACGTCGCGCTCGAAGCAATGGCGACGGGCGTGCCGATCGTCGCGACCGACGTCGGCGGTTTGCGCCAATACGTCCGGAGCGGCGTCAACGGGGAACTCGTGCCGGCCGGCGACGCCGCCGCGCTGGCGCGGGCGATGCTGCGCTACCTCGACGATCGCGATCTGTCCGCCCGAGTCGGGGTTCGCAACCGTGAGGACGTCGTCGCCGGGTACTCGTGGGCGCAGAGCGCGCAGGCGCTGCGCGCGGTCTACGAGCGCGTCATCGGCCGTGACGGCGGGCGGGCGCGTGACTCATACCGCGCATCCGCATGAAGATCGCGATCCGCGACGATGACACCTGCTACTTCACGGCGCCGTCCGAACTCGAGCGCGTGTATGCCGACGTCTGGGATCGCGTGCCCGTGTGTCTGGCGACCGTGCCGTTCGCCGTCGGCTATCCGCGGGCCGGGATTCCCGAATCCGAGTGGCACTCCGGGCGCCGCTTTCCGCTCGAGCAGAACGCGGCGCTGGTCGCCTGGCTGCGACAGCGGATCGCGGAAAAGCGCGTCACCATCGCGCTTCATGGCTACACGCACGAGGACTATCCGGACGGCTTCGAATTTCAGGCCGCGCCGGACCTCGAACAGCGCGTGGCTGAAGGTCGCGCCTATCTCGAACGCGTGCTGAACACGACGATTCGCGTGTTCGTGCCGCCGCACAACGCGCTCTCCAAACGCGGGCTCGACGCCGTGAGCCGCGCGGGTCTCAACGTGCTCGGGTCGTTTCTGTCGTTTCGTCCGTCGAACCGGACGTGGGACGGCCGCACCTTTTCGAACTGGCGCCGGATTCAGCAGTTCCGGCGCGCGACGGCGCGCACGCGGTCCGATCGGCTCGTCTATCCTCATCCGCTGCGCTACGTTCGCCACGCGGAGTTCGGGTGCCACGGGCTGATCCCGACGACAACGGTCGAGGAACTCGCGGCCGGCCTCGACGAGGCGCGTCGGTTTGGCGGTGATTTCTGTCTCGCCACGCACTACTGGGAAGTCGACGACCGGCTCAAGAGCGTGCTGCGGCGGTTTCTCGAGTACGCCTCGAGCATCGCCGGTGTGCGATTCGTCACCGCTGAAGAGTTGTTTGCGGCTGACGATCCACGTTCGACCCGCGCGACCGGATGACGCTGGTTGCCGACCGCCCGTCGACCAAGCCGCGTGTTCGCACGCTGCGGTTCGTCGGCTTCGCGGTGACGCCCGTTGTCGTGCTGCTGGTGGCCGCCGAAACAGCCGTTCGCCTGAAGTACTTCTTCTCGCCGAACGGCCGCGACTGGACGTACTTGACGACGCCGATTGGGCGTGGCTCGGTATTCGCCGCCGCGCCGGCGCGGGCCGCGGTGAGCCCGGCTGCGGATGGCAGCAGTGACGATCAACTGGTCTTCCGATGGCAGGCCCCCTGCGTCGACGAAACCGTCTTCAGCAGCGAGCTGCAGAAGGCGATGCCGCGCACCTGGGATCGACACTGCTTTCGCGGCGATCGCGTCGCGCCCGGCAGAGCGGCGAACGAGTACCGCATCTTTTTTCTCGGCGGATCGACGGTCGAAGACGGGCAATCCGACGAAGAGATGATGACGCTGCAGTTCAAGCGCGCGCTGCCGCCGCGGCCTTCCGGCAAACGGCTGATCGTCGTCAACGCCGGCCGCGCGAACTTCGACAGCCGCGTGATCCACACGTACTGGGAGTCGACGATCAAAGCGTTTCGACCCGACCTGGTGGTGTACTACGAAGCCTGGAACGAGCAGCAGGGCGACATCAAATTCACCGGCATGCGCATCGATCAGCGCATGGCCGCGTTCACGCGCAGCCGCCTGCACGGCGCGCTCTACTACCGGTCGATGCTCTACACGTATCTGGTCGAACGCTTCGGCTTGCGCCTGGCCGGCGGCGCCCGGTTCTGGAAAGTCGATCTGCGGCAGCTGCACCATTTCGTCGAGCTCGCGCAGTCGGTTCGCGCGAGCGGCGCGCGGTTCGTGTTCGCCACGCAGATCGTGCGGTTTCCGCGGATGTGGAAGGGCGTCGACACCTTCGACTATCACGCCGTCGACGCGCTGCTCGATCGGCTGCGGTCCGACCGCAGCTACACCTACAGCGTGAACGAGATCAGCGGGCTCAATCAGCGCCTCGCGCTCTTCTACACGATCGCGCTGTGCCGCCAGCAGAACATTCCGGTCGTCAACATCCTCGACCCCGTGGAGGCGCTCGGCGACCAGAAGCGCGCCGAACTGTTCACGGATCTCGGTCATCTGACGGTGAAGGGCGATCGCCTGGTCGGTCAGCTGATCGCCAAAGGTCTGACTGCAACCGGTGAGCTCGCGAACGTGGCAAGCCGATGAACGCCTACCGCGGCACACCCGTGCTCGTCATCGGCGGCCTGGGCTACATCGGATCGAATCTCGTGTCGGCGTTGCTCGATGCCGACGCCGCGGTCACCGTGGTGACGCCGCTCCGCGCCCGACACAGCGACGACGCCGCACGGGTCGAATCGCGCGGCGGGCGCGTCATCGAGGCCAGCGTTCGCGACGCCGGCGCGATGCGCGCCGTCGTTCGCGGGCAGGGCGTCGTGTTCAATGTCTCGGGGCAGTCGGGCGCTGTGCAGAGCGTGCAGGAACCGTTCGTCGACCTCGACGTCAATTGCGCCGGCAGCCTGACGCTGCTCGAGGCGCTGCGCCTCGACGCGCCGACAGCCAAGCTGGTGTTCACCGGATCGCGTCTCGTCTATGGCGCGCCGCTGGCGCTTCCGGTTGCCGAAGATCACCCAATCGCGCCGCTGTGCCCGCACGGCGCGCACAAGGCGACGGTCGAGCAGTATCTGGCGATGTACGGCCGGCTCTACGGCATCCGCTCCACGACGCTGCGCATCACGAATCCATACGGACCGGGCCAACCCGCTGCGCGGAGCGCGTACGGCGTCATCAATTTCTTGATTCATCGCGCGCTGGCGCGCGAGGCGCTGCCGATCTTCGGGGACGGCGCGCAGCTGCGCGACTACGTGTTCATCGGCGACGTCGTGTCAGCGCTCCTTCTCGCCGGCGCCGATGCGCGGAGCGACGGCCGCGTCTACAACGTCGGCAGCGGCGTGGGCACCTCGATGATCGACATGGCCCGCCTGGTCGTCGGCATCGTCGGCGGGGGGCGCATCGAGCATCAGGCCTGGCCGCCGCTGGTGCACGAGATCGACACCGGCGGCTTCGTGGCCGACGTGTCGCGGATCGCCGCAGAGATCGGCTGGCGTCCGACCACCGCGCTGGCCGACGGTTTGCGGCAGACGGTGACGACCGTAGTGGAGAACGGGATTGGAGCTGCGGCACGGGCAGCCGAATGACGACACGGCCCGCGCGCGTCGTTTATCTCACGCACACGCTGGGCGTCGGCGGCGCCGAGGAGCTGATCCTCAACATGGTGGCGCGGCTGCCGCGCGATCAGTACGAGCCGGTCGTCTGCTGCTTCGAGAACCCGCCGGGCCCGATCGGGCCGGAGATCGCGGCGCACGGCGTCGAGGTGATACCGCTCGGCGTCGCGCCGGGTCTGCGCCGTCCGCTGGACTGGTGGTCGATCGTGCGCGCGCTGAAACGCCTGCGCCCCGACATCGTGCACGTGTTCATGCTGCCGGCGAGCTTGTACGGACGGTCTGCGGCGATCGCCGCCGGCGTGCCAATCATCATCGGCACCGAGGTCAACATCTACGACCGCAAGCAGCGGCATCACATCCTGGTCGAGCGGCTGCTGGCGGCGCGCAGCGCCTGCGTGGTCGCGTCGGCCGAGGCCGTGAAGACCGCATACGTGCGGCAGCTCGGCATCGACCCGGCGATTGTCCGCGTCGTCTACAACGCGGTGAATTGGGATCGGCTGAACGCCCCGATGACCCCCGACGCGGTGCGCGCGTCGCTCGGCATTCCCGCCGCCCGCATTGTGGTCGGCGTCGTCGCGACGCTGCAGGACAAGAAAGGCCATCGTGTGCTGCTGGACGCGGTTGCGCGAACGCCAGGCCTCGAGTCGGTGTGGCTGCTGCTGGTCGGCGACGGTCCGGAACGTCCCGCGCTGGAGACCTACACCGCGCAGCTCGGCCTCGCGGATCGCGTGACGTTCTGCGGAACGCGGCGCGACCTCGGCAACGTGCTGCCGGCGATGGACGTCTTTGCGCTGCCGTCGCTCTGGGAGGGGCTGCCGCTCGCGCTGCTGCTCGCGATGGGCGCGAGCCGGCCGGTCGTCGCGACGCGCATCGCCGGCATTCCCGAAGTGGTGACGGACGGCGAGAACGGGTTTCTGGTCGAGCCCGGCGACTCGACGTCGATCGGATCCGCGTTGGCGCGCGTATGCGGCGACGCCGCGCTGCGCGCGTCGATGGGCGCGGCCGCGAAAGCCGCCGTGCGCGATCGGTTTGGCGCCGACGCCCACGTCGCGGCGATCATCCGGATCTACGAAGAATTTCTGGCGCGAACCGCGCGGGGTGAGCCGATCGAATCTCGATCTCGCGGTTCGTCCTTCGACAAGCTCAGGACGAACCTGTAAATGCCCGCTCGTCCGCCGCGCGCGAACATCTTTCCCGATCTCATCGGGCGGGTCGCCTGCTGGCGCAATCTCGGACGCAAGTCGCTCGCGGCCATCAACGCCGCCTTTGTACGGCTGCCCGCCGATCGCGACTGGATTTTCTTCCCGCTCTACCACTTCATCGTCGACGACGAGCGGCGCGGCTTCGACGCGCATCTCCGCTACATGCGCCGGCACGGCGACTTCATCGCGCTGGACGACGCGGTCGCGGCGTTGACGAATCCGCGCGGCATCGGCGGCCGCTATTTTTGTGTGACATTCGACGACGGCGTCAAGAACTGCGTGACGAACGCACTGCCGATCCTCGTCGACAGAAAAGCGCCGGCGGCGTTCTTCATCGCGACCGACTACGTGGGGCTGACGCTCGAGCGCGACTGGGAGCGGATCCATCCCTTTCCGCAGCCGTACACCGGCTTCCGGGCCGCGTTCGATTTCGTCACCTGGGACGATTGCCGGCGGATGCACGCGGCCGGCATGACGATTGGCGCCCACACCTGCGGCCACAAGCGGCTCGCGTCGCTCTCGAACGCGGAAGTCGACGATCAGCTGCGCGGATCGAAGACGCGCATCGAAGCCGAACTGAAGGCGCCGTGCGTCCACTTCGCCGCGCCGTGGGGTGTCCCGGACGCCGATTTCGACACGCGCGTCCA
>Ga0310810_10005682_pt1 | contig 13989 bp, 14 predicted proteins | sample NCmetagenome_FD_207641 | JGI IMG/M metagenome (GOLD analysis project Ga0310810, IMG submission 207641) | Soil microbial communities from experimental microcosm in Duke University, North Carolina, United States - NC | ecosystem: Engineered > Artificial ecosystem > Soil microcosm > Unclassified ... | reverse complement strand
GTATTGCGCTCGATGCGGTAAATCTTGCCGTCCGGATTTGTTGCTGCCAGCAGAACTCCGGCCTTGGTCATCAAAAGCGACTGCACCTGTAATTCCTGGGGCTCAAATATCGCGGTTGATTTTCCGTCCGCGCTGATCCGGTACACGCGCCCGGGTGCTCCCGTTGCAGCGTAGATCGCGCCATCGCGATCTGCTGCCACTGACCACACATAAGTGGAAGGGGTAGTCGCGACCGTCTTAAACGCCGGAGCGAGTTCCAGGCCGCCATTGCTGCGAATCGCTATGCCCTTGGCTGTGCCCTTGCTCAGTTCCTCAAATTTCGATTGTTCCCAGGTGCGCGTGCCTTCGGCAAAAGATGCAATGCTCGCGATCAATAAGAAAGCCAGGACGGACGGCCGGAATGGCCGCGAAACCATTTTCATATTTGAATACCAGGTTATTAGCGGAGATTTCAGATTATCACTCGAAAGGTGGGCTACTTACTGCTTACTTGATCGTAATCGTCAGCACCTGCGCTCCCCCAACCACATAATCTAAAGGCAGAGTCGCTGCTTCGTTCACGCTTGACTCCGATTGAACGATCATCTCCTGCGTCCCGCGCATACCCTCCATCACGTTCATGATGGAAAGCGGTAGCGAAGGCATGACTTTGTCCGCGACAATGGCTTCGGGATCGGCCTCCAGCAGCGAAACGTAAACGCGATTGCTGACGTGCTGTTTGTTCAGGAAAGCAATGGTTGAGGCAAGGTCGAGCCTGCGACCAAGCATGGGGCCGCTGCGCCGAACACGATCCAGCGTATCGCCATCGCTTACAAGAATATGAAGCGGGCCCTTCGAGGTCGAAGTCGGGATGCGGATGGGAATGCGCCGAACGATGGCTTCTCCGCGATATGGTCGAACCACCGTCTCGATGGTGATCTCGTCTCCCGGGCGCGCCTCGGTGATATCCGTTCGAGCGCTCTCCAGCCGGGCCCAGCGCCGGTCACGCACGATTTCGAAATCGAACTGCACGGCATGGATGTTGGGGATGTTATAGGGATTGTCGTAAATGCGGCTGAAGCGGTCGCCTAAAGACATTGCCGCCATCACTGCCGCCGGCTGGCCCTGGTCGGTGGCCGTGAACATATTCTGAACAGCAAGCTGCGGGTATCCGTTCACGCTGATACTGCCGTTCAGGCGGTAGGTGATGTCCTCACCGTACTCATTTACGCCATGCAGTGCGTTGTAAACGGTTGCCATCATCGCGACCGGGCTCAGGTGCGCGTTGTTCAGGATTTCGTAGTGAAACTGCTTGTCAGTCGAGCCGCCGCCGCGAATATTCAGCGTGACCGGAATCATCTCCGGCGTTTTCCCGAACTCGCCCATGATTCCGGTATGGCGGTCCTGGATAAAAGCGCCCACCGCTTCGGTGGCATTCACAATCTTGAAAGCATTCAGCGGAGATGCAAGCGTGGCCAGCACCTGCGCCTTGGTCATGGGCAGGTCCACCATCCCGAACTGCATCAGAGGATGCCCGCACGCCAGCAGATGTTGCGCGTCCATGTACGTAACCGTACAGGTGGCCGCAATGTCCATGTCGCCACGAACTAGAATTGCGCTTACCGCTGATCCGGGTTGCAGCGGCTCGGGCTGTTTGGCGTCACTTACCGATCCGGCTCCCATCACGGGAACGATGCCGGCGGCCGCGAACTGCGGCGCGAAACGCTCGATCGCTTCCTGCGAGAATCCATTGAACACCAGTGGTGTCTCGATCGGTTTCAGATACTGAGCAAAACTCGGTACACCGTTCACCGGCAGACCTGGGCCGGAAGTTTTGTTGGGCGCGCTCACTGCGCCGTTGGCTGTTCCGGGCAGGATTTCGGGTGTGCGATCAATGGCACTGATCTCGAGCATCTCCTGGATTGGAGTAACCCCGGCGATGGGCTCCTTGGAAAATTCGCCGATCCGGAACGCAATCGCGCCCGCCAGTTTGCCATCGAAATAAACCGGGCTTCCACTCATGCCGGCAACTACGCCGGTGTACTCAGCCTTTTTCCCGCCCAGTCGGACGAGAATGATGTCTCCCTTAGGTCCGTTGGCATTCTTAAGAATGCCCAGGACTTCTACTTCCATTGGTTCCGGAGTCACGCCCTCAAACACGGTGTACGCGACGCCGTGCATTCCAGCGTGAATCTGATTAACCGGAATGATGTCCGTTGGTTTAGAAGTTCGGGCGTCAGCGAAGCAGAGTACAACTGAATACACAAATACGGCGAGGAGAGCACCACGTCTCATCAAATTGCCCCGGGGACCGCCAACTGGTCCACCACATCAAATTGTGATTCGCGCCTTGAAAGCTGCCAGCAGAAAGGAGAATGACGTAAATCTAACAACTTGCAAAACATCCCAAGCGCGAAACCGTGAATCTATACTAGCATAGGCTTTTCTGAGGTAATCCATGCTTTACAAACACTTACAGCCGGAAAAACGGCGCAGGCGCGCGTTCTCTCCGGCTATGTTGCTCGCCTTGTTGATGTTGGGCGGCGTTACTTTAGTGACACTCCACTTGAAAGCGCAAGACCAGCCGGCGCAGAAGCCGCAGCAGGAGGCGCCACCCGAGGCCGGCGGACCGCAAACCGATATCGGCCCTTACGCGATCCCGAAGAAGAAAGAAGAGCCGCCCGAGCCTCGACCGGAGAAGCCCAAGAAAATCGAAGGCATGCCGGACTATTCGCTGCGGGTGGATGTCCCCCTGGTGAACGTGGACGTGCTGGTCACGACCAAGGATGGGCAGTTTGTTCCCGGGCTGAAAAAGGAAAATTTCAAAGTTCTTGAGGACGGAACCCCGCAAACCGTCACTAATTTCAACACCTCCGAAGCCCCGATTACTGCGGTTCTGCTGGTGGAGTTCGCCTCCACCAGTTATCCGATCATGGTCGATGCGCTGAACGCCGGTTATTCATTCGCAAATGGCCTCAAGAAGGAAGATTGGGTGGCGGTCGTTTCCTATGACATGAAACCGCATATGTTGACGGACTTCACCCAGGACAAGAAGGCTGTCTTTGGCGCTCTGAATACATTGCGCATCCCCGGCTTTGCTGAAACCAATCTCTTTGACGCGCTTTATGACACGCTCGACCGTGTGGACCAGATCGAAGGCCGTAAATACGTAGTCCTGGTAACCACCGGGCTGGATACCTTCAGCAAGTTGAATCTTGACCAGATAATCAAGAAGGTGCGCGCTACGCACGACGTTACGATTTATCCGATCAGCGTGGGCTGGGCTTTACGCAATTACTGCGAGACCCACGGCTGCACCGGAATCTCGCATGGCATGGCGAGTCTGGGCATGCATCAGATCGACTACCTGCAGGCGGACAATCAGCTGAACACGTTTGCCAAGCTGACCGGCGGCAAAATGTATCAGCCCCGCTTCCAGGCTGAACTGCCGGAAATCTTTCACAACATTCTTGGCGATATCCGCAATCAGTATAACCTTGGCTATCGCCCTTCTAATCCGAAGCTCGATGGCAGCTACCGCAAGCTGAAAGTTGAACTGGTCGGGCCCGATGGCAGCCCGCTGAAGATCCACGATCAGAAAGGCAAGGATGTGAAGTATCAGATCATCGCGCGCGAGGGATACACCGCCAAGCACGTGGTTGAGTAGCGATGTTAGTGAACGTGGGCAACTTGATCGAGCAGAAACAGCACGCCCACCCCTAAAAAGACCACCAGAGCCATCTTGACCCCCGGCTCTCGATTGACTTCAGGCATCAGGTCAGACGCGGCGACATAGATTGTGACCCCGGCGGACAGCGGCAATCCGAAACCGACCTGGTGCCGCAGCAGAGCCATGGTAAGCACGCCTGCGACAGTTGCTGCGCCCAGCAGCGCCGATGCACCCCAAGCCGTTCCCCTGCTTGTTCCGCTCGCCAGCATGACCGACGCAACCGTGAACCCTTCAGGGATTTTGTGAAGAAACACAGCCAGAAAGATCACCCAACCCAGCCAGTTGGAGACGATAAATCCAGAAGCGATGGCGATTCCATCGAAAAAAGTATGAATCAAAAGCCCAAGCAGCACCGAGTATCCTTTATGCGTGTGAACAAACTCGGCTTCGTGGGTTTCTTCCCCAAAGTGAAAATGCGGACTGACGGTGTGCTCAAAGAAGTGAACGATCAGATATCCGAGCAGCACCAGATATGCTGCATTTTGGCCTTGTAGGCGCAGGCTCTCCGGGAAAATTTCGACGATCGCGGTGGCCAGCATGAACCCCGCGCCCAGGGCCACGAAATATTTCAGATAAGAGCGCTCCCAGTGTTTTTGGACGATGATTGCGCCGCCAAATACATTCGCGGCAGCGGCGGTCAGCCCCAGCAAAATGCTGAGAACGAAGGGGTGCATGGGTGGGGAGGATGATAACAGTTCTCATCGAGTACCGAGTTGCGAGACGCGAGTTACCAGCACGTTGTGAGTTGGGCTAGCGATTAGGGTGGGAGTTCAACGTTGCGAGTTGGTAACACTAGGGATTTGAGAGCTATCGCGGTAAGCTCTTCCGGTTATGGCTTCGCATTACAAAGACCTGATCGCTTGGCAGAAAGCCATGGCCATGGTTCTTCGCGTGTACGAAGCAACAGAGCAATTTCCGAAACGCGAAATTTTCAGCCTTACTGATCAAATCCGGCGCGCCGCAGTTTCGGTGCCCAGCAACATTGCTGAGGGACAGGCTCACTTTCATACTCGCGAGTTCATTCGGTTCTTGCGTCATTCCCGCGGATCCCTGGCTGAGCTTGAGACGCAGATTCTTATTGCTAAGGGACTCAAGTACTTACCTGAGTCTCAAGCTGAACAACTGCTGAACGACGCCGCAGAAGTCAGACCGCATATTGAGTGGCCTGATCAGCTCATTGGCAGCAAAAAGCTGATCTCGCAACTCGCAACCGTTAACTCACGCCCGCAACTCGGTACTCGCAAAGACTGTCCCGCGGATCCTTGGCTGAGCTTCGCACCTGTTAACTCACGCTCGCAACTCGGTACTCGCAACTGTTAACTCACCCCGAATGCCGAATGTGCATCACGTCTCCATCCTGCACAATATAGTCTTTTCCTTCTAACCGCAGCGTGCCTTTGGCGCGGGCATTGGCCTCCGACCCAGCCTCCAACAGTGCGTCCCAGCGAATGGTTTCTGCGCGGATAAAGTGCTTCTGCAGATCGGAGTGAATAGCTCCAGCGGCCTCCACCGCGCGTGTGTTGACGGGGATCGTCCACGCGCGGCACTCATCCTCTCCCGCTGTAAGAAATGAAATCAGTCCGAGCAGCTGATAGGTTGATCGGATCAATCGCACCAGGCCACTTTCTTTCAGTCCGTAGCTGCCCAGAAACTCTGTGGCTTCTTCATCGCTCATTTCTGCAAGCTCGGCTTCCACTTTGCCGCAGATCGCGGCAGCCGTGGCATTGGGCCGATCGGCAACCTCGGCCAACCTGTATTTGCCGACCGCACTCTCAAGGTCGCTCCCCAGAGTCGGACTTTCGCTTACGTTAACAACATAGAGAATCGGTTTTTCGCTGAGGAACATGAAGCCCCGAAGACGCTTCTTGTCCTCGCCCGACATTTCCAGTTCACGCAGGGGTTTCTCGGTTTCCAGGTGAGCTTTAGCACGTTTCAATAACTCGAATTCTTTTTCAAGGTCCGGCGTGCGCATTTTCTTGAGGTCTTTTTCAACCCGCTCCATCCGTTTCTCAATCTGTCCCAGATCGCTGACCATCAAGTCGAATTCGACGTTCTTGATATCTCGCAGCGGGTCGATCGGCCCCACATGCGGAATGGATGCATCATCGAATGCCCGCAAGACATGCGCCAGAGCATCCACATTGCGCAGATGCCCGATGTAGGAGCTTTCTTTCAGCGCCTCCTGGCCGATGGCGCCCACATCCACGTATTCGACTGAAGCATGGGTTAGTTTTTTGGGATGATAAAGGTCCGCCAGGCGATCAAGTCGTGCGTCCGGGACTTTGGCGATTCCCACGTGCGCTTCACGCGGGTTCGAATACCCCTGGTCGGAAAAATGCGCTTTCGTCAGGATTCGAAACAGAGATGTTTTGCCCACCTGCGGCAGGCCAATGATTCCAGTCTTCATGCGTATTTAGAGGATAAATGATCGGTGTAGCCGTCAGGTGTACATCACCTTGCGGTCGCCTTTTACGATCCGCCCCACGGTAAAGCATTTTTCCGAAGCCCGATCCAGCACGCTCTGGGTTTTCTTGAATTTCTTCGACGGTACCACCAGCAACATGCCTAAACCCATGTTGAATGTTCGCAGCATTTCTTCTTGCGGAACATTCCCGAGTTTTTGCATGTGCTCAAAAATCGGTGGTACGGGCCACGACCCAAGTTCAATTACAGCGCCTACACCCTTGGGCAGCACACGCGGCAGATTTTCGGTAATGCCGCCGCCCGTGATGTGGGCCAGAGCGGCGACGCACTCACCAGCGAGAAGTTTCCTGATGATCGGCCAATAGCTGCGGTGCGTGCGCATCAGCTCGTTGCCGACTTTGCCTTTTAATTCATTGACGTAGGTCTCCGGGGTATAGCGCCCAACTTCAAACAGCAGCTTGCGCGCCAATGAATAGCCGTTGGTATGCAGGCCGTTCGATGGCAGGCCAAGAATAATATCCCCGGGCTCGACCGTCTTCCCACTCACTACCCGATCACGTTCCGTTACGCCTACGATAAATCCCGCCAGGTCATACTCTCCTTCGGGATAGAAGCCCGGCATCTCTGCAGTTTCCCCACCGATCAACGCGCATCCATTCTGCTTGCAGGCTTCCGCCAGGCCCTCGATGATCTTTTCCGCCACCTCGGGTTCCAGTTTGCCCGTCGCCAGGTAATCCATGAAAAACAGAGGTGTCGCCCCCTGCACCGCGATGTCATTCACGCAATGGTTCACCAGATCCGCGCCGATGGTGTGATGGGTCTTCATCTCAAACGCGACTTTAAGCTTTGTCCCAACGCCATCTACACTCGATACCAGTACGGGATCGTGCCACTTTTCCCGATCTACCGAAAAAAGAGCGCCGAACCCCCCGATCTCGCTAAGCACACCGCGAGTGAAAGTCTTATGCGCCAGATACTTAATTCGCTTTTTGGTGCGATTCGCCCGGTCTATGTCGACGCCTGCGTCAGAGTAGGTGACCGGTTTGGAGGAATCCTCAGACACCAACATTCTCAAGTGGGAAAATTGTGCTGGGCTCGAATCAGAAGAACTGCTCAGACCGTCGCAATTGTAGCACGTTGCGTTAGCCGCTAAGCCGAGCACACGCAGGCAGCTTTCGCGTTCGTTCGCCCATTCAGCAAAACCTGCCGAACTACTGGGTTACATAAGAAGAAAAGAAATACATCAGCACGCCAAAAAAAGCGAGTCCCGCAATGCCATAAGCAGTAAGTACCCAGACATTCCTGCCCTCATGCGGCCGAGCGGCACTACTGGTCGCGGTTGAGGAACTCTCCAGGGCCCGATCTTCCATAAACCCTCCAGGGGCTTTTAAACCCCAAAAACGCGGGAATTGTACTACGAACTTGTAAGCCGCCGTTTGTGAAAAATACTGTATTTTCGAGAAGGCTCGCACCACGCAAAAGCCCCGGTCATCTCTAACCGGGGCTTTTCAGACTTGGAAGCCAGGCAAACTTACTTCTTCATTTCGTCTTTCTTCTCTTCTTTGGCAGCTTTTTTCTTTTCCTTCTTTTCCTTCTTGGCTGCCTTCTTCTCAGCCTTGGCTTCTTTCTTATCCATCTTATCCATGCTGCCGCTCGCGTCCTGGGCAAAGGACATCGATGACATCGAAATCGCCATAGCGACCGCGAATAACAACGTAAGCAGTTTCTTCATATTCCTGAATTCTCCTTGCTGAAAAACGTGGATTTTACTTTGGGGACACGCAGGCGTTTTCAAACCTTCAGCCCGCCTGTCCCGGTGGCGCCCAGAATTCTAGTTCAACCAGCAACTCTGCCCAAGCACAAAATACATCTCGTGCATTTGTAAACTTGCACACGAGGGCGCCTCAGCAGAGGAGTATCATGGGTGCACGGGAAGGTTCCTTTTTGGGACTAGATCGCCAGATTTCTTATGAATTCGCTTTTTGTTCGCTTCTAGGCCGGGATATAATGCGCCCTCAACATTCAAATTCTCAGGAGCAGCACTCATGACTGATGAACGCACTAAAGCAATCGATCTGGCATTCGCGCAAATTGAAAAGCAGTTCGGCAAAGGCTCCATCATGCGCCTCGGCTCGAAAGAGGCCATCGTTCCGATCTCGGTAATTTCCACTGGCGCCATCTCCTTCGACGCCGCCCTCGGTGTTGGCGGACTGCCCCGCGGCCGCGTGGTCGAAATTTTCGGCCCGGAGTCTTCCGGAAAAACAACTATCGCTCTACAGGTCATTGCGCAGGCTCAAAAGACCGGCGGCATGGCCGCCTTCGTCGATGCCGAGCACGCTCTTGATCCTGGTTACGCCAAAAAACTGGGCGTGGACGTGGATAACCTGCTGGTCTCCCAACCCGACTACGGTGAACAGGCGCTCGAAATCGCCGAAGCCCTGGTCCGCTCGGGCGCAATCGATGTTCTGGTAGTGGACTCGGTCGCGGCGCTGGTTCCCAAGGCTGAACTCGACGGCGAGATGGGCGACAGCCACATGGGTTTGCAGGCCCGCCTCATGTCACAGGCGCTTCGCAAGCTGACCGGCATCGTTTCGAAGTCGCGCACCTGCCTCATTTTCATCAATCAGATTCGCGAGAAGATCGGCGTCATGTTCGGCAATCCGGAAACCACCACCGGCGGCCGGGCTTTGAAATTCTACGCCTCGGTGCGGGTGGATATCCGTCGCATCGCTGCCATTAAAGATGGCGATGTCGTGACCGGATCGCGAACCAAAGTGAAGATTGTAAAGAACAAAGTTGCCGCCCCCTTCCGCGAATCTGAATTCGACATCCTTTATGGCGAAGGCATTTCGCGCGAAGGCGACCTGCTGGATCTGGCAGTCAATAATAATCTGCTGGAAAAATCGGGTGCGTGGTTCAGCTACAAGGGCGAACGGATCGGGCAAGGACGCGAGAATGCGCGCCAATTCCTGAAAGACAATCGCGATATCTTTAACAAGATCGAGATGGATGTGCGGAAAGAACTGGGGCTCATCCCGGCCGTCGCCCAGGCGGCGGCTGCTCAGGCCGCCGCTGCACCCGTTGGCGGCGCTCGCGTTACTACCATGCCCACCGGAACGGAGGGCAAACCATCCGTAGCCCGGCGCTAGAATCTAACTTTTCCTGCAAGCCCCAAATTGCAAATTCTCGATCAGGTTACTTACGCGCTCCGGGTTCTCTGCAATGAAGGTAAAGGAAAGCACAGAGCCCTTGTCCAACAATACCAGCGTGCTCTGATAAATAGTTGTTTTCGCCACCTGTTTGCTGAAGTCTCCACGAGCAAGGTGACGGTTGCTGATCACCACGTCATACGGCTCACCTTGCATGTTTAGACCGTGAGCAGAGGTCACTTCCGCTAAAGGACCAAAATAGTCGGCTGCAGTCTTTAAGCCCTGATAAGCAGTAACTGGTTCGCTCGCGATTATCACGGCAGAATTCAGTTCGCTCGACTGCGCTTGCGGCGGCCGTTCAAAAACCGCCAGCAGCACCCGCGAGTGCGGCTTGCCGCCATCCGCCCCTTCCGGGCCTTCCCCCATCTCGTTGGTCCGGTCTACCCATCCATAGAGAATTGTGTAGCAAAACCCTGAAGCCTGGTTGCGATAGACCTGCGGATTGGCCGGCTCAGTCGGACGCGCACGCGCGGAAGTCTGGTAGACACAGAGCTGGCAAAGCAGCAGGAGATATCCGCACAAGTATCGCCGGGGCATCAACCGGAATTCTAAAGCATCTCAGTCAGCCGCCATGCCCAGGGTGACGGGCTGTGTGCAGTGCGCGCAGCGGCGGGCGTCGATAGGTATCTCGCTCAGGCATTCTGGGCACTTTCTGGTCGTGGGATCCGCCGGCGCTGGCGCTTTACGCATGCGCCCCACCAGCGCATTGATGGGCGTGACTACGAAGAAATAAACCGCGGCCGCCACCAGCAGAAAAGAGATCAGCGCATTGATGAAGTCACCCACCGGAAACACCGAGCCGTGGATAGTGAAACTGATGGCCGAAAAGTCCGGTTTGCCCACCATGGCCGCAATCAGCGGAGTGAGCAGGTCCTTAGTGAAGGCAGTGACAACCGTTCCGAACGCCGCACCGATTACGACGCCCACCGCGAGGTCAACAACGTTGCCACGTAGAATAAATTGCTTGAAGCCGCTGAGCATGGATGTCCTCCTCAAGGCTTAGCGCGTCACTCTATGTCGAATAGCCGGCGGCGGTCAAGCTGCTTACTCGTCAGCACCATTTCCAGGTGGCAGTTTGCCGGCCAGAAGTCAATTGTCGATCCGGCAGACGCGGACCGCCGCATTGCTGTATGGGCATTGCAGTCCTGCCGCAGGCTTACCTTCCCACACCATCCAGTCCACGCCGTACATCTGCTTCAACCGCCGGAAATCCTCAAGTTGAAAGTGCGTCCAGTTGTCCTGGCTTCGCACCTGTTCCCTCCATGCGTTTGCAAGAGCGGGAAACATGCTCACCGCGCCGCTGTCTTTTATTCGATCGGCCAGCATAGATCGTTCGGCGATGGCGCGGAACCCGTGCTGGTCCTCTCCCGGCAGTTCCATGTGATCGGGATTCAAGGCAAAATAAGCATCCCGCGGAGTATGTTCGCGAATCCAGTCGAACGCCTGCACCCACTGGTTGCTACTGCCGCGCCCCGGCAGTTCAAGGTGCTCGGTCGCTTCGAACAGCTGTTTCTGGGCGAACCACATGCCCAGGCACATGGGAGTAAATAACGCCATCCACCGCCACAGCTGGTTCTTCAACACCCACTGCCCCAGCAGGCCGCCGCAAATTACGAACAGAAATACGTACAGCAGATGCAGGCTGCGCATGGGCTGAACCCTGGAAAAATCCGCCAGCGCAGGAATGCACACTACCAGCCCCAAAGCCAGGAAGATAACTTGAAACACGATCAGTGCGCGGCATACTACGGCCGGCATTCTCAATTTCTGCCCTTCGGCAATCCGCCCGAACCACCACAACAACGCCAGCGGAGCCACTGCGCCCAGCCACTCGTACCATTCCCAGCGCGTGATCAGAAAATACGAGTGCGAATCCAGTACCTCACGATACGCGTCGCTGACCTTGGGAATGAAGCTCAGTGGCAAGGCGGCCAGCGCAACCTCGGCTCTTAATGCGAATTTCCTGTTCACCACAAAGTAGCAGGCCAGGAATACGCCCCCGAATAACACCATCAGAGGATGAATAATTCCGGTGAATGCAATCCAAAGCGCTGACCTTAGATACTTTCTCTCTGCAAAACTGATAAAGCCAAAAACAATTGCCGCGCTTGAGATCGATCGCGGGTTCACATACTGATCCATAAGGTACAGCGCCGTCCCCGCCACCGGAATAGTAAGCAGGCCAGCCACCGTCGCCACCGCTCCCCACGCCGCCAGCGGATTGCGAAATAGCAGCGCCGCCAGTCGCCAGCAGGCGAGCAACAATCCAAAAACCGTGCAGAAATGCCACCCCAGCAGCGCCCAATCGAGCGGCACGTGCGTAAGCCGGACCGAGCCGGCAATCAGGTTGGGAAACAGCGTCAGCCGCGCGTGCGACAGAAAAAATGCCTGGTTATGGGGGTAAAGCTCAGGCTGCAGAATATGCTTGATCCCCGGCGCGTAGATCTCCGCATCTTCAATGTAAGGATGATAACCGTGGACCAGAATTGCTACGCACGTTATCGCCAGCAGCGCCGCAACTCGTTTCAGATTCAGGGCCATGTCGGCGGCATTAGTTTAGTGCATTTCGAACATCCCCCGAACTTGCGACCGAAACTGAATCCTGTCTTGGTTTTCCGAATCCAAGCTGAAGGGCCGATCATGAAACTTGCTTCCCTCAACCTGGGTCTTCCGCGCGAAGTCGTCTGGCACGGGCGCCCCGTCATCACCGGCATCTTCAAACAGCCCGTTGCCGGCCGCGTTGTTCTACGCAAACTGAATCTGGATGGCGACCGTCAGGCCGATCTCACCGTTCACGGCGGAGAGTACAAGGCCGTCTACTGCTATCCGCTCGCCTACTACGACTACTGGAAGCGCGAGCTGCCCGGCCGCGACCTGCCCCTGGGAATGTTCGGAGAAAATTTCACCATCGATTTCTCTCCCGAGACTGGCTCGGTCGAAAACGCCGTCCACCTCGGCGACAGTTTTTCTGTCGGCTCTGCCCAGGTCATCGTCACCCAGCCTCGCCTGCCTTGCTACAAGCTGGGTGTGCGCTTCCAGGCCGACGACATGGTCAAGCGTTTTCTCGCCAGCGGACGCAGCGGCTTCTATCTCGCCGTGACTCGCGAAGGCGATGTCGGCGTCGGCGATGAATTCCAGCTTCTCGCCCGTGACCCGAACGCGGTTCCGGTTTCTGAAATCACGCGCCTCTATATCGCGAAGCAATACTCCGACCATGACGCAAGTTCTATACAACGAGCGTTAAAAGTCGCCGCCCTTCCCGATAGCTGGAAAGATTACTTCCGCGACCGCCTGCAAAGAACACCCCAGGTCATTCCGAGCCGTTCGTAGTCCGTTCGGGAAGGGCACGACTTCAGTCGTGCCGTAAAACCTCCAACGCCCCACCGGAAATTCTTCCGTTCGGGAAGGGCACGACTTGTCAGGGTGCCCCACGTCTGGCCGGGGTTGCCAGACGTGGGATGAGGGATGCCAGGCCGAGCCGGCACGCCGCCCCCACCCCATGTCATTCCGAGCCGTCCGTAGTCGCGCTTCGCGCGACGACAACGCGCGTATCTGCTGTTCGGGCGGAGTCCCTTCGGGAACACCCTGTTGCCCAAAAATCCCTTCGGGAAGCGCACGACTTCAGTCGTGCCGTAAAGCACAAGCCATGACCGCGGCTTTAGCCGCTGAGGTTAATAGCCCACTCCTCCGTGCACGCCCGTATGTCATCCACCACACCCCCATGCCGCAGCAGGTTCCATGCTTCCTTATATGGAGCGTACTTCGACGACTCTGCCTTCGGATACACCGTCATCGCCGTCTGCCCCAACAGCTCCTCCCCCGGAATGATGTACCACACATCTTCCGGAATCACGTACGCCGCCAGAAAATCAAACGCATCTCGCTTATACGGCCCGCGCGCTCCCCGCGTCATGCACGAATAACCGTCCTTCGATCCCGGCTCACGGAACATCGTTGACTTTACCTGCACCCGGAAGAACTCGCCGTCATGCTCCACCGCAAAATCGTAATGCGCCGTCTCGCCATACGGCTTCGTTACTCGCACCCCTTCCTGCGCAGCCCGCGCCATGAAGCATAACTCCACGCACTCGCCGCGCCGCTTGGCGTGCTTGATCCTCAACAGTCGCCTGTTTTTCATTTGGTTCGGCCCTAACTCGCTTGCGCCGTATTCCCCCGCTGCGCATTTTCCCCGACACTATCCCAGCCTGTCATTTTTCCGCCGTGATTGGCAAACCATTCCTTCATCCCCACCCGCCAACTTTCGTACACCCCACTTTCGTTGCCCGCGGCTGCCCCACGTCTGGCCGGGTGGGGATTGTCGGATTTGAAACAGTAAGACTTTCTCAGGGTGCCCCACGTCTGGCCGGGGTTGCCAGATGTGGGATGAGGCATTTGAAGGCCGAGCCCGCACGCCGTCCCCACCCCATGTCCCGTTCGGGAAAATCGCAGCTGCCCTTGAGAATTAAAAAAGGGCAGCTTGCGCGCCCTCTCGCAACTCACAACTCGCAACTACTAACTATTTACTTCAGTCGTGCCGTAGAAAAAGCCACATGTCGCGGCTTTAGCCGCTGAGGTCCGTTTCGGGGCACGGTGGGTACACGCTTATACGCGGTTAACTCCTCCTCCGACTGGTCGCAGCTGCCGATG
>Ga0310810_10005681_pt1 | contig 13990 bp, 9 predicted proteins | sample NCmetagenome_FD_207641 | JGI IMG/M metagenome (GOLD analysis project Ga0310810, IMG submission 207641) | Soil microbial communities from experimental microcosm in Duke University, North Carolina, United States - NC | ecosystem: Engineered > Artificial ecosystem > Soil microcosm > Unclassified ... | reverse complement strand
GTCCTGCTTCGGGGTCCTGCGTGCGATCTCGCTCGTCCGTTCACCGACCTGCGCGAGAAACGACGGATCGTCGACGCCGAGCACGGCGACGCGCATGCCGGGCTTCACCCCCAGCTTGTCCAGCAGCGACGGCGGGTTCCTTATCTTCTCGGCCCACTTCGCGGCCGTAGGGCCGAGCTCGAACTGCGCGATCCCGTCAGGGAACGTGATGCGCAGGGTTCCGTCCTTCGCGTCGGCCTCGGTGATCGCCTTGCGCGGAATGGCGAGCCGAAACTCTCCGCGAAAGATGAGATGGTCGGTCTCGAGGAGCGCCTTACCCTCGGAGCGCTGCCGGCCGAAGCGGACGGTGCATCGCGACTCTGCGCCCATGGTCGGGAATCGGAAATCGGGAATCGGGAATCAGTGCGATCACGACTCCGGTAGCAGTCGGACCTGCACATAACGAGACTCATCGAGATACTTGCGTGCGGTGTCGCGCAGCAACGTCGGGGTGAGCATCGCGCGCAGCTCGTCGCGCTTGAGTGTCACTCGTGGGTCCAGACCATAGCGCGCCGCGGACGCGAGCGTGTTCACCCAGAACCCGTTCTGCCTGACCTCGGTCTCCTCACCGCGCCGCTGAATCTCGCGCACCTTCTCGATCTCCTCGGCCGTCGGGCCATCGCGCTTGATCCGCTCGATCTCGCGGAAGACCGCCGCGCGTAACGTGTCCGCGCGCTCCGGTGACGACCCGAAATCCACGGTCACCTGATACTCCTGCCGCGGATCGCGTTCGCTCGACTGGCTGACGGACACGTCGTACGTGCCGCCCAGATCCTCGCGCAGCACGTCACGGAAGCGCATGCGGAGCACCTCCACCAGCGAGGCCAGTGCATAACGATTCGGGCGAGTCCACTCGAAGGGGCCATCGAACACGATCACGGTGCGCGCCTTGGGCTCGGTGCCGCGCTTCACGTCGCGCTTGATGACGCCTGTTGGCAACTGCACGCCGATGTCCTTCCACGTCTCCTTTCGATGCGTTGCCGGCAACCCACCCAGCCACGTGAGCACGAGCGGCTTGATGGAGTCGAGGGTGAAATTTCCCACGATCACGAACGTGAAGTCGCTCGCATCAGAAAACCGGTCGCGATAGAAGCGCATCGATGCGCCAAGATCGAGCGAGTCGATCGTTGCGACCGAGACCGGAGTAGCTCGCGGGTGATGGCTCGCGAGCGTGACGGAAAGCGTATCGTCGAACACCTGCTCCGGTGACGCGCCACGATTGGCGATCGCCGCGCGGAATCGCTGCTTTAGCGCAACCACCGCGGTGCTGTCGGCCCTCGGCGCGGTGAAATAGAGGTACATGAGCTGGAACACCGTCTCCAGATCCTTGGGGGATCCGCGGCCGTACATCTGCTCGGAAAGGTCATCGATGCTCGGGAACGCGCTCGCCGCCTTGCCCGCGAGTGTCTTCTGCAGGTCGATCTGGTTGAAGTCGCCCACGCCGCCTTCGGTGACGAGCGTCGTCGCTTCACGTGCACGCGGAAAGTCGGAGGGCGTGAGCAACGACGCGCCACCCGGGCTGCTGCCGAGGATGACGACTTCGTCAGCCTTGAAATCGGTGGGCTTGAGGATGACGCGAATGCCGTTCGAGAGCGTCCAGTTCGTCACTCCGAGCTCGGCGATCTTCGACGTCGCGACGATCGACGCTGGCTTCGGCGCGCGCGAGACGAGCGGGCGCGACGCGTTGCCGTCGTCGTACGCTGCGAGCTGTCGGTTCGAGACGGAGTCGAACACCGCAAGCAGTTGCGCCGGGGTCGGGACGGTCACCCCCGCCTTCTCCGGTGCGTTCACGGTGATGACACGGTTCTTGGTCGTCAGCCAGTCGCTGGCGAGCCGATTCACGTCGGTGAGTGCGATGGCCGGCACGAGCCGCTGAGCGAGCGGGTACTCGTACTCGATACCAGGAATTGCTTCCTGCTCGAGGAAGTTGCGCACGAGCTCTCCCACGAGCGCCGCCGACTGTCGTTTGTCGCGCTCGGCGTACGTCCGCTCGTAGGAGCGAAGGAGGTTCTGCTTCGCCCGCGCCAGCTCCGATGTCGTGAACCCGTGCTGCTGGACGCGCACCGCTTCGGCGAGCACGGCGTCGAGACCGCGCAGGACGCCGCCGTCGGGAACGTAGGCGGTCAGCGTGAACGCATCGCGATCGCCGATGAAAGTGCTCTTCCCACCACCGGCACCGATGAACGGTGCGTCGGGTTTCTGGCGAATCTCGTCGAGTCGATCGTTCAGCATCTGACTGAACAGCGCCTCGGTGAGATCCTGCTTGTAGCCGCCGACCGTAGTGGAGTTCCGGTGCGGCATCTTGAAGTAGACCGACGTGGTGGTGTACTCCGCTTCCTTGTCGGTCGCGATCGTCACGAGCGTGGAGTCCTGATCGGGGACGCCGTATTTCGTTCGCGGTCGCGCGTTAGGCTTCGCGGGCACATCGCTCAGGTGCGACTTGATGAGCCCCTCGATCACCGCCGGGTCGAAATCACCGACCGCGACGATCGCCATGAGGTCCGGACGATACCAGTCCGCGTAAAAGCGTGAGAGGGCCGCCGGGTTGAATGTTTCGAGCGTCTTCTTGTCGCCGATCGGGAGGCGGTCGGCGTACCGGGAGCCCTGGAGCAGGATCGGGAACTGCTTGTCGGCCATGCGCGCGTCCGCGCCGCGGCCGAGCCGCCACTCCTCGATGACGACCCCGCGCTCCTTTCTGATCTCGGCGGTGTCGAGTGTCATGCTGCGCGCCCAATCCTCGAGGATGTCGAACGCCTTGCCCTCGATGCTCGAGGAATCGGTCGGGATCTGCAGCTCGTAGATGGTCTCGTCGAAGCTCGTCGACGCGTTGATGTCGGGCCCGAAGCGCATGCCGACGGACTCGAGGTAGCTGACGAGCTGGTTCTTCGGGAAGCGCGCCGTCCCGTTGAACGCCATGTGCTCGACGAAGTGAGCGAGCCCGCGCTGGTCGTCGTCCTCGAGAATCGAACCGGCGTTCACGACGAGTCGGAGCTCGGCGCGCTTCTCGGGCTTGGCGTTCTTGCGGATGTAGTAGCGGAGGCCGTTAGGCAGCGTGCCGACGATGACGTGTGGGTCGCGCGGCAGCAGCGCTGCGCTCGACGTGTCGGTTGGCGGTGGCGCCGCGGTCGGATTGGAGGCGGCCTGGGCAACGGCGAGGCCGTTGAACGATACGATCGAGGTAGCAAGCAAGGCGGCCTGGGTAGCCAGGCGTCGCCAAACGAGTTCGAACATGCAGGAATTCCGAGGGTGAGGCTTACCGTAGACTACTACGGGAACGGGCGACGGCGGAACGGCAGCTCGTCGGTCGCTGCTCGTGCTGGCTGCTGGCTGACGCTGGCTGCTAGACGGTGTTAGCCGGTTGTAACCTGTGTTGCTCGCCCCGTCCCTCCGTGTCCGCGGCTGATCCCGGAACCGTCAGCGTGAACCGCGCCCAGCTCGCGCCGTCGCTGTCGGCAACGAGATCCCCGCCCATGCCGCGAGCCAGCGCGCGGCTGATCGTGAGGCCCAGCCCTGTACCGCCAACGGTTCGCGTTAGGCCGCTGTCGACCTGGACGAACGGCTCGAAGATCGCCGCCAACTTGTCGGGAGGAATGCCCGTTCCCGTGTCCGCCACCGTCACGCTCACCTCGTCATCGCCCGCCTTGAGCGTGACCGCGATGGTTCCGCGCGGCGGCGTGAACCGCACGGCGTTCGACAGGAGGTTGAGCAGGATCTGCTCGACACGCGCGCGGTCGGCGTGCGCCACCACCGGCGCATCACATCCGACGCACTCCACGCGCAACGACTTCTCGTCGAGCAGCGGCGCCACGCCGGTCAGGACATTGTGGATCACACGATCCATGTGCACGTCGGCGAGGTCGAGGGGCAGCTTCCTCGCGTCGATCCGGCTGAAGTCCAGAATGTTGCCGATGACCGTGAGCAGATGTCGCTGGTTGAACCGGACACGCCCGAGATCGCGACGCTGATCGTCGGTCACCGGGCCCCGTACGCCAAGATCGATGAGGTCGACGTATCCGCCGATCGCGTTGAGCGGTGTCCGGAGCTCGTGCGACATCGTGGCGAGAAAGTCGGCCTTCGCGCGGTTCGCCTCTTCGAGCCGCTCCGCGAGCAGGCGTGATTCGGCGATCTGCCGCTCGAGGTCAGCATGCGACTGCTGCACCCGCTCGGCCATCGTGTTGAACGCCTCCGCCAGGCGGCCCGTTTCGTCCCGCCGAGCAACCGGTGCGCGATGGGTGTAGTTGCCGGCGGATATGGCGTCCGCGGCCAGGGTGAGGTCCCGTAGCGGGCGCGTGATGCGACGGCTCAGGACCCACGCGGCGACGATGCCGATGATGAGCATGGCGATCGCCACCGTGACGCTTCGCCGCAAGAACGCGCTCGGTCGATCGAGCAGCATCTCGTACGGCATCTCCGAGACGATCCGGAATGGCGTCTGCGGTACGGGGGCGAACACGGCGACGTACTTCTCGCCATCGGCGCGCTCATAGCGCGCGACGTTAGGCGCGTCGCCCGGCCTGGAGGCCAGCGATGGCGCCATGATCGCCCGGCCGCTCAGGCTCGCCCACTTCGCGGCGTTGTCGCTCGTCACGTAAATCGAGACCTGGTCGTTTCCTGCAAGCTCGCGAATCTGCCGTTCCACGCGGGGACTGGTACTGACCGTTCGCCGAAGCAGAACGTGGCCAAGCACGCGACCTTGAGTCGTCACCGCCGCCGCGATCCAGTAGTACGCTGAGTCGTTGCGAAAATGGACTTTGCCGATAGCAGGCTGGCCATCCTTGAGGCTGGCGATCAACGTCTCGATCGGCTCGTCTTCGTCTCCGGCGACCTCCGGCGTCGTTGCACGACGAATCGTTTCGCTCGTAGGCCGAACCTCGGCGACGACAACAGTGTCGGTCGACGAGATCGAAAGACCGCGCAGCGCGCCAACCGCACGCCTCCGGGCGGCGGCATCGGACTGCGCCCCGAGGAGATATCCGACGACAGCGCTGTCGCTCGCGACACGTCGCATGGCCGCGAAGCGCTGTTGGGCGCTGGTAGCGGACAGCTCGGCGAGCTGGCTGGTCAGACGTTGCAGACGCTCGATCCCGCGAGCCTCCGACGCCTGCTTCACCTCGTGGTACCCGGCAGCCGTGAGCCCGACCGCGAGCGCTGCGAGGAAAATGGTTATGAGTAACGGGAGCTTCCGCTCGAGCGAGAGGGACGCGGGAGCCATTACGGGGTCGGCAGTTCCAACCTACGTGTCATGACGGCGAATGTGTTGGTGGCGTCAGAGCCTTGCAAGCGACGCACCACACCGAACTCGTCAGCTACCCCGCGCCTTGCCCATTACCACGGTCACGTTGTCCTGTCCCCCGCGGGCGAGCGCGAGGTCGATGAGCGACTGACACACCGACTCTGACGGCTGGGCGCGTAACAGATGCTCCAGAATCTCCTCGTCCGAGACGTGCTTCGTGAGGCCATCGGTGCACAGCAGCATGACGTCCTGCCGCTCCAGATCGAGCGACCGGACCTGCGGGTCGACCTCGGGGCTGCCGAGCGCGCTCACCAGGACGTGCCGGAGGGGAGACGCGTCGGCGATCGCACGCGTCCACTCCCCGGAATCGACCATGGCCTGGGCCATCGTCTGGTCCGTCGTGAGCTGGGTGAGCCGACCGTCGCGCAGCCGATACGCCCGGCTGTCGCCCACGTGCACGACGAACAGCCTGGGCCAGATCGCCACGAGCATCGTGAGCGTGGTTAACGCCGATCCCGGAATCCCATCCTCTTCGAGCGCAAGCAGGGTTTGGTGGGTCTCCACCACGGCGTCGTGGACGCGCGACACGACCTCCTGCTCTCGTGCCGGATCGGCCGACAGCGACACCTCTGACATGTCGATGAGGTACTGTGCCACCGATCGAATCGCGCGTGCGCTGCCGTTGGCCGCCTGCGCGAACGCCCCGACGCCATCGGCGACGAGGAAGACGTAACCGCGCGAGTCGGCAGACAGCGCCGGGAAGGCGCTGCTCGGGATGCTCGAGTTATGTACCTGCATCGCGCGGTGGAAGCTGGCGATGAGGAAATGGTCGGCGTTCTCGCTGCGAACGCGCCCGCGGTGCGTGAGGCCGCAGACGTCGATCTCGGCTGGAAGGGGTTTCTGCACTGCGCGCGAATCGGTCACGCCGCTGGTCATGGAGCCTCCGCCGCTCTTGGCCGGCCCGTGAACAGCATGCCATCCGGCGAGCGGCGCCGCCAGCCCCCGGTGGGCTAGTGGGCGGCGGTGAACATGGCGACGAACATATGCAGCTCGGCGACGTTCAGGTCGGACACCGCCCAGTACTCGATCCCGCCCGATCGCCAAGTGACGAAGTGGTAACCATTTCGGTTGAGGTCGTTAGGCGGCGATCCGCCCGGGCTCGCCGAAGGCCACGCGTACACGTTGATCATGTGTTGGCGACGCCCGTACACGACCACCGGGACCACCCGCCCGCGCACGTAGTCGGCTCGTCCGCCAATCAGCGGGAAGCCTGCCTTGTCCAGGTTTGGCACCGCCGGCGACACGTCCACTCGACCGTTGAACCACGGTTTGACCGTGTGCTGTTCGGTGGACAACACGTCGGTCAGGTGCCCGGGCATGAGCGAGCGAACATGAGACGCCAACAACTCGTCCTCCGCTGAATAGCGCGCAGCCGAACGGTTCGCCGTCACGAGCGTGATCCCACTGCTCACGATCGCGATCGCGACGCCGGCGGCGATTTCTCGCCACCACCGAAACGTCTTTCGCGTGCCCGCGGAAACGGTGGGCGACGCGGCTCGCGCCACGGCGCCGCGAATGCGGGCCTTCAACACATCGGGCGCGTTGTACCGCATGGCGTTCTCCGAGACGAGGCGATGAGTTTCATCGAGGATCGCGAACTGGCGCGCACACGCCGGGCAGATCGCGAGATGCCGATCGATCTCGCGTGCCTCGTCCACTGCGAGCTCGCCGTCGAGCCGCGCCTCGAGCGCGGCCTGGCACATATCGCACTGCATCTCAGCTCGCCTCCCGAGCATCGATCTGCAGCAGCACGGCGAGCCGCTTCCGCGCCCGAGCGAGCCGCGACATGACCGTGCCGATCGGGACCCCCACGACGTCACCGATCTCGCGATAGCTCAGGTCCTGCACTTCCCTCAGCACGATGACCTCGCGGAACTCATCGGGAAGCGACTCGATGGCTTGCTGTACTCTGGCCTGCTCTGATGCATGCACTACGATGGCGTCTGGTGCGTCGGCATCGCTCGTCAAGATCGGCGCAGCGTCCTCGAAGGGCACGGTCCGATCATCCACCCGCCGTCGCTTTCGCCACGTGAGCGAGCAATTGCGCACGATCGCGAGCAGCCACGCGCGCGCGTCGCCCCCGCTATAGCCGTCGAAGTACCGAAGTGCGCGGAGCGACGCCTCCTGAACGACATCCTGCGCGTCGTGCTCGTCGCGGAGCAGGTACCGCGCGAGCGTGTACGCATCGTCCAGATGCGGCAGGACGACGCGCTCGAACCGCTGCAGGTCCCCCTCGTTCATCGCTTTCCGCTCGTGTGCATGCCTCACGCACTCCAAGACCTCGAGAGCCCGCGATCTATTCCCGATGACGACGACGGGAATAAAGCGAACGGGCTTCGGGTCAACGTGTGGTCCCTGTTTCGAGGCACAAATTCATGACCAAGCATTCTGATCGCGACAATGGCCGGTTCGACGACGAAGGCAACACGCGTCCAACCGGAAGCAACTACATCTCGGTTGATCACGGCGAAGACGCACTCGATCGACGCGGCTTTCTCCGTTGTATGGCATGGGCCGGTACGGCGACGGTCTGGGCGCTGAGTGGCGGCATCCCGAAATCGTTCGCCATCGGGCGCGCCGCGCTGCTCAGCGAATCCGAGAAGAAGAGCATCTTCTTCGCACAGATCAGCGACAGTCACATCGGCTTCAATAAGGAAGCGAACACCAACGTCACCGCGACGCTCCAGGAAGCGGTGGCGAAGCTCAATGCACTTCCGCAGGCCCCGGCGTTCGTTCTTCATACCGGCGACATCACGCAGCTGGCGAAGCCCGACGAATTCGACACGGCGAACGAAGTGCTGAAAGGGGTGAAGACGGACCGGATCTTCTACGTGCCGGGGGAACACGACGTTGCGACCGACAACGGCGTCTCCTACCTACAACGCTATGGGAAGGGTACGAAGGGCCAGGGCTGGTACAGCTTCGACCACCACGGCGTGCACTTCGTCGGGCTGGTCAACGTGCTCGGACTGAAAGCCGGGGGCCTCGGCTCGCTCGGCGGGGAGCAGCTGGCGTGGCTGCGCGACGACGTCACGCACCTCTCGAGCAGTACGCCAATCGTGCTGTTCGCCCATGTGCCACTATGGACGGTCTACCCGGAGTGGGGATGGGGCACTGACGATTCCGAGGCGGCGCTCGCGCTGGTGAAGCGCTTCGGGTCAGTGACCGTACTCAACGGACACATCCATCAGATCATGCAGAAGGTCGAGGGACACGTCTCGTTTCACACGGCGTTGTCGACGGCCTTTCCCCAGCCCGCGCCCGGCACCGCGCCGAGTCCGGGGCCGCTCAAGGTCGCACCCGAGAAGCTCAGGAGCGTACTCGGCATCGCGGACGTGACGTTCGTGCCCGGTCGTGGGTCGCTCGCAATCGTCGACGGGACGCTCTCAGGCGACCCACCGGGCATGGTCATGGGGCCGGGAGCGTCGAACGGGAGCCGCACCGCGCCGAAGCTCGGGCCTAACGAGATCGGCATCGACAACTTTCAGTTCACGCCGCCGACCCTCACGGTCAAGGCAGGAACGAGCGTCTCGTGGGTGAATGGCGATGACGTGCCGCATCTCATCGCGAGCGCGGACGGCCACTTTCAGGCGTCGAAGATTCTGGACACCGGCAATCGCTTCACCGTGTCGTTCCCCAAGGCGGGCACGTATTCCTACTTCTGCTCACTGCATCCCAAGATGCAGGGAAAGATTCTGGTAACGGATAGTGGCGGGTGATTTACCCCAGAGGACACGCAGATCGGAGAGAGAAGTATTTGAACCGCGGAGGTTGCGGCCCTCCGCGACCTCCGCGGCAAAAACAAAAACAAGATGTGCGTAAGAAGACCCTACCGTGGTTTCGGCGGGGACGGTGCCGACCAGAAGCCGGGAGTACCCGCGGCCCGCTCGGCCATCCCCCGGCTGAACAGGGCCGCGTTGAGCACCACGCGGAACGTGCCGAACGGCTGGCCGCGCCATTGCGGCCGAAAGCCGATGAGCACCACATGCCCCCGCCCGTGCTTGACGTCCAACGCCGCCGCGTTGTCGTGCAGGTACTTGTCACCTAACAAGTAGCCCGAAAGCCGAGGCGACCCCGACGACGCATACTTTGCCAGGGCGGCGCCCTCGAAACCCTCCGTCGTCGTGAAGACCGGGCTGTCGTCCACGAACACCTTCGCGCGCTCCGGCATCCCCGCCATGAGCGGGTGCGCCGGATCCGTGATCACCTCCAGGATCGAACCGCTCGCGAAGAAATCCTTCCGGGCAACGCCGGACACCACGTTCTTCACCGGCAGGTTGAGCGCCGTGATCGCGAAGTCCGCGCTCTCGTTTAGACATACGAGCGTTCCGCCGCCCTGCACGAACGCTTCGAGCGCGCGCGTACCGGCGTCACCGACGCCACCCGAGTAGCGCGGTGGCACCGTCCCGGCCGAATAGCCATTCGTGATCGACGGAGGCGAGTCGGAGGCCATGAGGATCACGTCGAATCGCGACGCGAGGTCGCCACTCTGCACGTCCACCGGCGCGATCACCGTGTAGCTCAACCCGTACCGGTCCAGCAGCCATTCCGTCCAGCCTTCGTCCATGCTCGCCGTCCACGGCTTGAAGAGCGCGATCCGGAGTCGCGCGGCCGGAACGCCAGCGGACCTCGACGACACGCGCTCCGCACGGAGCGAGAGATCGCGCGCCCAACCCTCGAGGCGCGACATCGGCACTCCGGAAACGACGTAGCGACTGCCCTGCCCTTTCGCGCCCGGTGCCATACTCACGGCGCCACCGGCGGTGAGCGCCTGACCGATCAGTCGGAACGCATCGTTCTGAGCAGGATCGACGGCCAGCCGATCACCGGATCCCGTGGTCGACCCCGCCGGGGTCACGATACCGGCAACGATCGAGTCGGTGGTGAATGGCGCGTCGGCAGACGCGTGAACGTCGGTTGGCTTGCCGCGGACCGGCTTGATTGCGGCGCGCGCATCAGCCGACAGCGGCGAGCGAACCTCGACGACGTTCACGTCCATCTGAAAAGGCAGCGTCCAGCCGGCGGCGTCGTAGGGTTGCTCGGGCGGACCCTCGGGGTATTCGCGCAGGTCCGGGTACTCCTGCACGTCGAACAGCTGCCTAACGAGCTCAGCGAATTCCTGGTCCATTGGAATGACCCAGCTACCACGGCGATGGGGTGCGCCGTCGATCGAGACGTCGCGGTCGAGCTGGCCCACCCGCACGCCGTTGAACGCGAGCCGGCGCAGCAACTCGGCCGCCGTTCCCGGGTCGCGCTGCGTCTGTGGGATCACGTAGGCGTACGGTGGCTCTGCGGTGTATCGCTTGATGGCGTTGCGGCCGGCCTGGTAGCGATTGTACAGCAGCTCCTCGCGATACTTGGCCGCGTAGTCGAGCGTCGCCATCGACGCCGTGCGCATGTAGTCCACCGCGTCCTTGAGTCGCCACCAGCCGCCCGGCCACGGACTCGGATACAGCGACTGCGGCCGCAGGTCTCGCATGTCGGCCGGGAAATCGCCGATCGTGTAGAAGTGCGGCGTCGCATACCTGTAAAGCGCAGTCTCCGTCCAGTACGCGTTGATGTTCTGGAGCATCGGCATGTAGTCGATGTAGCCCGGGTACCACGAGTCGAACCCGGTACCCATGTGCGTCGCACCAACCTGCCCGTTCGACTCGAGCGCCTGCGCGATCGTCATCCCGATGGTATTCACCTGGCGCGACATGAGGGCGGGCACGCGCGGGGCGATGGGCTCCGCGAACGGAGGCAGCCAGATGCGGGTCGGAAACGGCGCCGTCTGATGCTGGACGTAGATGATCTGGGGCTCCCACTCGCGCCACGTGCGAGCGACCACGCGAGACTCGACGACGTTCAGCATGTACGCGTCGCGGTTGTTGTCGTGGCCGATGTACTTCTGGTAGACCTCGTGGAGCGGCGACACCTCGTACGGCGTGCCTACGTTCTCCCGATACCAGTTGACGACGATGTTCTGCCCGTCGGGGTTGATCGACGGCCAGAGGAACAAAACGTCGTTCTCGAGGATCGCCCTGACTTTTGGATCGTCCGAGTGCCCCAGCAGATCATAGGCGAGCTGGATGGTGTGCTGCGACCCGGCGATCTCCGACGCGTGCAGGCCACCGCTGATGTCCACGAACATCCGGCCTTCGGCGGCGAGACGACGCGCCTCGGCGTCCGTGAGCCCGGTCGGGTGGGCGAGCCGCTGGGCGATCTGCTTCAGCCGATCGAGCTTCGCGAGATTCTCCGGTGACGAGATGATCGCGAGCGTCCACGGGTGGCCGGTCGACGTCTTGCCGACCTCGATGAGACGAATCCGGTTCGTCGCCGCCGCGAGCTTCTGGAAGTAGGCAATGGACTCGTCGTAGGTCGCGAGCTTGAAGTCGGCCCCGACGGCGAAGCCGAGGGATGATTCCGGTGTAGGGATGGAGGCCTGTTGCGCGATGGCCAGCGACGAGGCATTGGCGCAGACGGCGGCGACGAGACCGAAGAGTCGCGGACGGGGCATTGGCTGGGAACGTGGACTGGGATCGCGGATGTGGCGCGCGCGGCAATATGTCCGTGAGCCAAGCTGGAGGTAATGAGTGTGGTCGTCGCGTTAGATTTACCGAAGCGCAACGACGGTCTGGTGCGAACATGCGAAATGCCGGGTCGGACACGGCGACAATGCGGATGAGACGATTCCTGCTGGCGGCCGCGATGACGGGGCTCGCAGCCTGTGCGAACGCGTCGGCCAGGCCGGCGGTCGAGTCGCGCGTGGTCTACTCGGATGCCTTCACGATCGACACGACGTGGGCTTCCATGCGGGGTCCGTATCGCGTGATGGACGTGACGCTGACCGACACGACGACGCACGAGATCGTGTGGGTCGTCGGGTACGAGGCCGCAATCGTCGACGCGGATTCGCGTGAGCCTAAATCGTCCGAGTTCATGTGTCACTCGAACGTCGATGTCGACATGGCTCGCCACCGTCAAATCTTCGGTTGGCAAAAATTCCCGAGCCGACGGCTGTTCACGTTGTCCGAAGGCCAGACCGAGGTCAACCTCCCCGACGGGTTCGGCATCCCGCTTCGGTCGGATGAGCCGCTGTCGGTCACCGCGCAGGTGCTCAACCACAACTATCACGGCGCTCCGATTCGCGTGCGGCAGCGCATCACGGTGCACTACATCCGGGATCACGAGCTCCGACGACCGCTCGTCCCCCTCTACCAGCGCGGGATCAATACGCTCGTTAGGCTCGACGGGCCGGACGGGTCATACAACAGCGAGGTCATGGACCACGACATGCACGAGCATGCGGCCTCCGAGGGCATGGGGGCCGACTCGGTGCCGTACCACGACCACGAGGGCCGTACGTTCGCCGGGCACTGGGTGGTCAAGCCTGGCCGCGAAGTCCGCACGACGCCGATCAACGGCTGGCTCGACATGCGTCAGGACCTCAAGGTCCACTACGTGGCCGTGCACCTGCATCCGTTCGCCGAATCGCTCACGCTGCGTGATGTCACCACCGGCGAGACGGTTCTGGCCAGCAAGGCCGAGAACCGCCCGGAGCGGATCGGGCTGGCGCGGGTGGAGCAGATCTCGTCGCCGAAGGGGATCACGCTGCACAAGGATCACCAGTACGAGCTGGTGAGCGCCTACAACAACACCACCAGCCAGAACCGCACGGCGATGGCGGTGATGTACCTCTACGTCGAGGACACCGAGTTCAAGCGGCCGTGAGCGGAGTCAAACGCTCCGCTTGTCCCGCCTAACGTTCGGCTCATCACGGCGCGCCGCGCCTCGGAGACCCAAGAACGGCGCAAGGCGGGCTGGGCTTGCATCTTGTCGAGCACGCCCAGGCCTCACGTCCTCAACTCGGACGGCCGTGCCGATCTCGTTCTCCATCGAGCCATCTTCCGGGCTGCTGCGGACCGTCGTGACCGGCAGGTTCGGTCGCGACGACATGGTCGCGTATACCCAGGAGCTGCGCGCCCATCCGGCGCTCGAGCTGGTCGAGCGGCGGCTCGTTGATGTCCGCCCGTCCGCCCTGGTCACGGCGGACGACCTGCACGACCTGCTGCTGCTCGAGCACGGCGTGGCCGGAAGCCTGCGCCGCGCGGATCGCCGCGTGATCCTGCTGCACTCGGAAGCGGGGCCGACGCTGGGTCGCGAGCTCGTCGTCACCGACCGACGTCACTCCGGGATTCCGATCGCCTACCGGGTGTTCCGGTCGGCACCGCACGCGTACCGATACCTCCACGTGGAGCCGAGTCAGGCCAGGCACCACTGACGAGTGTGCTTCGGCACTACTCGGCGAGACTCCGTTTCGTTCTCGTCACAGGCGACGATCTGTCTCTCGCTTTTCGGATTGGGACTTCATACATATTCCGGAGTCTCACCACAAGCCGTAGCCGCATCAATGATTACGCCCGCCACTGAATGGCTGGAAGCCGACGGACTGGGTGGCTTCGCCTTCGGTCGTATCGACGGCATCCGCACGCGCCGCTATCACGCGCTGCTCGCCGTCGCGACCACGCCACCCACGGGGCGCATCGTCCTCGTCAACGGCTTCGACGCCTGGATCGAGACGGCCGACGGAAAGTTCGCGCTCACGTCGCAGCGCTACGCCCCCGACGTCACGCACCCCGACGGCGCGGCGCGCATCGCGCGCTTCACACGCGATCC
>Ga0310810_10005680_pt1 | contig 13991 bp, 11 predicted proteins | sample NCmetagenome_FD_207641 | JGI IMG/M metagenome (GOLD analysis project Ga0310810, IMG submission 207641) | Soil microbial communities from experimental microcosm in Duke University, North Carolina, United States - NC | ecosystem: Engineered > Artificial ecosystem > Soil microcosm > Unclassified ... | reverse complement strand
CGAGCACGCGCGGATAAGTCCGGCCGTAGGTCTCCACCAGCGTGCGCAGTGTACCGCGCGAGAGCCCGGTGGCCGCCATCTCTTCGGAGACGTCCATCCACACCCGGGCCTCGATCTTGCCGACCTCTTCGTCGGCCCCGTCGAGGGTGAGCCGCGCGGTGCGCGCGGGCTCCCCGCGCCCGAGCAGGCGCATGACCCGGTCGCCCACGTCCTCGGCCAGGCTGCGGAAGCAGGTCAGCTTGGTGCCGGTCACCGACAGGAAGCGGCCGTCGGGGCCCTCCGGGATCACCTTGTGGTCGCGCGACACCCTGGAGGCCGGCGCGCCCGGCTCGAAGGACAGCGGCCGCACCCCCGCGTAGGTGTAGGACACGTTGTCGAACGTCGCCCGCTTGTCCGGCAGCACCTTGGCCACCTCGTCCAGGAGATACGTCACCTCCGCGCGGGTCGCCCACAGGCGGTCGGGGTCGCCCTCGAAGTCGGTGTCGGTGGTGCCGACCAGGGAGAACTCGCGCCACGGGATGACGAAGATCATCCGCTCGTCGTGGGTCGAGAGGTAGACCGCGCGGTCGGTCATGCGCGGGAGCAGGCAGTGGATGCCCTTGGTGGTGCGCACCACCCGCGGGCTGCGGTCGGCCACCCTGGCCATCGCGCGCAGCCGGTCCACCCACGGCCCCGCGCAGTTGACGATGGCGGTGGCCCGCACCAGCTGCACCTGGCCCGACAGCAGGTCGCGCACCTTCATCCCCTCGATCCCGCGACGGCCGGGCACGAACTCCTCGACCTCGCAGTAGTTGAAGGCGCGCGCCCCGTGCCGCGCCGCCGAGAGCACGTTCTCCAGGCAGAGGCGCTCCGGGTAGAGCAGGAGGTCGTCGAAGTAGTAGCCGGCCCCGCGCAGGTCCTCCGCGCGCACCGACGGCTCCATGGCGAGCGTCTCGACCGGGCGGAGCACCCGGTAGCGCTCGGTGGTCTTGCCCGGGGTGAGCAGGTCGTAGAGCCACATCCCGACGCGCACCGTGATGAGGCCCCGCGCGGCGCCGCGGTAGATCGGGACGAGGAAGGGTAGCGGGCGAACCAGGTGCGGGGCCAGCCGCTCGAGCGTCTTCTTCTCGCGCAGCGACTCGCGCACGAGCTTGAAGTCGCCCAGCTCGAGATAGCGGAGGCCGCCGTGGATCAGCTTGGAGGACTTCGACGAGGTGCCGGAGGCGAAGTCGCCCTTCTCGAAGAGCGCGACCGACGCGCCGCGCGAGGCCAGGTCGCGCGCCACCCCCGCCCCCGCCATGCCGCCGCCGATCACCACGGCGTCCAGCGCGGCGCCGTCCAGTCCAGCCAGCCGGTTCGCGGGCACGCTCACTCGTTCACTCCACCAGGTCCCGGACCGATCCTACCACGTGGTCGGGAGCGATCACGGCGATTCGGGGGTCGCCGGCGCGCGTGACGCCGCTCAACACGAGCACGGTGCCGAGCCCGAGCCGCCGGCCCATCACGATGTCGGTCTCGATGCGGTCGCCCACGATCGCCGCGTCGTCCGCGGGCACGCCCAGCGTGGCGAGCGCGACCTCCAGAATAATCGGAGATGGTTTCCCCACGATCGCCTCCACCTTCCGATCGGTCACCGCCTCCACCGCCGCGATCATGCCCGCGCAGTCCGGGATCTCGCCGCCCTCCACCGGGCAGGTGCGGTCGGGATTGGTGGCGATGAGGCGCGCCCCCCGCTTCACCGCCTGGAGGGCGACGTTCAGCTTCGCGTAGTCGAAGGTGCGATCGAAGGCGATCACCACCCAGCGCACCCGCTCGTCGGGCCGCACCTCGAAGCCGTGGGCGGCCATCTCCTCGAGCATGGGCGGCTCCCCGATCACGAAGACCGGCGCGCCCGGATCGCGGTCGCGCAGGTAGCGGGCGAGCACCAGCGAGGAGTTGATGACGTCGTCCGGCGCGGCCGGCACGCCCAGGCGGGTGAGCTTGGCCGCGTACTCGGCGCGGGTCTGGAGCGGCTTGTTGGAGAGAAAGACCACCCGGCGACCCGCCGCGCGCAGCGCCCCGATCGTCGCGTCGGCCCCCGGGACGAGGCGCTCGCCGAGGTAGATCGTGCCGTCGAGGTCGAAGAGCCAGCCGCGGTACGGAAGCTTAGGGCGCACCACCCCTCATCTTATATGAGGGGACGCCCGCTACCGGAGCAGCGGGACGACGGCGGCCTGAGCGAGGTCGAACAGCGGGCCGGGCGCCACCCCGAGCTGCACCACGCCCCACAGCGCGACGGCCAGCGCGAGTGCCCCCGAGAACGACGGGGCCAGCACGGTGGGCGCCCCCTCGGGCTCCCGCATGTACATGTAGACGATGAGGCGCAGGTAGTAGTACGCGGCCACCGCGGAGTTGAGCACGCCGACCACCGCCAGCCACACGTAGCCCGACTTCACCGCGGCCCCGAAGAGGTAGAACTTGCCCACGAAGCCCGCGGTGGGCGGGATGCCGACCAGCGAGAGCAGGAAGACCGACAGGGCCACCGCCAGCAGCGGGTGCCGCGAAGCGAGCCCGCCGAAGTCGTCGAGGCGCACCGCCTCCTGCCCGGCGCGCTCCAGCAGGAGGATCGCCCCGAAGGCGCCCGCGGTGGTGAACGTGTAGACGAGCAGGTAGAACAGCACGCTGCCGTTGCCGAAGGCCCCGCCCGCCACCACCCCCACCAGCATGTAGCCCACGTGGGCGATCGAGGAGTAGGCGAGCATGCGCTTGAGGTTCTGCTGGGCGAGGGCCACCACGTTGCCCACCGTCATGGTGAGCGCGGCCACCACCCACAGCAGCATCGGCCAGTCCGCCGGCGCGCCGCGCACCGCGGTGAGGAGCACCCGCAGGAGCGCGGCGAAGGCGGCCGCCTTGGAGCCGGTGGCGATGAACGCGGTCACCGAGGTGGGGGCGCCCTCGTACACGTCCGGGGCCCACATGTGGAAGGGCACCGAGGAGATCTTGAAGCCGAAGCCCACCAGCAGGAGGCCGAGCCCGACGACCAGCAGCGGGTCGCGCCCCGCCCCCGCCGCCACCGCGTTGGCGATGCGGTCGAGGTTGGTGGTGCCGGCGGCCCCGAAGATGAGCGCGATGCCGTAGAGGAAGAAGCCGGAGGCGAAGGCCCCGATCAGCAGGTACTTCATGGAGGCCTCGCCCGCCTCGACGCGGGTGCGGAAGAAGCCGGCGAGCACGTAGAGCGAGATCGACATCGTCTCGAGGCCGAGGAAGACGATGATCAGGTCGCCCGCCGCCGCCATCAGCATCATGCCGAGCGCGGCGAGCAGCACCAGGATGTAGAACTCGCCCGACTCCTGCCCCTCGCGCCGGATGTAGTCCATCGAGAGCAACAGCACGAGCCCGGTCGCGTAGCCGATCACGATGTTGAAGAACAGCGCGTAGGCGTCCAGCACCACCATCCCGCGGAAGCCCCGCAGCTCGCCCCCGCCGGTGGAGAAGGTCATCCAGTAGGTCACCACCAGGGCCGCCACCACCCCGAGCGCGCTCACGAAGCCCAGGTGGTCCTTCCGCTCCCGCGGCGGGAGCAGGTCGAGGACCAGCACCACGCCCGCGGTGAGTGCGATGACCAGCATCGGCAGGATGGGCCGCAGGTCGACGGCCGGGAAGACCAGCTCGGGGCTCATGGCCTCGGCATCAGCAGGGCCGACGTGGCCTGCGCCTTGGTCTGCACCTGGGTGATGAGGGCCTGCACGCTCGGCTCGGTCATGGTGGTGAACGTGGTCGGGTAGACGCCGATCCACACGATGAAGAGCAGCACCGGCAGGAGCACCGCCCACTCTCGCGGGGTGAGGTCGACGAGGCGGCGGTTGGCCTCGTGGGTCACCTCGCCGAAGCACACCCGCTGGTACATCCACAGCAGGTATACCGCCGCGAAGATGATGCCGCTGGTCGCGAGCACCGCGGCGAGCCGGTGCACCTGAAACGTGCCGAGCAGGATCAGGAACTCGCCCACGAAGCCGTTCAGGCCGGGCAGCCCGAGCGAGGAGAGGCACACGATCAGGAATAGCACGCTGAAGGCGGGGATCACCTTCCAGAGCCCGCCGAAGTCGGCGATGAGCCGGGTGTGACGCCGCTCGTAGATCATGCCGACCATGAGGAAGAGCGCCCCGGTGCTGAGCCCGTGGTTCACCATCTGGATGATGCCGCCCACCATGCCCTGCGGGGTCAGGGTGAAGAGGCCCAGCACCACGAAGCCCAGGTGGCTCACGCTCGAGTAGGCGACCAGCTTCTTGATGTCCGGCTGCACGGTGGACACCCACGCCCCGTAGATGATGCCGATCACCGACAGGGCGAAGATCCACGGGGCCCACGTCATGCTCGCCTGCGGGAACAGCGGCAGGCAGAAGCGCAGGAAGCCGTAGGTGCCCATCTTCAGGAGCACGCCGGCCAGGATCACGCTGCCCGCGGTGGGCGCCTCCACGTGGGCGTCGGGCAGCCAGGTGTGGAACGGGAACATCGGCACCTTGATCGCGAAGGCGACCGCGAAGGCCAGGAAGAGCAGGTCCTGGGTCAGCCCCCCCGGGATGACGAACCGCACCAGCACCGGCAGGTCGAAGGTGTAGGTGTTGGTGGCCAGCCCGTGCTGAAAGTACACGAACAGGATGGCCACCAGCATCAGGAGCGAGCCCGCGAGCGTATAGAGGATGAACTTGACCGCCGCGTACACCCGGTTCGGCCCGCCCCAGATCCCGATGATCAGGTACATCGGGATCAGCATCGCCTCCCAGAAGACGTAGAAGAGGAAGAGATCGAGGGCCACGAACACCCCGAGCATCCCCGTCTCCAGGAGCAGCATGGTGATGGCGAACTCCTTCCAGCGCGACTCCACCGACGTCCACGAGGAGAGCAGCACGAGCGGCATCAGGAACGTGGTCAGCAGCACCAGCAGCACGCTGATCCCGTCCACCCCCACGTGGTAGGACACCCCGAGCGAGGGGATCCACGCGCGCTGCTCCACGAACTGGTAGTCCGCCGACGTCGGGTCGAACCGGAAGTACACCGGCAGCGAGATCACGAACGTCACCAGGGTCGTCCCCAGGGTGACCAGCTTGGTGACGTGCTCCTGGCGGCGGGGCAGCAGCAGGACGAGGATCGCCCCCACCAGCGGGACGAAGGTGACGAGCGTGAGGAGGTACGCCATGCGGGCTAGCGGCGCGCGAGCAGGTAGGCGACCACCGCGACGGCGCCCAGCAGGATGCCGAGCGCGTAGTTCATCACGAAGCCGGTCTGCACCCGGCGGAGGCCGCGGGCCCAGCCCGCCACCAGGGTCGCCACCCCGTTGACGATCCCGTCGATGAAGCCGGGGTCGAAGACGCGGGCCAGCCACTGCGAGAGGTGGTAGATCGGCTTCACGAAGAGCGCGTCGTAGATCTCGTCCACGTAGTACTTCTCGATCAGCAGCTTGTGCACCGGGTTGCGCGCCACCCCGATGGAGGCGGCCCGGACCGGGGTGCGGCCGTAGACGATCCAGGCCAGCGCGACGCCCGCGATGGCCACGAGGGCCGAGAGCACCAGCAGGCTGAACGCCACCCCCGCGCTGTGCTCGGCCTCCTCGAGCGGAAGCACCGGGGCCAGGAAGTGCGCGAACGCGGTGCCCTGCGACGACGGGATGCCCACCGCGAGGCCCGCCACCACCGTGAGGATCGCGAGCACGACGAGCGGCAGCGTCATCACCGCGGGCGACTCGTGGACGTGGTGCGCGACTTCCTTCGGCATGCGCGGTCCCCCGAAGAAGGCGAGGAACACGAGCCGGAAGGTGTAGAAGGCGGTCATGAACGCGCCGATCACCAGGAGGGCCCACAGGAGGTAGTGGTGGCCGTGGAACACCGCGCCGAGGATCTCGTCCTTCGAGAAGAAGCCGGCCAGCGGCGGCACCCCGGCCAGGCCGAAGGCGCCAACCAGGAACGTCACGGTGGTGGTCATCATGCGCGGAGCCAGCCCGCCCATCTTGCGCAGGTCCTGCTCGCCGGAGAGGCCGTGGATCACGCTGCCCGCCCCGAGGAAGAGCAGGGCCTTGAAGAAGGCGTGGGTCACGAGGTGGAAGACGCCCGCCGCGTAGGCGCCGACGCCGACCCCCACGAACATGTAGCCGAGCTGGCTGATGGTGGAGTAGGCCAGCACGCGCTTGATGTCGGTCTGCACCAGGCCGATCGACGCCGCGAAGAGCGCGGTGAGCCCGCCCACCCACGCCACGATCTCGAGCGAGAGCGGCGCCATCTCGAAGAGCTTGTGGCAGCGCGCCACCATGTAGACGCCGGCGGTCACCATGGTAGCGGCGTGGATGAGGGCCGAGACCGGGGTCGGGCCCTCCATCGCGTCGGGCAGCCAGGTGAACAGCGGCAGCTGCGCCGACTTGCCGCACGCCCCCATGAAGAGGAGGAGCGCGATCGCGAGGTAGACGCTGGTGGAGACGCTCGCGTCGGCCTTGGCGAACACCTCGCCGTAGTTCAGCGTGCCGAAGGTCACCCAGATCAGCATGATGCCGAGGCCGAAGCCGAAGTCGCCCACCCGGTTGACGATGAAGGCCTTCTTGCCCGCGTCGGACGCCGACTTCTTCTCGTACCAGAAGCCGATCAGCAGGTACGAGCAGAGGCCGACCGCCTCCCAGAACACGTAGAGGATCAGGAAGTTGCCCGCCAGGACCAGCATCACCATCGAGAACACGAACAGGTTCAGGTAGGTGAAGAAGCGGGCGTAGCCGTGATCGTCGTGCATGTAGCCGGCGGAGTAGAGGTGGATGAGGAAGCCCACCCCGGTCACCACCAGCAGCATCACCGCGGTGAGCTGGTCCACCTGCGCGGTGACCGCGGCCTTGAAGGGGCCCGCGGCCACCCACGGGAACAGGTCGCCGGTCCAGGTCTCGCCGTGCCAGACCCGCGAGAAGACGAGGCACGACGTCACGAAGGAGGCGAAGAGCGCGGGAACCGCGATCCAGTGCGCCTTGTGCCCGATGAAGCGCCCGAACAGGGCGTTGATCAACGTGCCGACCAGCGGGAACAGCGGGATCAGCCAGACGAGTCGTGACATGAGCTCGGGTGCAAACCCGCAACACTCTAAGCGGAACGGGGTGGGAGTGTCAAGGTTGCGACGGGCCACCGCCGTCGCGCAACCGGGGCTCCACGAAGCGAAAATACATGAACGGAATCAGATAGAACAGGAGCAGGTGACCGGAGAGCAGCCGCACGCTCGCCGCGCCCTCGTCGCTCAGCAGGAGGCAGAGCGCGAGGTTCATCAGCACGTACGCGATCACCGCCACCCCCGCGCGCTTCGGCCCCTCCGGGATCTGCGCGAGCAGGACTCGCCACTCCACGAGCCGCAGCGTCCCCTGCCCGCGCGCCGGCGCGCCCGACTCCCGCAGCCGCACGATCAGGGCGGCCAGCAGGCCGAACGCGCCCGCGAGCAGCACGAGCGCGACGGCCGCCGCGTAGGCGGGCGGGAATGGGGTGAAGGTGGAGAGGTGCAGCACCGCGCTGGCCACGAAGCCTACCGTGGCGGTGATGCGGAAGATCTTTCGCCAGTCGATGCGGTTGGCGGACACGGGTCCCTGTCTAGCATAAACGGGAGCATCTCTATCTGATTCGCTCGGCTCGCCTTCGGCTCGCCTCGCAAAGCTTCGGCCGCGGGCGACCGGGGTTCGGCGGTCGGGGCGGTTCCGAGCGCGGCGGCGGCGCGCAAAACCTAGGTCGCGGGCGTTCTGGCTGCTACCATGGCCTCGTGGCTCGGTCGCGCGTCCGGATCTGGCTGATCATCTTCTTCGTTCCCATCCTCCTGGTGCTGGGCGGGATCGGCTATCTCGCGTGGCGGCAGAGCGTGCCCGCGGTGCGCGTGGAGTTCTCGCCGGTGCCGAAGTTCATCGGGGCGCGCACCCCGATCACCCTCGACCTGCACGCCCGCCGCGGCGGGGTGCAGGCGGTCGACATCCGGATCCAGCAGGGCGGGACCCGGGTGAACGTCGCCCAGCAGACCTTCTCCGGCCCGGCCAGCAACGATCAGCGCGTGCAGCTCATCGTGGCCGGCGGCTCCCTCGGGCTGCGCGAGGGCGCGGCCACCCTCGAGGTGCGGGCGCGCGACGGCTTCTGGCGGCCGATCCGGGTGGACGACCGCACCATCGCGAGCCTGCCGGTCACCCTCGACTTCACCCCGCCCACCCTCGAGATCCTCGCCTCCACGCGCTACCTCTCGCGCGGGGGAGGCGCGCTGGTCGCGCTGCGGGCCAAGGGCGCCGCCCGGGTCGGGGTGACGGTCGGCGATCTCTTCTTCCCGGGCTTCCCGGCCGGCGCGCCCGACTCGGGCCTCTACGCCACGCTCTACGCGCTGCCGTGGAACCTGCCCCCCAGCTCGCCGATCACCGCCTCGGCGCAGGACGAGGCGGGCAACGCGGTCTCGCGCGCGCTCGCGGTCGACATCCGCCCGCGCAGGTTCCCGATGGACACCATCGAGATCAGCGAGCAGTTCCTCGCGAGCAAGATGCCGGAGCTCCTGCCCGAGCGCGGGCAGATCCCTCCCGACCAGCTCCTCGCCGCCTTCCTCACCGTCAACCGCGACAAGCGGAAGGAAGCCGAGGAGATGAAGCGGAGGCTCGGGCAGAAGAGCAAGCCCGCGCCGCTCTTCGAGGGCGCGTTCCTGCAGCCGCGCAACACGAAGGTGTTCTCGAACTTCGCCGAGACGCGCACCTACCGCTACCAGGGCAAGGACGTCGACACCCAGGTGCACCTGGGCTACGACCTGGCCTCCCTCAAGCACAGCCCGGTGCCCGCGGCCAACACGGGCGTGGTGGTCTACGCGGCGCCGCTCAACATCTACGGCAACGCGGTGGTGGTGGACCACGGCTGGGGACTGCAGACGCTCTACGGCCACCTCTCGACGCTCGAGGTGAAGGAGGGCGACGAGGTGAAGAAGGGGCAGGAGCTCGGCCGGAGCGGCGCCACCGGCCTGGCCCTGGGCGACCACCTGCACTTCGAGGTGCTCATCCAGGGCATCTCGGTCACGCCGGTCGAGTGGTGGGACGGCAAGTGGATCCGCGACCACGTCGGCCGCCCGCTCCGCGAGGCCAACATCCCGCTGCTCCAGTCCGACCAGCCGGAGGCCGGCGCCGCCGAGGAGCGCCCCACCGCCCCCACCCCCCGCCGCCGCGCCCGCCGCTAGGCCGGGGTCAGGTCTTACACTCCGACATTTTTCACCCGCGCCGGTGGTCTGCCCGGCGTCAGCCGCGGGAAATGTCGGAATGTAAGACCTGACCCCAGATCGCGCCCGGGGGGATGAAGTCGCCGATGACGCCCAGGAGGGTGTCGAGCAGGGCGGGGCGGGGCTGCAGGAAGCGCGCGGCGGCGTTGGCCAGGCGGCGGTGGTGGATGACGAGCTGCAGCGCGCGGGTGACGCGCGCCTTGCCGGCGAAGGCCTCGCGCCGGGCCGTCGCGTAGGGCGCCAGCGCCGCCACCCCGACGTCGTCGCGCGCGAGCGCGGCGTGCGCCACCTCCGCGAGCAGCTCTGCTCCGCGCAGCGCGGTGAAGAGCCCCTCGCCGGTGAACGGGTCGTAGAAGCCCGCCGCGTCGCCCGCCAGCATCACGCCGGCCACGCGCGGCTCCCTCACCCGGTACGCGAGCGGCCCCATCACCCGCAGGGGGCCTTCCGCCCGCATCCCGGCCACCCGCGTCCGCAGGTGCCGGAGCTGCTTGATCCGCGCCTCGAAGAACGCCTCCATGCGCCCGCGGTACGGCCGCGCGTGCGCGAGCGGCACCACCAGGCTCACGTTGACGAGCCCGGGCGCCACCGGGTTCAGGATGGAGTAGTCGGGTGGATCGACGTAGATCTCGCCACGGTCGTCGAGCCCCTCGATGCCGCTCGCGTACTGGATGAGCGCCAGCCGCTGCAGCCGGTGCGGCCGCCGCAGCCCGAGCGCGCGCGCCACCACCGAGCCGCGCCCGTCGGCGCCCACCACCAGCCGCGCCCCCACGTCGATCCGCGCCCCGTCCTCGTCCTCCGCCTGCACGCCGACCACGCGGTCGCCCTCGCGCAGGAGCCCGGTCACCCGGTGCCGCTCGCGCACGTCCACCGGCAGCGCCCGCGCCCGCTCCACCAGGATGCGGTCGAAGATCTGCCGCGGGACCGCGAGGCCGTGGTCCCGGTACCCGCGCCACCGCCCGCCGGTCGGGTAGGTCCCGTCGAGCACGGTGCCGTCGGGCGCGGTGATGCGCATGCCGTGGAGCGGCCGCGCCCCCGCCGCATCCACCGCCTTGAGCACGCCCAGGCGGTCGAGCACGCGCGCGGCCTCGGGCGAGAGGTACTCTCCGCAGATCTTCGGACGCGGGAACGCGGCCTTGTCGAGGAGGGTGACCGCGAGGCCGCGCTCGGCCAGCAGGATGGCGGTCGCGGCGCCGGCCGGCCCGGCGCCGACCACGACCGCGTCGGCGCGCGTCACGGCTCGGTCCGGTCGGGATCGGCGCCGGTCACCGCTTGGCCCGCACCGCGCAGAATCGAAAGTAGGGCCAGTGGTGCACGACGCTGGCGTCCGTCACCCCCGCCTTCTCGCACAGCCCGCTCACCTCGAGCGGCGTGTACGAGCGCCGCACCGACAGCGGGCCGTCGTGCCGCGAGATCGCGCTCCGGGTGATGAAGCGCGTGATCAGCCACACCACCGCGTGCGCGATGCGCGAGCGCACCAGGTCGTTCACGATCATGCCCACCCGCGCGGCCGCGTCCATCTCCGCGAAGTAGCGCACGCCCGCGTCCGGCTCCAGGTGATGCAGCGTCATCGCGGAGATGGTGAGGTCGACCGAGCCCCGCCGGATCGGCAGCGCGAGCGCGTCGCCCCGCAGGAAGGAGATCTCCGGGTAGTCGCGCACCACCCGCGCCGCGATGCGGAGGGTGGCCGCGTCGCGATCCAGCGCGAACACGCGGATGCGCCGGCCCTCGCGCCGGGCCCAGCGCACCAGCGCGCGCGGGATGTCCCCCGCCCCGGTGCCCACGTCGAGCACGGTGATGAGATGGTCGGCGGGCAGCGCGGCGAGCAGGCGCCTGACGTGGATCATGGTGACCATGCGTCCGCCGAACAATCCGTTCACGCGCGATATGTCCATCATGCAGCACGCCATCTCGTCGAAGGCCACCGGCAACGGCCCGTCGATGATCTCGAGCACGCCGGCCGCCCGCGCCAGGGGAGGGAAGAGCGGCATTACCAGCGGAGCAGGGCACCCTCGGCCGCGAACCCCGGCCCCAGGGCGATCATGAGTCCCCAGTCGCCCGGCACCGGCTCCCCGGACCGCAGGAGGTCGTCGAGCACGAACACCACGGTGGCGGACGACATGTTCCCGTACTCCTGGAGCACCTTCCGGGAGTGCGCGAGCCGCGACTCGTCGAGCATCATCAGCCGGCCCACCTGCTCGATCACGCGGCGCCCCGCGGAGTGCAGCACGAAGTGGGCGATGTCCTCGGTCTTGAGCCCGTTGCCCGCCATCAGCGCGTCGGCCATCTCCTTCATCATGCCCGCGCCGATGCGCCGCACGTCCTTGGAGAGGACCACCCGCGGGCGCCCGCCCGGATACTCGAAGCCCATCGCGCCCAGGTGCTCGGAGCGGAACATGGTGCGGTGCTCGACGATCTCGGGTCCCGCGCCGTCCCCGCTGATCGCGATGGCCCCCGCCCCGTCGGCGAAGATCGCGTGGGCCACCGCGCTCTCGAGCCGATCGTCGAGGAAGTAGGCGGCCGAGCAGATCTCCACCGCCACCGTCACCGCGCGGTGGTCGGGGAACGCGCGCAGGTGGTTGGAGGCCTGCTGCATCGCCACCATCGCGCTCGCGCAGCCGGTGTCGCCCACGTGCACGCGCTGGATGGTCGACTTGAGCCCGAGCCGGTCGATGATCTGCGCGTCGAGGCTCGGGCACACCCGCCCGGTGCAGGTGGTGGTGGCCAGGAAGTCCACGTCCTCGCGTCGCCAGCCCGCCCGCTCGATGGCCTGCGTCACCGCCGCGGTGCCGACCTCCACCGCCCCGCGGCGCCAGCGATCGTTGAGCTGGTCCACGCTCTCGTCGGGCGTGAACGTCTCCGGGTCCATGTAGAGGTGGCGCGTCTCGATCAGGCTGTTGCTGAAGAAGCCCATGCGTCGCGGATCGTCGTAGCCCGACATGCGCAGCACGGTGGCCTGGTCGTAGCGCCAGGGCGGGGTGGCGGTCGCGACGGCGGCGATCTTCGGCGCGGCCATGATGGGCGAGGCTACACCTCGGTTTCGACCTTGTCTACTCGCCCCCGGCTGCCACTTGTCTTGAGCGGAGGACGGGGGCAATATCGTCACTCGCAGCCATCCCCTCGTCGCCAAGGAGCCGCGGATGCCGCTCTTCTCGTTCGAAGGCAAGTCGCCGCGCGTGCACCCCACCGCGTTCATCGCGCCCACCGCCAACCTGATCGGCGACGTCACGGTGGAGGAGAACGCCTCGGTCTGGTACAACACCGTCCTCCGCGCCGACTTCAACCCGATCGTGATCCGACGCGGCGCCAACGTGCAGGACTGCGCGGTCATCCACGTCACCCCGGCCGGCGGCGTCGAGATCGGCCCCGGCGCCACCGTCGGCCACCTCTGCCTCGTCCACGCCGCCACCGTCGGCGAGGAGGCGCTGGTCGGCAATTCCTCCACGCTGCTCGACGGCGTCAAGATCGGCGCGCGCGCCATGGTGGCGGCCGGCTCGCTGGTGACGCCGGGCACCGACATCCCCGACGGGGTGCTCGCCATGGGCGCTCCCTGCAAGGTGAAGGGCCCGCTCGCGGGCACCCCGGCCGAGCGCTGGGTGCAGATGAACCCGGCCGGCTACCAGGCCCTGGCCCAGCGCCACCGCAAGGGAGTGCAGCCCGCGTGACCGCCGACCCGGCCCGCCACATCCTGCTCACCGGCTTCGAGCCCTTCGACACCGACGCGGTGAACCCATCGGGCGAGGTGGCCAAGCAGCTCGACGGCCGGCTCGTCGGCGGGTGCGTGGTGCGGAGCGTGATCCTGCCGGTGCAGCACGAGGCCGCGCGCGCGGTGGTGGCCCCGTTGCTCGGCGCGCCGGGGCTGGTCGCGGTGGTGCACCTGGGCCTGGCCGGAGGGCGCGCACGGGTCTCGCTCGAGCGCGTGGCGGTGAACGTGATGGACTACTCGCGGCCGGACGCGCACGGGCAGGTGCTGCGCGACGTGCCGTGCGTGGCGGACGGGCCGGCCGCCTACTTCAGCACCCTGCCGCTGCGGGCCATGCTGGCCGCGCTGACCGCGGAGGGCATCCCCGCCGCGATCTCGAACACCGCGGGCACCTACCTCTGCAACGACATCTCCTACACCACGCTGCACGCGCTCGCCCGGCGGGGTCTGCCCGTCCCGGCCGGCTTCGTCCACCTGCCCTTCCTGCCCTCGATGGTGGCCGCGCACGGCCTCGAGGAGCCCAGCATGGACCTGCCGGTGATGGCCCGCGCGGTCGAGGTCGCGCTGCCGCCGGTGATCGCCCCGCGCGCCTGACCTCACCGGGCGGTCGCGCCCCCCGTCGCCGGATCGGGTCCGCCCGGCGAGCTACCCGAGATAGGCCCGCTGCACCCGCTCGTCGCTGAGCAGCGCGGCGGCGGGACCGGAGATCGTCAGGCGGCCCGCCTCCAGCACGTACGCCCGGTCCGCGACCTGGAGCGCCAGGCTCGCGTTCTGCTCGACGAGCAGGATGGTGACGCCGGCCTCGTGCAGGTCGCGGATGATCTGGAAGATGGCGCGCACGATCAGCGGGGCCAGCCCGAGCGACGGCTCGTCCAGCAGCAGGAGCCGGGGACGGCTCATGAGGGCGCGGGCGATCGCCAGCATCTGCTGCTCGCCCCCGCTCAGCGTGCCCGCCATCTGGTGCCGCCGCTCGGCCAGGCGCGGAAAGCGCGCGAACTGGCGCTCGAGGTCGGCCTGGATCTCACCGCCGTCCGATCGGGTGTAGGCGCCGAGCAGGAGGTTGTCGACCACGCTCTGCCGGGCGAGCATGCGC
>Ga0310810_10005678_pt1 | contig 13998 bp, 12 predicted proteins | sample NCmetagenome_FD_207641 | JGI IMG/M metagenome (GOLD analysis project Ga0310810, IMG submission 207641) | Soil microbial communities from experimental microcosm in Duke University, North Carolina, United States - NC | ecosystem: Engineered > Artificial ecosystem > Soil microcosm > Unclassified ... | reverse complement strand
GATAGGTCTCGGCGCGCCGGGCGATGGAGCGCGGGTCGCGGTCGTAGGGCTTGCCGTCCATCGGCTCGTAGACGTCGCAGGTGATGTTGAGCACCGGCTCGTCGGTGAACGGGTCCATGCGCGCGGTGGAGGCGTCCGGCATGAGCAGCATGTCGGAGGCCTGGATGCCTTTCCAGCCGGCGATCGACGAGCCGTCGAAAGCGTGGCCCGCCTCGAACTTGTCCTTGCCGAAATACCTGACCGGCACCGTGACGTGCTGCTCCTTGCCGCGCGTGTCGGTGAAGCGCAGGTCGACGAACTTCACCTCCTTGTCCTTGATGAGCTTCAATACCTCGTCTGGCGTCGTCGCCATTGCGGCTCTCTCCTCGCTGTCGATTTGTCGCTGGTTTGGTTAGGCGCTGTAGTGCGGCTTTTGAGCAGATTCCATGCCACTGCTCGTCCCCGGAGCAGGCGGCCATTCTAACCATCTCGCGTGCACTCTACGGGGGCATGGACGGGCTGCTTGCACAAGGCCGGTGCATCTAGAATCGGGGCAGTGGTGGACGAGATCAGGAAAGCCGCCGCCGAGCGGGGCCGGCAGATGGGGCTGCGGTACGCCGGGGCGCTGCTGCCCGGCGAGGCGCACCGGCTGATGCAGGCGGGGGTCCGGCTGGTGGACGTGCGGACCCAGCCCGAGCTCGCCTACGTCGGGCGCATTCCCGGCGCCGCCGCCGTCGAATGGCAGACCTGGCCGGGCAGCCGGCCGAACCCGCAGTTCCTCGCCCAGCTCGCCGAGATCGTCCCCAAGGAGGCGCCGGTGATGTTCATCTGCCGCTCCGGGGCGCGCTCGCACGCCGCGGCCGACGCGGCGCTGCAGGCCGGTTGGCGCGAGGCCTACAATGTCCTCGAAGGCTTCGAAGGCGAGAAGGACAGCGAGCAGCACCGCAATACCAAGAACGGCTGGCGCAAAGCCGGCCTGCCGTGGACCCAGAGCTAGCTAGCGCTTTTATCCAGAGGAGGAGAGAACCATGAGTCGTCGCAAGTTCCTGACGGGCGCCGCCGCCGCTTTGAGCGGCGCCGCCGTATCGCAGGCCGTCGCCCAGACCCCGTCGCTGCCGAGCATCCGCTGGCGTTGCGCGTCGAGCTTCCCGAAGAGCCTCGACACGATCTACGGCGGCGGCGAGGTGGTCGCCCGGCGCGTCGAGGCGATCACCGGCGGCAAGTTCCAGATCCGCGTCTTCGCCGCGGGCGAGATCGTGCCGGCGTTCGGCGTGGTCGACGCCATCCAGCAGGGCACCATCGAGTGCGCGCACACCGCGAGCTACTACTTCGTCGGCAAGAACAAGGCGTTCGCCTTCGACACCACGCTGCCCTTCGGCATGAACCAGCGCGAGCAGAACGCCTGGATGTACTACGGCGGCGGCCTCGATCTCGTGCGCGCCTTCTTCAAGGACTTCGGCCTGATCTCCTTCCCCGCCGGCAACACCGGCGCGCAGATGGGCGGCTGGTGGCGCAAGGAAGTGCGCTCGGTGAAGGACCTCAAGGGCGTGAAGATGCGCATCGCGGGGCTCGGCGGCGAGGTGATGGCGCGCCTCGGCGCGGTGCCGCAGCAGATCGCCGGCGGCGACATCTATCCCGCGCTCGAGCGCGGCGCCATCGATTCCGCCGAGTGGGTCGGCCCCTACGACGACGAGAAGCTCGGCTTCTTCAAGGTCGCGCCGCACTACTACTTCCCCGGCTGGTGGGAGTCGAACTCGATGTACTCGTTCTACGTCGGCCAGAAGGAATGGGACAAGCTGCCCAAGGAGTACCAGGCGGCGCTCGAGGCGGCATGCTACGAGGCCAACATCGACATGATGGCCAAGTACGACGCGAAGAACGTCCCGGCGCTCGAGCGGCTGGTGAAGAACGGCGTCAAGCTGCACCAGTTCTCGACCGACATCCTCAGGGCGGCGCAGCAGGCGGCCTACGAGCTCTACGAGGACGAGGCGGGCAAGAACCCGGCGTGGAAGAAGATCTACGAGCCGTGGAAGAAGTTCCGCTCCGACCAGTTCCTCTGGCACCGGGTGCAGGAGTTCGCCTACGAGAGCTTCGTCTACAGCAATCCGCTCGGCCGCAAGCCGGCCGCCGGCAAGAAGAAGTAGCTACCTGCCTCCGCGCAGCGCGCGCTCGACCTCGGAAGCCGTGTCGCCGGATTCCTGCCCGCCTTCGGCGGGCGGCGCGGCTTCCTCGGGCGCCTGCTGCGGCTCTTCCTGCGGCGCCGCCGGCGGCTCGGTTCCTTCGAAGTTGAGCTGGCGGCGCAGCTCCTCCTCGCCGGTGCCCTTGACCGTCGCCGCGGCGGTGACGTTGCCGGTGACGAGGTTCGGGAAGGCGATCACCGTCGCCACCATGAGGACCTGGATGACGACGAACGGGATCGCGCCCCAGTAGATGTCGGCGGTCTTGACGATCTTCGGCGCGACGCTCCTCAGGTAGAAGAGCGCGAAGCCGAACGGCGGGTGCAGGAACGAGGTCTGCATGTTCACCGCGAGCAGCACGCCGAACCAGATGAGGTCGATGCCGAGCTTCTGCGCCACCGGCGTGAGCAGCGGCACCATGATGAAGGCGATCTCGAAGTAATCGAGGAAGAACGCGAGGAAGAAGATCATCACGTTCACCACGATCAGGAAGCCGAGCGCGCCGCCCGGGACGTGCAGCAGCAGCCGCTCGACCCACAGGTCGCCGTCGACGCCGCGGAACACCAGGCTGAACACCGTCGAGCCGACCAGGATGAACATGACGAAGCTGGTCATGGTGGCGGTCGACTCGACCGCTTCGCGCAGGAGCTTCCACGAGAGCTTGCGCTTGACGAGCGCGAGGATGAGCGCGCCGGTCGCGCCCATGCCGCCGCCTTCGGTGGGCGTCGCCACGCCGAGGAAGATCGTGCCGAGCACGAGGAAGATCAGCACCAGCGGCGGGATCATCGAGGTGACCACGCGCAGCGCCAGCTTGCCGCCGTGCAGGGTGCGCATCTCGGGCGGGCAGCCCGGCGCCGCCGCCGGCTTCGCGATCGAGACGATGAACACCCACACCGCATACGCCGCCGCGAGCCCGAGCCCGGGGAAGAGCGCGCCCTCGTACATGTCGCCGACCGAGACGCCCATCTGGTCGGCGAGCACGATCAGCACCAGGCTGGGCGGGATGATCTGCGCGAGCGTGCCCGAGGCGGCGATCACGCCGGTCGACAGGCGGTTCGAGTAGCCGTAGCGCATCATCACCGGCAGCGAGATCAGCCCCATCGCGAGCACCGAGGCCGCGACCACGCCGGTCGTCGCGGCGAGCAGCGCGCCGACGAACACCACCGCGTAGGCGATGCCGCCGCGGATCGAGCCGAACACCTGGCCGATGGTGTCGAGCAGGTCCTCGGCCATGCCGCTCCGCTCGAGGATCAGCCCCATCAGCGTGAAGAACGGGATGGCGAGCAGCGTCGAGTTGCCCATGATGCCGAGCACCCGCTCGGGCAGTGCCTGCAGCAGCGCCGGCTGCAGCATGCCGAGCTCGATGCCGAGGTAGCCGAACGCGAGGCCGGTGAAGGCGAGCGAGAAGGCGACCGGATAGCCGATGAGCAGGAACACCACCAGCCCGGCGAACATGATCGGCGCCATGTACTGCGCGAGCATCACGCGGCGTGGCCCTTCTTCTCGAACTCCGACTCGGGCACGAGGCCGCGCAGGAAGCCGGCGCGCTTGATGATCTCCGAGACGCCCTGCAGCGCGAGCAGGCCGAACGCCAACGGGATCAGCAGCCGCACCGGCCAGCGGATCAGGCCGCCCGGGTCGGACGAGTACTCCTGGATGTCGTAGGAGTTGACGAGCGAGGGCCAGCTGTACCAGGCGATGCTGAGCGTGGCGGGCAGCAGCATGAAGATGCCGCCCAGGATGTGGATCCACGCCTGCACGCGCGGCGAAAGCCTGCCCGCCAGCACGTCGATGTTCACGTGCTCGTGGCGCTTGAGCGTATAGCCGGCGACCAGCAGCCAGACCGCAGCGTTGAGGTACCACTGGATCTCGAGCCACGCGTTCGAGCCGATGTTGAGCGCGTAGCGCGCCGTCGCCGCCGCGGCGCAGATCACCACCGCGGCGAGGCCGAGCCACGAGACCGAGCGGCCGATGAGCTCGTTCACGCGGTCGATCGTGCGCGCCAGGCGCAGGAGCTTTTTCATGCCGCCCAGTTGACCCAGCCGAAGTGTGCCGTCGCGAGCACGAGCAGGCCGAATACTATCCGGTACCAGGCAAAGGGACGGAAGTCGTGGCTCGCCACGTAGCGGATCAGCCAGCGGACCACGACGAACGCCGAGACGAACGCCGCGACCGCGCCGACCGCGAACAGGCCCAGATCGTGCGAGGAAAGCAGCGCGCGGTTCTTCCACAGGTCGTACAGGCCCGCGGCGACGAGCGTCGGCACGGCGAGGAAGAACGAGAACTCGGTCGCCGCGCGGCGCGACAGGCCGAACAGCATGCCGCCGATGATCGTCGCGCCGGAGCGCGACGTGCCCGGGATCAGCGCGCAGCATTGCGCGATGCCGACCTTCAGTGCATCGACGGGCGTCATGTCGCGGGTGTTCGCGATCTTCGAAGGAAGGTTTCTTCTCTCCACCCAGAGGATGATGACGCCGCCGATGATGAAGGCGAGCGCCACGGGCACCGGCTTGAAGAGATAGGCCTTGATGTACTTCGCGAAGGCGAGCCCGAGCACCGCCGCCGGAATGAAGGCGACGACGAGGTTGCGATAGAGCGCGACGTCGATGCGGAAGAAGCGGGCGCGGTACTCCCAGAGCACGGCCAGCATCGCGCCGGTCTGGATCACCACCTCGAACACCTTGCCGCGCTCGTCGTTGAAGCCGAGCAGGCTGCCGGCGAGGATCAGGTGCCCGGTGCTAGAGACGGGCAGGAACTCGGTCAGGCCCTCGACGACGCCGAGGATCAGGGCATTCAGGAGGTCGGTCATCGCCTTTCTTGCATCTTTTGACAGCCGGGGACGAAACCCAACGGGCTATCGGCTATCCCATTGTCCGGGACGGTCTCCCGCCTATTCCGGCCGGCGTAATGTTAGAGCAGTGAAGAAGCAGATTCCCGTCAGTTCGCTGCGTTTCGGCATGTACGTCGCCGAGCTCGACCGTCCCTGGACCGACACGCCGTTCCTGTTCCAGGGCTTCGTGCTCGCCACGCAGCAGCAGCTCGACACCCTGCACAAGTACTGCAAGACGGTGTTCGTCGACACCGAGCGCGGCCTCGCGCCGCCGAGCGAGCCGCGCGCCGCGCACGCCGAGCGCAACTCGGTCGAGCAGGAGTTCCGCGTCGCCGGGACGGTCCACACGCTGAGCCGCGCCACGGTGCGCGAGCTGCTGCGCGCGGTGCGCATCGGCCGCACGCTGGACAGCCGCCAGGTGGTCGCCGCGGTCACCAGCATGACGCAGAGCGTGCTGCGCAACCCGGACGCGCTGCTGCTCTTCGCCCAGCTGCGCGCCAAGGGCGAGTACAGCGAGGCGCACGCGCTCGACGTGGCGATCTACATGATCACCTTCGGCCGCTTCCTGCAGCTCGAGGCGCGCCAGATCGAGTTCCTCGGCTACCTCGGGCTGCTGCAGGACATCGGCAAGGTGCGCCTCGCCGCCGAGCTGCTCGAGAAGAGCGGGCGCCTCTCGATCGAGGAATACGAGCAGGCGAAGCTGCACGTGCGCTACTCGCAGGAGATCCTGCGCGCCACGCCGGGACTGCCGAGCGGCCTCGCCGAGGCCGCGGCGCTGCACCACGAGCGCCTCGACGGCAGCGGCTATCCGAAGGGGCTGCGCGGCAGCGAGATCGGCCGCGACGGCCTGATCGCCGGCATCGTCGACACCTTCGACGCGCTCACCGTGAAGCGCCCCTACGCCGAGGCGATGTCGCCCTCGGCGGCGATCAGCATGCTGTACAAGTGGCGCGGCGTGTACTTCGACGCGAGCCTGGTCGAGCAGTTCATCCGCTGCCTCGGCATTTTCCCGATCGGCAGCCTGGTCGAGCTGAACACCGGCGAGGTGGGCGTGGTGATCGCGCAGAACCCGGCGAAGCGCCTGCTGCCGCGCGTGATGGTGATCCGCGACGCCGAGCGCCGGCCGATGATCCCGCAGAAGCTGCTCGACCTGTCGCGCTCGCCGATGGCGTCGCCGGAGGAGCCCTACCGCATCCGCGGCACGCTCGAGGCCGGCGCCGTGGAGTTCGACGCCGACGAGCTGTTCATGAAGTAGCCGGCCGGCCGGGCGTCGCGCCGCCGATCCCCTGGCCGACCACTTCGAGGATGCGCAGCCGCGAGTCGCTCTTCGACAGCCAGTCGTCGATGCCGTGCGCGCCGGCGTCGCCGAGATCGGCTTCGTCGTTGGCCAGCGCGGCGAGCATGATGATGCGCGTGCCGTCCAGGCGCGCGCGCATCGCGCTGCGCATCTCGGCGAGCAGGCCGAGCGAGTCGGCGGCATCGCCGAGGCGCCGGCTGAGCAGCCACGCCGCGTATTTCCAGCGGCCGAGCAGCGCCCGCGTGGCGTTGGCATCCGCCGCCATGTCGACGCGATAGCCGCCCTTCTCGAGCACCATCGCCAGGTACTCGGCCGAGACCCGGTCCTCTTCGCTGACCAGCACGCGCACCGCGTCGTCGGCCGCCGCCTCCTCGGGGCGCAGCACCGGCAGCTCGAAGAAGAAGCTCGTGCCGCCGCCGGCGCGGTCCTCGAAGCCGATCTGCCCCTGCATCATCTCGATCAGCCGCTTGCAGATGGCGAGCCCGAGCCCGGCGCCGCCCTTGATCTGCGAGTCGGCGAGGTCGGCCTGCGCGAAGCGGCCGAAGATGCGCGAGCGGAACTTCTCCGGGATGCCGGGCCCGCGGTCGCTCACCAGCACGCGCACGCGCTCGCCGGCGCGCTGCACCGCCACCTCGACCCTGCCGCCCGGCGGCGAGAACTTCGCGGCGTTCGACAGCAGGTTGGTCATCACCTGCATGAGGCGCTTGCGGTCGGCGCGCACGTCGAGGCGCGGCGGCTCGGCCTCGAGCGCGAGGCGCACGTGGAAGCGGTCGGCGTAGCCCTGGTTCAGGCGCAGCGACTCGCGCACCAGCTCGTCGAGCGCGAGCGTCTCGGGCACGAGCGAGAGCCGCCCCGACTCGAGCTTCTCGATGTCCAGCACCTCGTTGATCAGGTCGAGCAGGCGCTGGCCGTTGCGCTCGGCGAGATCGACCAGCTCGGCCTGGTCCTTGTCGAGCTCGCCCAGCGCGCCGCTGGTCAGGAGCTGCAGCGAGCCGAGGATCGAGGTGAGCGGCGTGCGCAGCTCGTGGCTGAGCGTCGAGGTGAACTCGCTGCGCACGCGCTCGGCGGTGCGCTGCTGCGTGATGTCGCGCCCCTGCATGACCACCGAGGAGACCCGGCCCTCGTCGTCGACCAGCGGCGTGACGGTCCACTCGCAGGCGAGCTCGAGCCCGTCGCGGCGCAGGCAGCGCTCGGCCACCGTGGTCGCCGGCCGGCCCGCCGCGACGATGCCGTCCCACCAGGCCTGCGTCGCCTCGCGCTCCTCCGGCGCGAGCAGCATGTGGAAGCAGTTGCGCCCGGCGAGCTCGGGCGCGGCATAGCCGAACAGGTTCTCGGCCGCGGGATTGATGTCGAGGATCGTGCCGTTCGCGTCGACCTCGAGCACCGCGATCGGCGCACGCTCGGAGTACAGGCTGAGCTTGCGCGCCGCCGCCTGGACCTGGCGGTGCGCCTCGAGCAGGCTGTCGAGCTGCTCGCCGAGCTGCATCTGGGTATCGGCGTTCTCGTCGGAGAGCTTCTGGTAGGCGTCGCGCAGGCCGTAGGCGTTGGCGAACGTGCGCCCGAGCTGCACCGCGCTCGCGACGTTCGCCGCGTAAAGCAGCGGCACGGCGGCGCCGAGCCAGCGCAGGAAGTCCTCGCCGAAGGCGAACAGCACCACGCCGAAGGGCAGCAGCGCGGCCGCCGCGAACAGGGCATAGACCCACCACAGCGTCGAGAACACCGGCACCGCGCCGGAAGCGACGAGCGCCACCGCGAAGGCCACCAGGACCTGCTCGCCTTCGCCGCCGGGAAAGAACACCGCGGCGGCGAAGCCCCAGCCGGCGCCGAGGCCGGCGGCGGCGATGGCCAGGCGGCGCACCCACGCCGCGCGAGCCTCGGACGGCGGCGCGGCGCGGCGATAGCCGGCCCACAGCGCCGCCGTGGCGCCCGCGAGCAGCGCCATGACGCCCAGCCAGAAGGCGATGATCTCGTGCGGGCGCGAGGTCCAGAGCGCCGCGGCGAGCAGCACGGCGAGCGCCGTGCTCGCGCCGAGCGCCGCAGGGAGCCTGCGGTAGGCGAACTCGCAGCGATGGCCGAGCACCGAGGCCTGTTCCGGCATCGGGTAATCTTACGGCAAGGGGAAGGCCTTGAAGAAAAGCGTGCGGGTGGAAGACCTGCAGTTCGGCATGTACGTCGCGGAGCTCGACCGTCCGTGGACCGACACGCCGTTCCTGTTCCAGGGATTCGTGCTCGAGCGGCCCGAGCAGGTCGAGACGCTGAAGAAGTACTGCCGCTCGGTGCTGGTCGACACCGAGCGCAGCACGCTGCGCGACGCCCCGGCGCTCAAGCCGGCGCCGACGCGCTACCGCGAGCAGGTTCCCGTCGAGCGGGAGGTCGAGCGCGCGAAGAGCGTGCACGCGGGCGCCGAGCGCGCGCTCGGCGACGCGTTCAACGCGGTGCGAGCGGCGCGCACGCTCGACGCGGCGAGCGTGGAGCAGGCGGTCGCCGGGATGACCGAGAGCGTGCTGCGCAATCCCGACGCGCTGCTGCTCTTCAGCCAGCTGCGCGAGAAGGGCGACTACACCGTCTCGCACGCGCTCGACGTCGCAGTGTACATGGTGTCGTTCGGCCGATTCCTGCAGCTCTCGCTCGAGGACATCACCACGCTCGGCTACCTCGGCCTGATGCAGGACGTCGGCAAGATCCGCGTTCCTGACGCGATCCTCGGCAAGCGCGACCGGCTAACGGCCGAAGAGTTCGAGCAGGCGAAGCGCCACGTCGCGCACTCGGCCGACATCCTGCGCACCACGCCCGGCATGCCGGGGCACATCGCCGAGCTCGCGCTGCTGCACCACGAGCGGCTCGACGGCAGCGGCTACCCGCAGGCGCTCAGGGGCAAAGCGATCGGCCTGCTCGGCTCGATCGCGGCGATCGTCGATACCTTCGACGCGCTGACTGCGCGCCGGCCCTATGCCGAGGCGGTCTCGCCCTCGGCCGCCCTCAGCATGCTGTACAAATGGCGCGGCAGCTTCTTCGATGCCGACCTGGTCGAGCAGTTCATCCGCTGCATCGGCATCTTCCCGCTCGGCAGCGTGGTCGAGCTGAACAGCGGCGAGGTCGGCATCGTCATCGCCCAGAACCTGGAGAAGCGGCTCCTGCCGCGCGTGATGGTGATCCGCGACGGCGGCGGCAACCCGCTCAAGCCGCAGAAGCTGCTCGACCTCGCGCGCAACCCGCACGCCCGCCCGGGCGAGCCCTACCGCATCAAGCGCACCCTCGAGTACGGCAAGGCGCCGGTGAGCGCGCAGTCGCTCTTCATGACCTAGCTACTGCTTGTTGTAGAGCTCGCCGCCCTTCTTGACGAACTCGACCGCCTTCTCCTTCATGCCGTTCTCGACGTAGTCGCGCACGTCCTGCGTGATCTTCATCGAGCAGAAGTGCGGCCCGCACATCGAGCAGAAGTGCGCGACTTTCGCGCCATCCTGCGGCAGCGTCTCGTCGTGGAACTCCTTGGCGGTGTCCGGGTCGAGGCCGAGGTTGAACTGGTCCTGCCAGCGGAACTCGAAGCGCGCCTTCGACAGCGCGTTGTCGCGCAGCTGCGCGCCGGGATGGCCCTTGGCGAGATCGGCGGCGTGGGCGGCGATCTTGTAGGCCATGATGCCGTCCTTCACGTCCTTCTTGTTCGGCAGCCCGAGGTGCTCCTTCGGCGTCACGTAGCAGAGCATCGCCGTGCCGTACCAGCCGATCATCGCCGCGCCGATCGCGCTGGTGATGTGGTCGTAGCCGGGCGCGATGTCGGTGGTGAGCGGTCCGAGCGTATAGAACGGCGCCTCGTCGCAGTGCTCGAGCTGCAGGTCCATGTTCTCCTTGATGAGCTGCATCGGAACATGGCCCGGCCCTTCGATCATCACCTGGCAGTCGTGCTTCCAGGCTGTTTTCGTCAATTCCCCCAAAGTACGAAGTTCAGCGAGCTGGGCTTCGTCGTTCGCGTCGTAGATCGACCCCGGCCGCAGGCCGTCGCCGAGCGAGAACGACACGTCGTACGCGGCCATGATCTCGCAGATCTCGTCGAAATGCGTGTAGAGGAAGCTCTCCCGGTGGTGCGCGAGGCACCACTTGGCCATGATCGAGCCGCCGCGCGAGACGATGCCGGTCATGCGCTTCGCGGTGAGCGGGATGAACGGCAGCCGCACGCCCGCGTGGATGGTGAAGTAGTCGACGCCCTGCTCGGCCTGCTCGATCAGCGTGTCGCGGAAGATCTCCCAGCTCAGCTCCTCGGCCTTGCCGTCCACCTTTTCCAGCGCCTGGTAGATCGGCACCGTGCCGATCGGCACCGGGCTGTTGCGGACGATCCACTCGCGCGTCTCGTGGATGTGCTTGCCGGTCGAGAGGTCCATGACCGTGTCGGCGCCCCAGCGGATCGCCCAGGTCATCTTGTCCACTTCCTCGCCGATCGACGAGCTGACCGCCGAGTTGCCGATGTTGCAGTTGATCTTCACCAGGAAATTGCGGCCGATGATCATCGGCTCGGACTCCGGGTGGTTGAGGTTGGCCGGGATGATCGCTCGGCCGCGCGCCACCTCGCTCCTCACGAACTCCGGCGTGATCTCCTTCGGCAGGCTGGCGCCGAACGACTGGCCGGCGTGCTGCCGGCGAAGCTCTTCGGCGAAGCCTTCCATGCGCTGGTTCTCGCGCACCGCGATGAATTCCATCTCCGGCGTGACGATCCCTTTGCGCGCGTAGTGCATCTGCGTCACGCAAGCCGTGCCGCGGCGCGGCTTGCGGTGCAGGTCGAAGCGCAGCTCGGCAAGCTTCGGGTCGGCGAGCCGGCGCCGGCCGTACTCGGAGCTCGGCCCACCCAGCACGACGCAATCGTTTCTGGCGGAGATCCACGGCTCGCGCAGCGCCGGCAGGCCCTTGCGGATGTCGATCTTCGCCGCCGGGTCGGTGTAGGGCCCCGAGGTGTCGTAAACGCGGATCGCGGGGTGGCCGGCGGTCTGCGCGATCTCGCGCATCGGCACGCGCAGCGGGCCTACGTAGACCTTGCGCGAAGCGGGCAACGGCTGGACCGCCGCCTCGTCGACGTGGGCGGTGGCGGCTAGGAACTTCGGATTGGCGTTCATCGGCGCTTCCTTCGGCGGCATTACCCGCATCAGGTTCTAAGGGACTCTCTCACCCGCCCGACCGGGCAGGACCCCTGCGAGAGACCGAAGTTACGGCAATCGCGGCGCGAATACAACGCTTTGGTAAACTTGCGCGCTCCGCAGGGACAATCACGAGATGAACGTCGAGCAGGCGCGCGCCAACATGGTCGAGCAGCAGATCCGCACCTGGGAGGTGCTCGACCAGGACGTGCTCGACCTGCTCTACGCCGTGCCGCGCGAGGAATTCGTGCCGCCGCCGCACAAGGCGCTCGCCTTCTCGGACCTGCAGATTCCGCTCGGCGACTCGCAGCGCATGTGGGAGCCGAAGCTCGAGGCCCGCGTCGTGCAGGAGCTCTCGGTGCACAAGACCGACCGCGTGCTCGAGGTGGGCACGGGCAGCGGCTACCTGACGGCGCTGCTCGCGCACCGCGCCGCCCAGGTGGTGTCGGTCGAGATCAACCCGCGGCTCGCCGAGCTCGGCCGCCGCAACCTCGAGCGCCACGGCGCCGACAACGTCGCGCTCGAGATCGGCGACGCGGCGCGCGGCTGGGCGAAGCAGGCGCCCTACCAGGTGATCGTGCTCGGCGGCTCGACGCCGCTCCTGCCGCGCGCCTTCCTCGAGCAGCTCGACGTCGGCGGGCGCCTGTTCGCGGTGGTCGGCGAGCCGCCGGTCATGAGCGCGCGCCTGGTCACCTGCACGGCGCCCGGCGCCTACCAGAGCACGGATCTCTTCGAGACGGTGCTCGCGCCGCTCGTCAACTGCGAGCGGCCGCCTCGCTTCCGCTTCTAGCCATGAAATCGATCAGCGCGACCGAGCTGTCGGCGTGGCTGGCCGACGGCGGCCGCGACAAGCCGCAGCTGCTCGACGTGCGCGAGCCGTGGGAGTACGAGCGGGCGCGCATCGCCGGCGCGCGGCTCGTGCCGATGCGCGAGGTGCCGGCGCGGCTCGCCGAGATCGATCCGCGGAAGGACGTGGTCGCGATCTGTCATCATGGCAGCCGCAGCGCCCATGTCGCGCTGTTTCTCGAGAAGAACGGCTACGAGAAGGTCCATAACCTGGTTGGGGGCATCGATGCCTGGTCCCGCACGGTGGATCCGGCGGTTCCGACTTACTAGCGCGCTGCTCGCGCTGCTCGTCTCGGGGGCGGCCGGCGCCGAGGACCTGCTGCAGGTCTACCGCGACGCGCTGCGCTACGACGCGGTGTACGGCGGCGCGCGCTACACGCTCGAGGCAGGCCGCGAGCGGATCCCGCAGGCGCGTGCCCTCCTGCTGCCGACGCTCAACCTGACCGCGAGCGCCGCCGCGCAGCGCATCGACGTCGAGTCGAGCAACACCGGCGTCACGCCGAGCTTCGTGCGCACGCCGAGCTCGCGCGGCTATACCCTCACCGCCTCGCAGCCGCTCTACCGCCCGCAGAACTACGCGGCGTACAAGGAGGCCGACTTCCAGGTGCGGCAATCGGAGGCGAACTTCGGCCAGGCTTCGCAGGACCTCGCCCTGCGCGTAGTGCAGGCTTACTTCGACGTGCAGGCGGCGCAGGACACGCTGGCGCTGGTCGGCGCGCAGAAGGCCGCCATCTCCGAGCAGCTCGCGCAGGCGAAGCGCAATTTCGAGGTCGGCACCGCGACCATCACCGACACGCACGAGGCCCAGGCGCGCTACGACCTGATCGTCGCGCAGGAGATCGCGGCGCAGAACGACCTGGAGAGCAAGCGCCGCGCGCTGCAGCTCATCACCGGCAAGGAATACGGCCACCTGCAGCCGCTGCGCCCGGACGTGAAGCTCGAGCCGCCGACGCCCGCCGACATGCAGAGCTGGGTCGACCTCGCGCAGAAGCAGGCCTACCCGGTGCTCGCGCAGGACGCGGCCACCCAGGTGGCGGAGCTCGAGGCGAAGCGCGCGAGCGGCGGGCACCTGCCGACGCTCGACCTCGTCGGCACTTACGGCACCACGCGCGACACCGGCTCGCTGGTGCTGCCGGTCGGGCGCGATGTCGCCACCAGCCAGATCTCCCTGCAGCTCGCCTTTCCGCTCTATCAGGGCGGCGCGATCAGCTCGCGCGAGCGCGAGGCGGCGGCGAACTGGTTCAAGTCGAAGGAGGACCTGAACAACGCCCGGCGCACCGCGGCGCTCAACACGCAGCAGACCTATCTCGCGGTGGTGAACGGCATCGCGCAGATCGGCGCGCTCGAGCAGGCGCTCGTCTCCTCGAACAGCGCCCTCGAGTCGAACCGCCTCGGCTACGAAGTCGGGGTGCGCATCAACATCGACGTGCTGAACGCCCAGCAGCAGCTCTACCAGACGCGGCGCGACCTGGCCGTGGCGCGCTACAACCTGCTCGTCAACCAGCTCAAGCTGCGCGCCGCGGTCGGCGGCCTCGGCGAGGAAGACCTCGAAGCGGTCAACCGCGCCCTCGTCCCCTAAAAAGGGGTCAGAGCAATTTTCCTGTAACAAATCGGCGGCTCGCGCGTTATGCGGTCATGCCCCGACCGCCAAGGCTCGAGCTTCCCGGCGTTCCTCTGCATGTCATCCAGCGCGGCATCAATCGCAGCGCGTGCTTCTTCGGCGACGCCGACAGGCGTTTTTATCTC
>Ga0310810_10005677_pt1 | contig 14000 bp, 9 predicted proteins | sample NCmetagenome_FD_207641 | JGI IMG/M metagenome (GOLD analysis project Ga0310810, IMG submission 207641) | Soil microbial communities from experimental microcosm in Duke University, North Carolina, United States - NC | ecosystem: Engineered > Artificial ecosystem > Soil microcosm > Unclassified ... | reverse complement strand
GCGGCATCGAGGCACAGCCGAACAGTGTCTGCTCTTTCGATCTTCCCCGGTCGGCTCGCGCCGAGTGAGCGCATGAACCGATGAAAGGCCTCGTTGTCAGCCAGTCCATCGCCGCACAGACGCCGAACCCCGGTCAGGCGGGCTTGCTGCAGCAAAGTTCGCGTGAGTGTGGAGCCGAGGCCGACCCGGCGCCAACCGTCCGCGACTACGAGAGCGAACTCAGCCGCATCCGAACCCGCGGAGCGAACGAAGCGCGCTTCGGCCACGAGCAGTGGGGCTTCATTCGCGGCTTGCCCGTCGGTTTCGGCGACGTACCCGACGTGCTGAAGCTGGTCGGTCTTCGTGAACTGGCGCAGCAACCGCTCCGGCACCTCCTTGATCGAGGCGTGGAACCGCAGCCTGCTGCTCGCCGGTGACAGGGCGGCGAAGAAGCGCTTGAGTGCAGCGCGATCTGTCGGCTTGATTGGCCGAATCAACACCTCTCTGCCGTCCCTGAGTCGCAGACGGGTCGCGGTCGTGCGAGCACCCTGGAGCAAGCGGCCCCATCGGAGCGCACGCTTCAGCGGTACGGCCGACTCGAGCCGTGGGTTCGTCGCGAGATAAACCCCGAGCGCCGCGAGCGCAAGCCCGGCCACTTTTAACGCCGTCAGTGCATCTCCCAAGACCAGGTAATCGATCACGGCCGTCACCGGCGGCATCAGGAAGAACAACGTAGCCACCTGGTTGACCGCCCCACGCCTCAGCAGCACGAACAAGAGTGCGAAGGTGCTCATCGAATTGATGCCGATCACCCAGCCGAGGCTCGCGAAGAAAGGAGCCGAACCGTCGGCGCGGAAGCCCTCATGTATCGCGAACGGTAGCACCAGGACGGCCGCCGCCAGATGCTGCAATGCCAGCCCGCTGCGCGGATCGACGTTCGCAGCGTGACGCTTCTGATACAAGGTACCGAAGCTGAGGGCGAGCAAGCCGGCAAGGACCGCAAGATAGGCGCCTGGCCCGGCGCCGCGGCCGGGCGTGACACTCTCCGCCACGGCCAGTGTGACCCCCGCGAAACCGAGTGCGAACCCGATCCATTGAAGTGGGCGTACCACGTCGCCAAACAGGGCACGCCCGAGTAGCGCAGTGACAATCGGCATGGTGCCGATCACGAGCGCGATCAACCCAATGTTCACACCATGGGAGGCGGCCCAGTAGAGCGCTCCGAATTGAACTCCCAGCTGCAGGGACCCGACCAGACCGCTGTGCAACGCCGCGCGCCCACGTGGCCACGAGACCCGGCTGAACGCGGCGATCACCGCGAGAATCAATCCTGCGCCGCCGAACCGCAACATGAGCAAGGTGAACGGGCCACTGTGATCGAGTGCAATGCGGGCTGCCGGATAACCTGAGCTCCAGAGCAATACGAAGGCGATGCTCAGCAGGCCAGCCGGGACGCGGTCGCGCGTTTCCCGCTCGGCCACCGGGTTGGTGGGCTCTATGGTCTGCTGATGCATTGTCGACAGCAAACGCATGGCGAATCGGTCCTGTCACTCGAAGCGGGGATAGCTTAGGCACCTGCACACGCCGGGACAGCGCCCGGTGGGGGGACCGGGGGTGGGGATTAGTCGGGTCAGCGACCTCCATCTTTGGAGGGATTGCAGGACCGGCACCTGCTCATCCGGGAACGCACGAGCGCATCCGCCTGGATGCCCGCACTCTTCATGTTCCGGAACGCTGATTGTTAGAACGCAGGGCCTACACCGGCCCACTGACAGTCAAGCTCATCATCACGCTCAGCGCGCTGACCGCGCCTCACGGACTGTAGGGAGATTCGCAATGCGTCAAGCCGGTGTTGTATCGCGGAACGCGCGAGTGACACGTTTCATTCATATTGCAGCCGCCGTCTTGTTATCCTCGTGCGGGGGCTACGGCGGCGGCAGCTCTTCGATGCCGCCACCCACGCCCACGATTACCCTGGGCGTCGAGCCCACGACCATCGTCGCCGGACAGAGCGCGACTCTCACCTGGTCGAGCACCAACGCCAGTTCCTGCACGGCGAGCGGCGCCTGGAGTGGCAACGAGCCGACCAGCGGCAGCATGGTGGTGACTCCCACGACTACGGGCACCAACACCTATACGCTCACCTGCGTCGACAGCAATACGGGAGGGTATGGCGGCGGCGGCGCCAGCAGTTTCATGATGTCGGCGTCGCTGACGGTCAATCCCGCTACGGCATTCGCCGCCAAAAACCTGGTCGCGGATACCGCCAATGGCAGCGCCACAGTCGATACCCAGCTGGTGAACCCCTGGGGAATCGTGTTCCTGCCCAGCGCGCCGGTCTGGGTGGCCAACAACCACAGCGAGACATCCACGCTGTATGACGGCAATGGCGTGCCGCAACCGGCCGGGAGCGCGCTGGTGGTCCACCTGCCCGCCTCGAGCGGCGGCGCAACCTTCGACCCGACAGGGATCGTCGGCAATACCACGACGGATTTCGTGGTCAGCGCCGCAGGCAAGTCCGGCGCCGCGCTGTTCATCTTCTCCGGCGAGGGCGGCATGATCGCCGGCTGGTCGAAGGACGTGGACGTTCAGAACGCCATCGTGATGTACACCGATGCCGGCGGTGCGGTCTACAAGGGCCTCGCGATCGCCAACAACGGCAGCGGCAACTTCCTGTACGCGACCGACTTCCATAACAACAAGGTGGACGTGTTCGACGCCGCCTTTACCCGGCAGACGCCGAGCGCGACGAAGTTCACCTTCCAGGACCCGGCACTCCCGGCCGGCTACGCACCGTTCGGCATCCAGGCACTCAACACCGGCGCGGGCGGCACGGTGCAGATTTACGTGACCTATGCCAAGCAGCAGGGACCCGACAATCACGACAATGCCAACGGAGCGGGCCTCGGCATCGTCGACATCTACGATGCCAACGGGAAGTTCGTGAAGACACTCGTCGGCACGGGAGGGGCACTGAATGCACCCTGGGGCATCGCACTTGCGCCGTCAGACTTCGGCACCCTCAGCAAGGCGCTGCTCATCGGTAATTTCGGTGACGGCAAGATCAACGGTTACGACCCCAACAGCGGGTCGTTCCTCGGCACGCTGCAGACCGCGGACGGCGCTTTCGCCGAGCCGGGACTTTGGGGCATCGCTTTCGGCAACGACGCACACAGCCAGCCGCACAACACGCTGTTCTTCGCGGCCGGTCCCAACGACGAGGCCAACGGGCTCTACGGGCGGATCGACCTACCGCAGTGACATGAGCTGTAAGTTCCGGGCGGTCCACGCGACGGATCGTGTGGACGCCCGGGGCAGCCGAGCCGATCACACACACCCCGGCGCCCGATTACTGCAGACTGAGGCGCGGTATGCCCTCGCACGAGGGCTGGCGTATTACTTCCTCGAGCGAATAGTTAGCCATTTGGTTAACTATCACCGGAAGAACCATCGAGCGCGCAGACGGCACTCCTGAGCGGCACGCCTCCGCCCGCAGGCCGGCCGTCATCCCTTTGCAAATACAGGTACTTAACCTAGGGGGTTGCGGCCGCCACATTCGTCGATTACAGAAGTCGCCTGCAGGGAAATATCGGGCTAACCCGTCAATGAAGTCAGTAACCCGCGCGCAAGCGCCAGCGCAATTGCAATCGCCTGATGCCGCGGCGGAAGCCGCGGCCGCCGGCCCCCACTCCATCTCGCGACGCGACTTCCTCAAGGGCGCAGGCGTTGCAATGGCCGCGCCCGCCGGCGTGCTGGGCGAAACGCAGTCTGAACCGCCGGAGGGCGGGACGCCTGAGCAGATCCATCTGACCTTCGCAGAAGATCCTTCGCAGGCAGTATTCATCTCCTGGGCCTCGCCCGCTCAGGCGGCAAATCCGCGCGTGCTGCTGCATCGCAAAGGCGGTGCGCACAGCGTGATTCATGCCGTACAGCGTACCTACACGGACGGTATGAATGGCCAGACCGTGTTCACCTATCACGCGAAGCTCGCTGGGCTCGAGCCGCATTCCTCGTATCGCTATGCGGTGACGGCGGACAACGACAGCCGGCGACAGGCACCCTTCACGGCGACTTTCCGCACCGCACCCCGTGGTCGAGTGCCGTTTCGCTGGACCAGTTACGGCGATCTGTCGACACCCGTCACCTCCTGGAACATGTCGTCCGCGCAAAGCCAGCACGCGGTGGATGCCGTGGAGCGATTCCAACCGCTCTTTCATCTGCTCAACGGCGATCTTTGCTACGCGAACCTGAACCCAACGGCCCAGCCGGCGGTCTGGGCGGACTTCGGCAACAACGTGCAGCGCTCCGCCGCCCATCGACCGTGGATGCCCTGCCCTGGCAACCACGAGATCGAGTTCGGCAACGGCGTGCACGGCCTGAACTCCTATCTCACACGCTACGCACTGCCGGACAACGGCACGTCCTTCCCGGGCCGCTGGTACTCCTTCCGGGTCGGCTCGGCGCTCTTCGTCTCGCTCGCCGCCGACGATGTGGTCTATCAGGAAAGCGGCGCTTTCCACCTTGGGCCGGGTCCCTTGATTCCGGCGCCGAGCACCGGTCACGAGCCGATCGCACCTGGCACCTCGATCTATATTCACGGTTACAGCGGCGGCGCGCAGACGCGGTGGCTGGAAGCGACGCTCGCCGCCGCGCAGACCGATACGACGATCGACTGGATCATCGTGCAGATGCATCAGGATGCCTTGAGCTCCTCGCAGACCGGCAACGGCTCGGACCGCGGCATCCGCGAGAAATGGCTACCGATCTTCGATCGCTACGGAGTCGATCTGGTGCTGTGCGGGCACGACCACGACTATGAGCGCAGTTGGCCGGTGCGCGGCTGCAACCATGACGTGGGGCGCGATGCCCTCAATGGTAAGACCGTCGACACCTGTCAGCCGCAGCCGGTGACGCAGCGCGAACCCGTGGACGGACACTTCGATACCCGTCACGGCACCATTCATCTCATACTGGGGGGCGGTGGCACCAACACCCCGACCGATCAGTACGGGGCGAACCCGGCAAACGGCGCGCCGCAGGCCAAGGTCATCACCAAAGCCAACCGGCCGATCCCCGGAGCCACTCCCGGAGTCTTCATCAAGCACGGTGCCGATGCGCTCGAGGACGCCATCTGGTCCGCACGGCGCAACACGGTCACAGGTTACGGCATCGGTGTCTTCGACCTGGATCCTGGCAAGGAGCACGGCCCAACCACGATCACGATGCAGTACTACCACGCAGTGATGGCTGGCCAGGTGGGGACCTCGAACTACGAGCTGTTCGATAAAGTGCTGCTCGCCAAGCCGCGACGCGACTCAAAGCACACCTAGTCTGCGAAATCGACGGCTAATTTAGGGGCGGAGCCGCCAAAGATGGGGGCGCGTACCGATGACCGCGGGCAGTGCGAACCGCAAGATGCCGCCTCCAGAATTGCTCCAACCGGCACATCGAGGTATTTGTGTTCGCCATCCACCGTCCCGTCGCCGCGGCATTGGCCGTGCTGGCCACATCCGCACTCTTCGCCACGCTCGATCTTCTGCTGCAGTATGCGGCGCGTTGACCCACCGGCTCACGGCGCCAACACAGCTTCGGTAGCCGCGCGCTGGCACGCAACGCTGCGCCGCGCCTACCTCAGACTGGCGGAGAAGAGCGCACCCGAGTACCTGAGCGTTCAGTGTCATATGCACCGGAAGGCCTGGTCGCACGGGCGATGAGCCTTGGGTTGCCACAGGTAGCCGCATCTTTCGGGCACAACCACGAGCTTCCCACGACCGTCCCATTACGCCTCGCCGCGAATCTCGTTAAGCTCGCAGAGCCAACGGGAGACACCGTGCTGCTCGAGCGTGAACAGACCCGATCCCGGCTGGAGGTCGCGCTGCAGGGGGCGCGTGCCGGCACCGGACGCATCGTTTCACTCGAGGGCGAGGCGGGCATCGGCAAGACGTCCGCAGCGTTGGACTTCGTCGGCGCACATCGCGCAGATAGTCAGGTCTACGCCGGCGGCTGCGAACAGCTGAGCACGCCCGAGCCGCTCGGGCCGCTGCGCGACATCGAGCGCGACAGCCGGGGCCGCTTCTCGATCTCAGGGACCAGCCAGCTGAGCACCTTCGAGGCGCTGCTGCGCCTGCTGACCTCGTCGCGCGATCCCGGGTTGCTGTTGATCGAGGATCTGCACTGGGCCGATGATCCCACTCTCGATTTGATCCGCTACCTGGGCAGGCGCATCCGCACGGCGCGCCTGTTGGTCATCGTGACTTTCCGCAATGACGAGGCTCCTTCGCACTCACGACTCGCAGCGCTCTGGGCCGACATGCCCCGAGACTCTCGCGAGCGTATCGTGCTCGAGCGGCTGTCTCCGCAGGCGGTGGCCACGCTCGCCGAGCGCGGCGGTCGTGCGGCCGCGGAGGAGATCTACGCGGTCACCGGCGGCAACCCGTTTCACGTTACTGAGTACCTGGCGACCGGGCGCTCGGCGGTGCCGCACAGCGTGCGCGATGCAACTCTGGTCCGCACCGCACGGCTGAGTGCACGCGCCCGCCGCGCGCTCGATTGCGCGTCCATCTTTCCGCGCCATATCGATCAATCGCTACTGCGTTTGCTCGCCGAGGATGCGGAGGATGCCGGCGTCGAGGAGTGCATGCGCGCCGGCATGTTGAGTACCCAGGGCGAGGCGCTTGCCTTCCGCCACGAGCTGGCGCGCCGCGCCGTGCACGAGGCGATGTCGCCGCTGCGGCGACGCGAATTGCATGCCGCAGCGCTCGAGCTGCTCAAATCGCGCCCGCAGGTGCGCGCCGCCGAGCTTGCGCACCACGCCCAGCAGGCTGGCGCCGCCGAGGACCTGGTGCGGTTCTCGCGACACGCCGCGCAAGAAGCCGATGCACTCGGTGCCCACCGCGAGAGCGTCGCGCACCTGGCGCGTGCGCTCGAGCACGGCACCTGGCTGTCAAACGCCGAGCGCGCAGACGTTCTCACGCAGCAGGCCGAGGCCGGCGAGCAGTGCGGCGCGTTCTTGGAGGCCATCGCTGCCATTCAGGAAGCCATTACTGCACGCAAGCTCGCCGGCGACATCGTCGGACTCGGCGATGCGCTGCGCATCGCATCCCGGCTGCACTGGATGCACGGCCAGTCGGAGCTCGCCGAGGAGGTGGCTGCCGAAGCGCTCGAGGTGCTGCGTGATCATCCCGAGACGCGGCAGTACGCCATGGCGCTGAGCACCCAGTCACAGCTGGACATGCTCGGCGAACGCAAGCAGACGGCCATTCCGCGCGGGCTGGAGGCCATGGCACTCGCCGAACGTCTGGGATGTTCCGATATCTACCTGCACGCGCTCACCAACGTAACGACGTCGCGCTGCTCGATGAATGTCGAAGGCGGCATTGGTGAAATCCTGGGCGCCATCGCGGAGGCGCGCCGCCGCGAACAGCCCGATCTGCTGCCGCGCATGTATTCCAACCTCACCTACATGATGGCCCTCGACCGGCGTTACGAGGGACTGTTCGATCTCCTCGATCAGGGAATCAGCGCCGCGATCGCCCGTGACAACATACCGCTCGAGGCGTACATGCGCGGGTCGCGTGCCCTCGCGCTGCTCGACCTCGGGCGGACGCAGGAGGCGTGCAGCGAGGCGGAATTCGTGGTTTACGGCCCCTATCCGCGCGGCACCAGCCGCTTCAACGCGCGTATCGCGCTGGCGCGTGCGCGCATTCGCTTAGGGCTGCCCGAGGACGGAGTGCTCGATGAGGCACGCGCCCTTCCGACCTCGCAGCGCGACATTATGCGCAGCGCGCCCCTGGCGGTGGTGGATGCCGAAGCCCTGTGGCTCGGCCTGCCGCGCCCTGGGGCCCGCGAGCGGCTGCGCGCGGCATTCGACGCCTGCGCGCGCGCGGAGGGGCAGACCTGGAATCTGGCGGCGACCGCCCTGTGGCTGAAGATACTCGGCGAGCTCGATGCGCCAGCGCCGGCCGTCATGAGCCGACTGCGGGCGCCGTATCAGAAACACATCGTGGGCTCATGGCGCGATGCGGCAAGCGCCTGGGCCGAGCTCGGCTGTCCGTATGAGCAGGCGATCGCACTTTCGGCTGGGGATGAGGCCGGGCAACGTGAAGCGCTCGCGCTCTTCGATGAGATCGGAGCCGTTCCTGCCGCCGCGCGTCTGCGACGTCAGATGCGCGCGAGCGGCACGCGCTCGGTCCCGCGCGGCCCGATCGGCAAGACCCGCATCAACCCCGCGGGACTGACCGGCCGCCAGGTGCAGGTGTTTGCGTTGCTCGTCAAGGGACTCAGCAATCCTCAGATCGCCCGCCGCCTGAGCATCTCGCAAAAGACCGCCGAGCATCACGTGTCGGCGATCATTGCGCGCATGGGTGTCACGACCCGCGCCGAGGCCGCGGCGGCGGCGCGCGCGCGTGGACTCCTCGACTCGCTCGAGAGTTAGGGGCAGCCGCCGCACAAGATGGGGGACACGCCCCCATGCGCCTGATCGACACCCCGTCCATCCTGCCGCCTCGCAACTGAGGAGCCAGTGATGTCACGTGTCGCAATATTCGTCTACGGAGTCCTTTGTTACGCCCTGTGCCTGGTGGCATTCGTCTATGCCATGGGATTCATCGACGGCTTTTTGACGCCGACCATGCTCGATGCGCCGGCACAGCGTCCGCTCGGCACCGCTCTGGCGGTCGACGTCGCGCTGCTCGTGGCGTTCGCGCTCCAGCACAGCATCATGGCGCGACCGGCCTTCAAGCGCTGGTGGACACGCATCGTTCCAGAGGCGGCCGAGCGCAGCACCTATGTGCTCGGCAGCTCGATCGCGGTCGGGGCGCTCTTCGCATTCTGGCAGCCGATCGGCGGGGTGGTCTGGCAAACCGAGGGTGCGGTACGTACCGCGGTCACCGGGCTGTACCTCTTCGGCTGGGCGCTGCTGCTGTATGTGACCTTCCTCATCGACCATTTCGACCTGTTCGGCCTGAAGCAGGTGTGGCGCACGCTCACTGCCCGAGAATACCGGCCGCCCCAGTTCTATACGCCGAGCCTGTACAAGCTCGTGCGGCACCCGCTGTACATCGGCTGGCTGACGATCTTCTGGGCCGCACCGACCATGACGGTGTCGCACCTGATGTTCGCGCTGGTAACTACCGCTTACATCCTGTTCGCAATCCGCCTGGAGGAGCGTGACCTAGTGGCTGCCTTCGGCGCCGACTACCTGGCCTACCGCACGCGTACCCCGATGCTGGTACCGCGCTTGCCGGCCTCGGAACGGGCGGAACTGGCTCCGAAGAGCGGGGCGCAGGGTTGAGCATGAGAAGCGACGAGTGGGCATTCCGCGGCGCGACGGTCGCGGAAGCCAAGCCTGTGCCCCTCGACAGCCACCGTCGTCTGTTCCAGCGCGCGGCCGACCACGCGAGCGCATTCCGCGATCGGGTGGCGGACCGCGCCCCGCGCCCGACAATCTCGGCCGCGGCGCTGCAGGCGCGCTTCGACGGGCCGACACCCGAAGTCGGCCAGAATCCGCTCACCGTTCTCGACGCCCTCAACTGGGCAGCGGAGCCGGGCCTCACGGCCGCCGCTGGACCGCGTTTCTTCGGCTGGGTAATCGGCGCATCCGATCCGCTTGGCGTCGCGGCCGACATGCTCACGAGCGCGTGGGGCCAGAACGCCGGCGTCCATGCCTGCTCGCCAGCGGCCGCCATGGCAGAGAAGGTCGCGGGCCGCTGGTTGCTCGACATCCTCGGGCTGCCGGAAGAATGTTCGGTCGGCTTCGTCACCGGGGCCACGATGGCGGGGTTTGTGTGCCTGGCGGCCGCGCGCAGCGCCGTGCTTGCACAGGTCGGCTGGGACGTGGAAGCCGATGGACTCGTCGGGGCACCAGCGGTGCGCGTGTTCGTCGGCGAGGATGCGCATGTCAGCATCCTGGCCGCTCTGCGTTACCTCGGCTTTGGCAGCCGTGCCACGCGCGTGCCGACCGATGCCCAGGGCCGCATGGATGCCGCGGCGCTGCGGCGCTCTCTGGCGCTCGGCACCGGCCCGGCCATCGTGATCGCGCAGGCGGGCCAGATCAACACCGGCGATTTCGATCCGGTGGGCGAGTTGGCCCGCATCTGCCGCAAGCACGGTGCGTGGCTCCACGTCGACGGGGCATTCGGACTATGGGCGCGCACCGTCCCGGAGATGGAGCCCGTGACCGCGGGACTCGAGGAAGCGGACTCCTGGTCGGTCGATGGCCATAAGTGGCTGCAGCTGCCCTACGACAGTGGATTCGCCATCGTCAGGGACGCCACCGCCCACAAGCGCGCCATGTCCATCACGGCGAGCTACCTGCCCCCAACCAGCGAGTCAGAGTACGACGCGGGGCAGTTCGTTCCAGAATTGTCGCGCCGCGCCCGGGGCTTCGCGGTATGGGCACAGTTGCGGGCGCTGGGGCGCTACGGAATCGCGGAGCTGGTGCGCCGCCACTGCGCGCTGGCCCGCCGCCTCGCGCGGCGCCTCGCGAGCGTCCCCGGCGTCAGGGTGCTCAACTCGGTCCCCCTCAATCAGGTCATCGTGAGCTTCGGGACGGGAACCCTCGAGGAATGCAACGAGCTCACGCGCGCCACCGTAGCGCAGCTGCAGGCGGATAACATCTGCATGGCGGGCGGAGCGGACTGGCACCAGCACTTCGTGCTGCGGTTGTCGCTGATTGCCGCGCCGCTGGCCGAAGAAGATGTGGACCGGCTCGCCGCAGCCATCTTGGCGGCGTGGCGGCGTGTGCAGAGTTGCGCCCGTCAGCCGCATCAGCCGTCCTCACCACCGCCCACGCCCACTGCTGCAGGCACCGAGCGCATTTACGCCGCTGACTCGAGCACTGGGTTGGCGGGGCAACGCGTGTCAGAATAGGTGCGAGGCCGCGCCGGCTCCAATCTGCGGTCGCGAGTTACAGGTGCCCACATGATTCGAAGGGCTTGTTCCGCCATCGCGGTTGCGCTGCTTGCCCCTCCTCTCTTCGCAGGCGAGCCCGCTGCCGCCGTCAAGGAAGTCTGGTCATTGGAAGATAGTTACTGGCGATATGTCCAGACCAATGATCTCGAGCATTATCGGACTCTGTGGCACAGCGATTTTCTTGGCTGGCCGTTATCCAGTCCGGAGCCGGTGCGCAAGGAACACATCACCGGTTGGATAACCGCGCATACCAGCATAGGGGAGACTCTCAAGTCGTATGATCTCGAACGCCTGGCGGCGCAGGCGACGGGTGACTATGTCACTGTTGCGTACCGGGTGCGTACCACGTGGGTCGGAAGCGATGGTGTGGCTAACTCCAGCAAGCTTCGCGTCATCCACACCTGGTCGCACAACGCTGGCCATACATGGCAAATCATCTCGGGAATGGCCGCACCTGCAGATGCGCAGGGACACTGATGCACTTCAGGGGGTAACCATGCTGGTCGTCACGACCGAAAACGTTCCGGGTTACCGCGTGCGCGAGGTCAAGGGTCAGGTATTCGGTGTGGTCGTGCGCAGCCGCGGCCTCGGCGGCAACATCATTGCGGGACTCCGCTCACTGGTAGGCGGCGAGATCCCCGAGTACACCCAACTCCTCGAGGAGGCACGACGCCACGCAGTGGATCGTATGGTGAAGAATGCGAGGCTCATGCAGGCGGACGCAATCGTCATGATGCGCTTTGATTCAGCCGAGATCGGCCAGACGATGAGTGAGATCGTGGCGTACGGCACGGCGGTGGTGCTCGAGAAGATCGACTGAATGCTGCGCACGGCGCTACTCGTGTTCGCGGGCGCGCTCGTCCTTACAGGTGGCGTGCTCCTCCTCCATGACGCGCCCAGACCCGGGGCCTACGCGCTTGGGCTCGGGCTACTCATCGTGATCGGAACGGTATTCGAACGCTGGCGTTATCGCCCTCACGATGGCAGACCGGGCGCTGGCTGGGAGCCGACCGGCGAGCGCTTCGAGGATCCGCAATCCGGCGAGACCCTGCGGGTGTTCTACGATCCGCGCAGCGGAGAGCGCCGCTACGTGAGCGACTCCGAATCGTCACCGAACGCGCAGTCGCGCAGAAAGCCTTGAGACGATGGCCCGTGCACAGCACGGGCAAAACGCCATCTGCAGCGCAAGCATGGGCATGGGGTGAGCCGTCGACATCCTGGGAACACCGATATGAGATATATCGGTCGTCGGCTGAAACCCTGACGAGCTTTCCTGGACAGAACTGTAGTGGACCCCGCTCTACGGCGGTGAGACACGCGGAATGGATGCCGTTGTCGGCGCCTGCAGTCCACGCTGCGGCGGTTGGGCTTTCGCTGCTGGCTCAGTCGCAGTCGGCCCAGGTGACGACGCTCGCGCTCACTCAAGGAGAGAGTCACATGACACAACTGACACAACTCACGAACGCATCGCGCCGGACGTTTCTCAAAAGAGCGACCCTCAGCGTAGCCCTGATTCCGGTCGCTGGACTCCCCTTGGGCGCGGCGCTCGCGGCGGATCTTCCGCCAGTCACCTCAGATGACCCAACCGCCAAGGCGCTGCAGTACGTTCCCGATGCCAGCCAGGCGAAGGGTGCCAAGCCCGGCAGCAAGTGTGCCAATTGCGCAAACTACCAGGGTGCCGCTGGGTCCGAGCAGGGTGGTTGCGTTCTGTTCCCCGGCAAGTCGGTGAAAGCCGCCGGGTGGTGCAGCTCCTGGACTGCCAAGAAGTAAGAAGCGCCGAGGACGGGGGCGGATGTTAGATGAGTGTGCCTGCCGCCCGAGGCGACGCTGCGAATGCCTTGCGCCGCTTACCCGTCGATGTTGAGACCGATTTGCTTAGTATCCGATTCCTGCTTTTCGTCGGCAGACACACAATCCTCCATCTCCAGCAAGGGTAGATCCTGCTGCGCCAATCCTTGAATGTCGCCGGCAACGCCCACCAGCTCCGCAACACCGCTCTGCAGTTGCTTTTCCCTGCGCGCCCAGCGCTGCAGGGTCTGGCTCTTCTCCGCTTCCAGCTCCTGCCGCATGCGGTGAAATGCGCCGTACACGGCCTTGAGCTTGTTGGAAAACTGCGACGAGGTCAGATAGTCGTAGACCGCTTCCATTTTCTCGCCTTTACCGGCAGACGCAACGCGCTGCTTGTGAACCTCCAGCAATCCTGAACGCAGTACCGTGGCGAGTTGCACTGCGGTCGACCAGGAGGTCACCCAGATGTCCTCGTGGAGATCGAAGAGCGTCCCCTCCTCCCAGTCCTTCGGGTAACAGGGCCCCACGCTAACCAGAATGCCGACATCGGCTCCGGCAGCTCGCATGTCATCCTTGAGCTTAGTCACCCACTGCGGACTCCAGTCCTTGGCGCGCTTCGCTTCCCAGAGCAGTACGCCCGCCGGCTGGCCACTGCGGGTCATGACCCGCTGAATCACATCCCCGCCGCGAGCGCCCTTGCGCACCTCTTCAATCGAATCGAGTGCGAATGCTGCCTCGAGGTCCTCCTGCAGCGTGAGCTCCAGAACCTCTCCCCTGAGCTGCTGCGAGCCTTGAGCGCCCTTGCGCTGGGCTTCGGCGAGTTGTTCCTGCATGTCGGTCAGTCTTTTCCTGAGCTCCGCGCTTTCGAGCTCACTGCGCTCGCGCTCCTGAGCCCGGACGCGCGACTCCAGCTCGCCGCGGCTCGCATCGAGCTTGCGCGCGACCTCGATGTCGAGCGCGCCTGCCCGATCCTGGAGGGCGTGTTTGTCTCTTATGAGCTGAAGCTCCCGCGAGCGAACGTCGGCGAGCTGGCTGTCCTTCTCCGCCAGGCGGCTCTCGAACAAGACGCGCTCGCTTGCCACGAGCCTCTGCGCCTGCTGCTGCGCAACCTCGGCAACTTGCGCGTCGAAGCCCCGCTCTCTTTCGGAGAGCTCGGACTCGCGGCGCGTGAACTCATCGATCTTCGCCTGGCGCGTGAGCAGCTCCGCGCGCATGCCTTCCAGTTGCGCCCCCGCGGACTGCTGCGCCAGTTTGGTGACTTCCTTGAGTGCTTGCGTGTGCTTCTCGCCCTGGTCCTTCAAAAGGCGCTTGAGCTCTGCGTT
>Ga0310810_10005676_pt1 | contig 14000 bp, 7 predicted proteins | sample NCmetagenome_FD_207641 | JGI IMG/M metagenome (GOLD analysis project Ga0310810, IMG submission 207641) | Soil microbial communities from experimental microcosm in Duke University, North Carolina, United States - NC | ecosystem: Engineered > Artificial ecosystem > Soil microcosm > Unclassified ... | reverse complement strand
ACATGGAGGTCTATCACCTCTTTTACTCGGTGAACCAGTGGCTCGCGAGCCAGGGCTACATCGTGATGTCGGTGAACTATCGCGGCGGCATCGGCTACGGGAAGTCGTTCCGCACCGCGCCCAACACCAATTCACGCGGCAACGCCGAGTACCAGGACGTGCTGGCGGGAGGCCAATACCTGCAGTCCAGGCCCGACGTCGATCCGAAGCGCGTCGGCATCTGGGGCCTGTCGTACGGCGGCCTGCTCACGTCGCAGGCGCTCGCGCGCAATTCCGACATCTTCATCGCGGGCGTCGATCTGGCGGGCGTGCATCTGTACGGCAGCAATCTGGATCCGGAGAACCTGTCGTACAAATCGTCCGCGATCTCCGCGATCGACACGTGGAAGTCGCCGGTCCTGCTGATTCAGGGAGACGACGACCGCAACGTGAACTTCGCGCAGACGGTGGGCCTGGTCGACCTGCTGCGCGCCCACAACGTGCCGTACGAGCTGTTCGTGATGCCCGACGACACGCACGAAACGCTGCTGTACCGCCGTTGGCTGCCGATCTGGGATCGGATGGAAGTCTTCCTGAAGAAGTACCTCGCGAAGGAAGAGATGACATCGACGCAACAACAGAAATAACTCCCAATTGCCAACTCCCAACTTCCAAGATGCCATAATCGTCGACGGTGATTGCCTTGGGAGTTGGGAGTTGGAGGTTGGGCGTTGATCGGCCCGCACAAAGAGCCTTGTTGTCTTTGTGTCTTAGTGGGCTTTGTGCAATAGCCGTCAGCTCGTGCAGCCTATTCGGCGCGCGATCCTTCACGTTCGCGCCGAACGCGGATCGAAACATCCTCTTCGTCACCATTGACACGCTGCGCGCGGATGCGCTCGGAGCGTATGGCGGGCGCGCGATCACGCCCAATCTCGACCGGCTCGCCGCGCACGGCGCGCGTTTCGACTTTGCCCATTCGCACGCCGTCGTCACGCTGGTGTCGCATGCGACGATGCTCACGGGCCGGTATCCGTACGAGCATGGCATTCGCGACAATACGGGATATCGCCTCTCGTCCACGCAGCCGACGGTCGCGACGCGCCTGAAGGCGCACGGCATCTCAACCGGCGCCTTCGTCGGCGGATTTCCGCTGGACCATCAGTTCGGCCTGGGCGTTGGATTCGACGTCTACGACGACAAGTTCACGAGCACGTCGAGTCCCGAGGGGAACGATCGCGAGCGTCCGGCCGATCAGGTCGTCAAGCCGGCGCTCGAATGGATCGGGAAGCAGGCAGGCAAATGGTTCGCCTGGGTGCACGTCTACGATCCGCACGCTCCGTATCGGCCGCCGCCCGAGTGGGCGGCGCGGTTTCCATCGGATCCCTATCTTGGCGAGGTTTCCTGGACCGACGCGGCGCTCGCGCCGCTGTTCGACAGCCTCCGGAGCCAATCTCGTCCGACTCTCATCATCGTCACGGGCGACCACGGCGAGAGTCTCGGGGAACATGGCGAGCTGACACACAGCCTGTTCGCCTACGAGCCGACGCTTCACGTCCCGTTGATCATCAGCGGCGTCGATCCCAGCCAGGACGGCGCGACTGTCAAGGGCGTCGTCGTCGACACGGCGGTCCGCCACGTGGATCTCCTGCCGACGATACTCGATGCGGCCGGGATCGCGCCCGACGCGGCGCTGCCCGGCGTGTCATTGCGCGAAGCGATCGCGGCGGGCCACGCGCAGGAGCGGCCGTCGTATTTCGAGGCGATGTCGGCCACCGTCACGCGCGGATGGGCGCCGCTGCGCGGCGTGCTCGTCGGCCGCGACAAGTACATCGATCTGCCGATCGTCGAGCTCTACGATCTGAAGACGGATCCGAAGGAAGCGACCAACGTCGCGAGCCAGCGAATGGACCGCGTCCGGGTGTTGTTCGAGACGCTGAAACAGTTCAACGTCGCGCCGCCGGCCCGCGCGCGGCAGGAGACGGCGGACACGCTCGAGCGGCTGCGCTCGCTCGGCTACATCGGCGGCGGCACCGCGGCGGTCAGCGACAAGTACACGGATGCCGACGATCCCAAGCGGCTCGTCGAGCTCGAGCAGATGCTGACACGCGCGGCGGACGCCTATCGAGCCGGACGCGCGGGTGAAGCGATCGATCTCTATGAGACGGTCATCGCGAGGAGGCCGGACACCGAGGATGCGTATCGCAAGCTCGCGCTCGTCTATTGGCGCGCGGGCGACGCGCGCAACGCGATCGCCACGCTGGAGTCCGCGCTGAGACGCGGCGTCACGCAGAGCGAGGTCCGCATCAAGCTCGCGCAATACCTGGCGCAGTCGGGTCGGCCGAAAAAGGCGATCGAACTGCTCGAACAGGACGCAGGTGACGATCCGGACGCCCTGATCGCGCTCGGCAACGCCTACACGGCCGCCAACCGCAGCGCCGATGCAATCCGCACGTTCCGGCATCTGCTCGAAATCGATCCGAAAAGCCCGCTCGGCTATCAGGACCTGGGAACGGCGCAGCTGCAGGCGAAAGATCTGAAGACTGCGGAGGCCTCACTCCGCCGGGCGATCGACCTCGATGCGTCTCTCAGCGGAGCGTATACGGCACTCGGTGTTGTCCTCGCCGCCACCGGCCGTACTCCCGAGGCGGTCGACGCGTGGAAGCGAGCGCTGTCGCTCGATCCAAACGATGCCAACGCACGCGACAACCTTCGCGCCGTGGAGCGACGATGAGATCGAACCTGGCGCGCCTTGCGGCGCTACCCGCTGAACGTCACGACCCGCGAGGCGGACAACACAGCCGCAGTCAGCAGCACCACGAGCACCGCGAGCACCCCGCGCACCCGCGCACCTCTATCTCATGAACGGTGACAGGAGCACCTTCGCCCCGCGCGTCGTCTCGAACCTGGTCACCTTGGGACTGCCGCTCGGGCGCGCGAAGGTGACGATGTACTGCGACGAGAGGCTGTTGGCGACTGCGGTCAGCCCGCCCCTCAGGCCGCTCGCATCGGCGACGGTCAGCCGCTGACCGCCGTTGGCCTTCGTAATCTGATTCAGCACTTCCTCACGAATAGCATCCGTGACCGTCGTTCCGCGCACCGACACCGCCCACAATGTGGCGCCGCAATCGTGGACGCTCTGCACGGCTGGCCTCATCGCTTTCTCGCCGCTCAATTCCGGGGAACTGAAGTCGACCGACACAATCGCGCGCCGCGGCGCGGGCTTGCCCATTAATCTCTTCCCTGCGTCCGCGAGCGCTTCGAGCAGGACTCCGCCAGTTGGCTGGTCGGGATACAACTTGGCGATCTTGTCGTCGAGATCCGCAGGCTTGCCGAAATCCACCGTGATGACCGACGCATTCGCAAATTCCCCGAGCGCAATGTCTGCGCCGGGATTGTTGGCTCTCACGACCTGCACGAACGCGCCGAACGACGCTCGCAGATCCTGCGCCGGCGGCATCGTCGACATCGGAGGCTGGCCTATATCGACGAGCAGCACGATCGAGAGTGGATCCATGCTGCGCTCGGCCGTCGTGACTTCACGCTTCGTGTTGTCGTCGTATACGATGAAATCCCTCGCCGTCAGGTCCGTGATCGGCGCCTTGGCGTCGGCGATTACCGTTACCAGCGCGGCTTTCTGCCCCTGGGCAGCGTCGGCGACCGGGCGCGCCGCAAACGCCAGCAGGCACACGGAGCACACAAGCGACAGCGACACGTGGCGGTTTGCGTGGAAACTCATGAGCGTCGTCTCCTATGTGGAAGGCTGGCCCGGCAGTATACTTCAGGTGTTTTGACGCGGCGCTGGCGGCCGCCGCCAATCGGCAGATGCGCGCATCGAGCGCGTGCGGGAGCGGCATGAGGACGGTTCCCGGCCGATACCGAGACGGGGATGACGACGCCGTCGACGCTCGATCGAAACACCTGCTGACCGAGCAACGATCGCTGCGTCCGAGAAGATCGCGGCAGCGGTCACGTACGTACTCACGCGGAGCACGCCGAGAACTTGCTGTACGTATCTCTGCGACCTGCGTGAGATCGTGCGTGGCGGCCGTTGTGTCGAGCTCGTTGCTCGCTAAGAGGGGTCACGGGATATACGATATTCGTAACCGCAAAGGCTATCAGGGCGGAGTAAAATCACCCCGGAGGAGAGACCCCGGTGACACGCATTGCTCCGCTCGTCGTCTGCGTGGCCGTTATGCTCGGCGCGCTCGGCTCTGCGCCGAGTCCGCAGCCCACGTTCAAGTCATCCACCGAGCTCGTCGAAGTCGATGCTGTGATCCTCGACAAGGCGGGCGACTTCGTGCCCGGCCTGAAGGCCGAGAACATCACGGTCCTCGAGAACGGCAAGCCGCAGAAGATCCAGCAGTTCTTCATGGTCTCGCACGACCTGGCGATGAACGAGGGTCCGGCGGCGCGTGATTCTACGGATTCCGGCGAGACGCAGTACGGAGCGCATCGCGTTTTCGTGCTGCTCTTCGACGAAGCGCACCTCGCGAACGACTCGATCATGCGAGCGAAAGTCGGCGCCGAGCAGTTCGTTCGTGAGATGTTCAGCGAGGGAGATGCCGGCGGAATTTTCGTCAACGGCGGCATGTACAAAGGCCGTCTGACGATCGACAAGGGCGAGCTGCTGTCGGGCATCCGCTCCGTGCAGCCGGCGTTCGAGAATCGCCAGGGGATTCTCGTCCCCTTCATGGAGTGGCCGCACATTCCGAGCGAAGTCGACGCGGTGCGGATTGCCGACGGGGCGCGCGAGGTGACGCAGGCGCTGAGCGTGAAGGCCTGCGACGAAGACCCGCAGGCCTGCCGCAACGAGGGAGGCGCCGGCCAGGTCGAAAATCTGATCCAGCAGAAGGCGCGGCTCTACGTCCGCCAGGCGCGCATGATGACGACGCGGACGGTGCAGAATCTGGAGAAGGTGTCGCGCGGACTCGCGAAGATTCCCGGACGCAAGACCGTCGTGTTCGTATCCGAAGGCTTCTTCGTCGAAGGGGAACGCAGCACGATCGAGATGGTGGCCGCGCAGGCGGCGCGCAGCGGCATCACGATTTATTCGATCGACGCGCGCGGGTTGATCAACGGACTGAGCATCAACCCGGAGGCGCTCAGGCGCGAGCGGTCCCGCTCGACCGCGTTCGATACCGGCGAGGACGGCCCGAACATCCTGACCCAGAGCACCGGCGGGTTCATCGTCCGCAACATCGACGAGATCTCGCGGGCCTTCGGGCTGATCGTCCGCGACACGAGCACCTACTACGTGATCGGCTATCAGCCGGACAATCCGAACATGGACGGCAAGGTCCGCAAGCTCGAGATCAAGACGAACGTGCCGGGCGCGAAGGTTCGCGCGCGCAAGAGCTACGCTGCCGTGAAGCTCCCGCCGCAGGAAGCGATTTGGGGGCCCGCGAAGTAGCACCCGATCACACAAAAAGACCCGGGCCGACGCCCGGGTCCTCTCACGTCTAGCGAAGACCGGCGGCAGGCCGCCGGTTGAGGCTCCTTTAGAACTGAATCGCCGCGCCGACGCGGAAGACCCGCGGCGGTACGATGCTATTGGGCTGCGTGGCGCCCGCCTTGTCGATGTTGGGGCTGGCGTATCCGAGAATCGTGTTCTCGTTGAACAGGTTGAAGCCGTCGAGCATCAGCCGGAAGCGATCCTTGCCACCGTTGAACACGAAGGCCTTCTGGATACCGACGTCCAACAGCTTCACGGGATCGAAGCGCGTCGCGTTTTCCGGTTGGTACCGGAGCGTGTTGCGGTTCGAGGTGTTGAAGTCGTACCGGATGTTTCCTGTTGTTCCGCCGTAGACAGTCCCGGGGCCATTGATGATCAGCGTCCGTGTCGCACCTTGGTTGACATTCAGGTTCGCGGAGGCCGTGATGTCCCACGGGAACTGATAGCTGCCCTGCGCCTTGAACACGTACTTGGAGATCGTGCTCACATGATTGGTGTATTCCAGCCCGGTCGGGTTGCTGGTGTACACGGTGTACGGCGTGCTCTTCTGGAGTGTCAGCGCCGTCTGCATCTGCCACCTGTTGCTGAAGCGTTTGGTGGCGGTGAGGTCGACGCCGTTGTACACGGAGTAGTTCGGGTTCGTCACGGCGATGTTGCCGACGCCGGACGGCCGCGAACAGCCTTGGCAGACGCTGTAATAGATGGCCGATTTGCCGGAGATCGGATCGACCCAGGTCTGCGGCACGTAGAGCGCCGAGAGAGGCGCGTTCGGCCCGCCCGGCTGGTAACCGATCGGGTACGTGGCCGTTCCACGATCGTACTTGCGGTAGATGTAATCCACGCCGACGGCGAGATTGGCAATCAGCTCGTGCTGCATGCCGGCGACGGCCTCACGCGTCCGGCCGATCTTCGCGCTTTTGTCCACGATGTTACCGGCAGGCAGCAGGACGCCGTTCACGAACCGGCTGGTGTTCGCCGTGCCTGGTCCGAGCAGCTCGTTCGGCTGGATGACGAGATCGTGGTTGGCGTCGTTCCAGCAGTTGGCCGGATCGCCGCCCTCGTTGCCGCAGTCGAACCACGACACGGCCGTCGTGGTGAACAGACCCGTCAGCGAATTCGCCAGCGTGATCTTCGTGTCGTAGTAGTACGAGCCGCTCGCATGGACCTGCGTCTTGCCGTTGCCGAACAGATCGTAGGTCGCCGACAAACGCGGCGACCAGTTGCCGAATGACTGGATTTTCTTGCCGCTCGCGGAGTCCACCTGCGTCGCCGCCTCGCACTGGGCGGGGAGCACGGTCGGCGCCAGCACGTTCGAGGGCACGCAGCCGGCCAGGAGCTTCGACTGCTGCCAGTCGTAGCGCAGGCCGCCGTTGAGGCGGACCCGACCGCGGCTGTAGCTGTCCTGGATGTAGCCGTTGTACGTCCACCAACTGTTGTTGCGCAACTGGTCGCGGTAGAGGTCCGCCTCGAGCGGGAGAAGCCCGGCGGCCGAACCAAACGGCACTCCGGTGCCGTTGCCGCACAACGCCGCATTGCCGTTCACGCACTCGACGATCGCCTGCGCCCCGCCCGCGTAGTGCGAGAAGCTCAGGATCGGGTTCTTCCGGTAGCCAAGCCCGAACTTCAAGCTGTGGTCGCCGCCGAGCACGTGGGTCAGGAAGTACGTGCCGTCGGTCTTGGCGTCCCAGGAGTGTCGGACGGTCTGATACGTCGAGAAGGCCGCCCGGCTGTTGAGACCGGTCGTGTTGTTCAGGAGCGACTGGATGTTCCACATGCAGGTCGCCTGTGCGCGCGTGCCAATCTGGTAGTCGGCGAACGATGTCCCACCCAGATACCGGCTCTGGAGGCAGTTACCCTGGGGAGGCACGTCCTGGAAGTCGAGGAAGAAGCCGCCGCCAACATACGTCACGGTGTTGTTGAACAGGAGTTTGTCGGACGCGATCCAGGTGTGCTGCAACTGGTGGGTCGGGAGCGGCAGCTTCCAGGGCGCGTCACTGGTCTGTTGATGCGTCGTTTCGGTCGGATGCGTCGAGTTTGCATCGCGGTGGTTCCGGTACTTGTTGTCGCTCACGAACATGTACTGGAACTTGTTCGCCGAGTTCAACTGGTAGTTGATCTTCCACTGCAGGTCCTTGATGACGGTCTTGTCGTTGGCCAGGCACTTTTGCACGCTCTTGAGGTTGTCGTAGGTAATCGCCGACTTGAGGGTGCCGGCCCTCTGCGCGTTGACGAGGTCGCCGCAGAGCGATCCATTGGCGGGATCGAAGAAGTTCGTGATCCCGACGTTGATGTCCTGCTTGTCGGCCGCGCCCCAGAACCACAGCCTGTTCTTGAGGATTGGGCCGCCGTAGTCGGCGTCATAGACCGCAATCTTCTTAATGGGGTTGCCCGACAGGAAGCCGTTTGCGCCGGCGTCGAAGAGCGCCTTGCTGACGTTCTGCGACTGCATCGAGTCGTTCTCGAAGGTGATGTGCCCCGTCCCCTTGAACACGTTGCTGCCGCTCTTCGTCACGAGATTGATCGACAGGCCGCTCGACTGCACGGAGACGTCGCCGCCGCCGTTGGTCACCTGGATCTGCTCGAACGAGTCGAAGTTGAAGTACGACGGCGAGGAGTTCGACGACAGGTCCGTGATGGCGCCGCCCTCAAGGTTCCACTGCACGTTCGACCCCGTGCCGCGCGAGGCGAGGCTGACCTGCTGGCCCGACGACGAGCCGCCGACGTTGAGGCCAGCCTGCACGCCGGGCGTCATGTTGATGATCTGCCATGGATCGCGCGCCGACGGAATCTTCTCCAGCACGTCGGCCGTGAAGGTCCCGCCCGTCGTCGTCTTCTTGGTGTCGACGACGGGAGAGACCGCGGAGATCGTGACCTCTTCGGTCATCTGTCCGAGCTCGAGCTTCTGATCCACGCCAGCGTTGAATCCGTTGGTGATCTGAATGTTCGGCCGCACGGCTTTCTTGAAGCTGGCGAGCTCGAAGGTGACCGTATACGTGCCGATCGGCACGCTCGGAAACTGATACGTCCCGCTGGCGCTCGTGACCGCCACCAGAGGCTGCTGCAGCCCGGTGCCGGTGACGGTGACCGTGGCGCCCGGCAGCACGGCACCGGACGGATCGGTGACCTTACCGAAAATCGAGCCGACGGCCTGCGCGTGGGCAGCAGGTGCCCACGCTGCGAGGATGCCTGCGCACAGCAGCATCGCTCGGATACTTCGAGTCATCATCTGTCCTCCTCCTGACCTCGACGAATTGGCCCCTCTTACAATGGACCAGCCCGGACCGCACAACTGACCGGATGCGAGATCGTAGCGCCGAGTAGAATGCGCGTCAAGGCAAAATGGCCCGTAACCCATTCAGGAACCGCGGCTTGAGACCCAAACCCTTGGATCCGGGCGAACCAATTCCATGGATCGGGCTATTCGTCCTGCTGGGCGGTGTTTTCGCACTCAAATTTTTGGTTCTCGTGCAGTTGAAAGACCACCCGCTCACTCGGCCGGACTCGGGGCTGGACACCACGGCGTATGTCGATCTCGCGCGAGCCGTGCTGGCCGGCAACGTCAGCCTCGGGCCAGGCCTCTACTATGTCTCCCCCCTCTACATCTACTTCCTCGCCGCGTGCCTCGCGATCTTCCACTCGTTCACGGCGCTGCGTGTCGTCCAGATCGCTCTTGGCACGACAGCGGTCGGTTTTATCTTCCTCACGGCACGGACGTGGTTCGGGGAGCGGGCCGCGTGGATCGCTGCTGCCCTGGCGGCGTGGACCGGACTTTTTACGTTCTATGAAGTGCTAATCCAGCAGTCCTCGATCGACGTGTTTCTGACCTCGGCGGCGTTGTACGCGTTGACGATGGGGCTTCTTCCGCCTGAAGGCGGCAGCTACGGGAAACATATCGTGGCTTCCGGCTTTAGCCGGAAGGTCCCGGATAGCCGGAAGGTCCCGGATAGCCGGAAGATCTGGCTTGCGGGTCTGATCTTCGGTATCCAGACGCTTAATCGTCCGAACGTGCTGATTGCAGCCGTGGGGATTGCTCTCGTGATGCTGGCCGCGCTCAGGCGAGCGCGTCCGGCGGCGCTGCTGATTGCCGGGCTGGCGATTGGCATGGCGCCCGTCGCGATCCGCAACGTCGTAGTCGCACACCAGTGGGCGCTCGTCTCGTCGCATGGCGGTCTGAACTTCTACATCGGCAACAATCCGCGCGCGACCGGCTTCTACTATCCCGTCGCGGGGGTGACACCGACGATCGTCGGCCAGGAGCGCGACGTGCAGCGCGTCGCCGAACAGGCGCTCGGGCACTCGGTGACCGACGCCGAGGCATCGGAGTATTTCTTCGGATTGGGACGGAAGTGGATCGCGGATCACCCGGGCGCGGCGCTGGTGCTCTTTGCGAGGAAGTGTCTGTATGCGTTCAGCGCCCAGCACATCGCGCTGCCGCACAGCTACCCTTTCTATGCGTACGACATGCGCACGGTGCTGCGCTTCATGCCCGTCGGCCCGTGGCTGCTCGTGCCACTCGGCATTACGGGCCTGGTGTTCGGCTTGTGGCGCCGAAGCCCCCCAGAAGCGAAAGGGGACAGGCGTTCGTACCTCGTATGGGCGTCCTTCGTACCTGCCTACGGCGCCGCGGTCGCCCTGTTCTTCGTCGCCGAGCGGTACCGGCTGCCTCTCCTCGTTCCGCTCTGCGCCGGCGGCGGCGCGGCATTCGATCTTGGCATCCAGGGCATCGCGTCGCGGCGGGCTCGTGTGCTCGCCGTCCCCACCGTTCTCGCGGCCGTGCTGGCTGTCCTTGTCAACTGGCCGCTTCATGCCAACGATGGCCGCTGGCTCGAGGCCCTGCGGCTGACGCAGCAGCTCGCCATCCTTCATCGCTATGACGAGGCGCGGGCCTGGGCGCTGCGCCTCGACGCGGATCATCCACCGCATCCCGCCGCCGCGCAGTACGGTCTCGGCGCGCAATTGCTCGTGTTGAACGAGCCCGGGCGCGCGCTGCCGTTCCTCGACGCTGCGCACCAAGCGAATCCGGGAGACGCCGCAATCGGCTACGCCCTGGGCCAGGCGTTGCTCAGGACGGGCCAGGCGCGTGGCGCGCAGCCGCTCCTTGCGCACGGTTTCAACGCCGGCATCGATCTGCCCGAAGGTGGACTTGAATATGCCGTTGACCTGGAGGCTCTTGGCGATTCCGCGGGCGCTGCGGCTGCGATTCGACGCATCAATCCCGCCGAGACATGGGATGCAGAATTGCGCCTACAAGCAGGCCGTCTCGCCATGAAGGTTCGCGTTCCGGAGGTGGCGGAACGGTTTTTTCGCACGGCCGTCGCCATACGCCCCGCCTCGGCGGCGGCGCGGCAACAGTATGGAGTCAATCTTCTCGTCCTGGGTCGGTTCGACGCTGCCGCGCGAGAGTTGTCGGCAGCGGTGCGTCTCGATCCGAAAGACGCGGATTCGTTGTCGCATCTCGCATACTGTGAATCAAAACTCGACCGGCTTGACGATGCGCGCGCGCATGCACGCGCTGCGCTTGCGCTGAATCCGGACGACGAGCTCGCCAGGCGGCTACTGAGCGTCCTTCGATAGGCCTCAGGTATACTTTCGCCGGAGGAATCATGGCCAGTCGTCTGCTTCGCCGTGCCGCACCGCTCATCGTTATCCTGTCGTTCGGCGCGCTGCCACTCCACATAGCGGCGCGCACGGGCGCGCCGTCGGACAAATCGATCTTCGTGTCAGTCCTCGACGAATCGGGCGCGCCTGTGAAGGATATGAGCGCTGAGGAATTCCGCTTGCGTGAGGATGGCACGGATCGAGAGATTGTCAGCCTCAAACCCGCTTCCGCGCCATTGCAGGCAGTCCTGCTCGTCGACACCTCCGACGGCGCCGGCGACCTGACCCAGGATATTCGGTCTTCGGTGGCCGCATTCATCCGTGAGATCCACAGCGTGAGGGCTGATGCCCCGATCTCGCTCATGGAGTTCGGTCAGGCCGCGGTGACGGCGGTGCCGTTCTCGACCGACAATGACGTGCTCGAAAAGGCACTCGCAAGGCTGGTCGCAAAACCCGGCGCGCCCTCTGTGCTCCTGGAAGCAGTTCATCAGGCCAGCGACGAGCTCGCAAAACGTCCGAGCCCGCGCAGGGGAATCGTGGCGCTCAACGTTGAGCCGAGCGACGAACAGAGCCGCGAAGATCCGAAGCGCGTCGTCGAGTCGCTGAGGAAATCGCTCGCGCAGTTCTGGTCGGTTTCGGTGCAGCGAAGCGCCATCAGCACGAAGATGTCCAACACGTCCGCCCAGAGCGGAATGATGATCAACGCCAAGCGGGACGTAGTGCTGCAGGCGTTCGCCAAGAATACCGGTGGGAATCGACAGATGATCGTTGGCCAGTCAGCGATCGCAGGCCTGCTCAAGACGTACGCCGACGCACTGAGCTACCAGTACGAGCTGACGTACAAGAGACCGTCCGGTTCTGCTCAAGTCGTCCAGGTTGGAACGACCCGAAGCGGCGTGAAGCTCCACGCCAGCGGCTTCGCGCCGCAATAAGTGGCTGAGGCTGGTCGAGCCCCCGGATCGCGTTAACGAAGACGCGCCAGCGCTCGCCGTGCCGGTTCGTAATTCGGGTCGATCTCCAGCGCGGTTTCGAGATGCTGCCGCGCCTCCGGGAGTTTCCCTTCCTGCGCCAGCAGGACCGCCATGTTCAGATGGGCGCTCGTCAGGTTTGGCTGCAGCCGCAGGGCCTCGGTCAACTGCGTCATCGCCTCCCCCTCCTGCCGCTCGAGCGTCAGGGCGGCGCCGAGTCCGCTATGCGCCTGCGCGACCGACGGATCGAGCCGTAACGCCTGGCGATACTCCGGGATCGCTTCGGCGGGCTTCCCTTCGCTGAGCAACGCCCCTCCGAGTCCGACGAGCGCATCCGTGAGATCCGGCGCCGTCCGCAGCGCCGCGCGGTAGTGTTCGATCGCCTCGGCATAGCGTCCTTCGGCGGCGAGCACGTTCGCGACGTTGTTCTGCGCTTCCGCGAAACCGGGATTGAGCCGGATTGCTTCGGCAAAGCGTGCGGACGCCTCATCGAATTTTGCTTCACGAATCAGCACGAACCCAAGACCGTTCAGCACGATCGCCCTGTTGCCGGCTGAGCTTGTCGGCACCAGCGTCAGCGCTTTCTCGTAATTCGCCTGCGCGGCGTCGAAGTGACCTCGCTCCCGGAAGCCTTCGCCCAGTTTCTCGTAGGCGATGAAGTTGTCGTCCGTCACCCGCGCGGTGTGCTCCCAGAGCGCGACGCTGTCGGACCAGTGCTGCACTTGGGCGTGCGCCGTCACCGCGCACGCGATCACGATCGCCGCTGCGGCGATCCGCAATCGGTTGCCTCTCCGGAACACCGGAAGCTGCGCACTACCCCAGGCGACGAGGATCAACAGACCGATCATCGGGACGTACATGAAGCGATCGGCCCTAGCCTGCTCGCCCGCCTGCATCAATCCGATCACCGGCGCGACCGTGACGACATACCACAGCCAGCCGACGAACAGGTACGGGTGGCGGCCGCGCAATCTGATCGCGAGGACGGTCACCGCGGCCAGCGCCGCAGCCGCAGTCCAGACCTGCCACGCCGGCTGCGCACGAAATGGATAGAACGCCGCCAGGCGCGTCGGCCAGACCGTCTTCCAGACGTACGTGACGTAGCCGACAAGCGCGTTCGCCAGACGCGTCGGGAGCGGGAGGACGCCGAGGCCCGCGACGGCGCCGACCTGCTTCTGCACGACGAACGTCGCGACGCTGGTGCCGAGGGCCAGCGCGAAGAACGGAATCTTCTCCAGAACTGCCGGCCTCCAGTTCCGGATCCGGCCGAGCGGCCAGACGTCGAGAAGCAGGAGCACGAACGGCAGCGTCACGACCATCGGCTTCGACATCAGCGCGAGCCCGTACGCGACGATCACGAGAAGGTACCGCCGCCATCCCGGCCGCTCCGCGTAGCGCACGTACGCCCACAGCGTCACGAACAGGAAAAACGTGCTGAGCACGTCTTTCCGCTCGGCGAGCCAGGCGACCGATTCGACGTGGAGTGGATGGACGGCGAATATCGCGGCGACGAACGCGGACGCGCCAGCCGCCTTCGTCATTCGTTGGAAAACCAGAAACAGCAGCACCGTGCTCGCGATGTGAATGATCAGGCTCGTGACGTGGTGCGGGCCGGGATCCATCCCGTACAGCGTCACGTCGAGCATGTGCGACATCCACGTCAGCGGATGCCAGTACGGCGAGTGCGAGGTTGTCAGCGCCCACCGGACGTTCGACCAGCTCAGCCCGCCCTGTACGTTCGGGTTTTCGGTGAGATAGCTCTGGTCGTCCCAGTTGACGAAATCGAAATGGCCGACGTCGCTGTAGACGAAGACATTCAGCGCGATCAGCGCGATCACGATTCCGAGCCGCTTCTGCACGCTCGCAATGATGGCGCCTCAGCAGCACGGCGGCAAGTGCAGCTGAAGTGTTTCACACGGCACGTGCCCTGCAGCTCGGACAGCGGATTACAAGCTACTCAGGAGGGAACCAACTGATGGGACGAATTAGAACCGTACTAGCCG